>Ga0156226_1453_pt1 | contig 12440 bp, 9 predicted proteins | sample RifCSPlowO2_12_FD_107874 | JGI IMG/M metagenome (GOLD analysis project Ga0156226, IMG submission 107874) | Betaproteobacteria bacterium RIFCSPLOWO2_12_FULL_62_13
CCATGGGACGTCCTATCATGCCGTTCGCGGGCGTGACTTCCGGGTCGGTGAGCGTCGCGGTCGGCGTCTCGGTCTGACCGTAACCGACCAGCACGGGCGCGCCGGTGTAAGCACGCCACCGCTCGATCAAGTCAGCCGTCACTGCTTCCCCTGCGGACAACGTGAAACGCAAACGCGAAAAATCCCGCTTGACGGACGCTTCCCGCAATAGCAGCCGCAGTTCCGTGGCCACCGCGCAAAAAATGGTGATACCGTGGCGCGTCATGAGATCGAGTCGGGCTGCCGGGTCGGCCGGGCCGTCGTGCAAGAACGCCGTCGCGCCTTGGGTCCAGGCCCCGAACAGCAGGCAACTACCGGCCCGCGTCCATCCGGTGTCGCTCGTCGTCCACACCACATCGCCAAGCTTGAGACCGAGCTGGCGCCAGGGCTGCTGGCAACGCACATACACCCCGCGCGTCGCATGCAGCACCGCCTTTGGGTCCCCCGAAGAACCGGACGTAAAGTACATCAACGCGGGCGCATCGGCCGCCATTGCCACGCCGAGCGGCGCATTTCCGGCAGCGGTCATCGCTTGATCGAAGTCAAGCCAGCCCGGCCCGCCGCCGACGGCGAGCTTCAGCCGGAAATCATTCTCGATCGCCGCGAATTTGTCGATGTACCCGCGGCTGGTAATCGCACCGCGCGCTCCGCTGCACCGCGCGCGGTAAGCAACCTCGGCAGCCGTCAACTGACTGACGCATGGCACCGGTATTAACCCGAGACGCATGCAGGCGGTCATCGCTATGTGCCATTCGGAAATGCGCGGCAACAGGATCAAGACCCGCTCGCCCCGCGCGAGGCCGCATCTGGCGAGCGCTGCCGCAAGCCTCCTTGCCGCGGATGCGACGTCGCCGTAGGTCCAGTACTGCGCCTGTCCGTTCGCATCCACCGCGATCAGTGCACGCGCGTTCGGCGCTTTACGTGCCCATGCTTCAACCACGTCGAGCGCGAAGTTGAAACTCGCGGGCAGCCGGGGTGCGCCACCGGTGTCGCTCATCGTGCTTGCTTCGTCCTTCGGTGAATGGTAACGTTGCTTGCCGTCCCATTATACGGAACAGAGCTTCCCCAGGCAAAAGCACGCTTTCCATACTGCAATGATGAAACCCCGCAAGCGTTCGACGGCTGGCCGGCAGGAGCCTCGGACCTCGGTCGCGAAGGCGCTCGCCGTGTTGCGCGCCTTCATCGACGGGCAGGATCAATGGGGCGTCCGCGAACTCGCCTCCAGGATTGCTCAGCCGCCGAGCACCGCGCACCGCCTGCTGTCACGGCTGCGGCTCGAGGGGTTTCTGGATTACGACGAAGCGCGGCAGAAGTATCGCATTGGATTCGAGTTTTTCCGTCTGGCCGCGGCGGTAAACGAGCGGCACGGGTTCAAGCAAGTGGCGCTGCCGATCATGCGCGAGCTCACCGAGCGCAGCGGAGAGAGCGTTTGGCTCGTGCTCCATGATTCCCAGCGATTCCGGATGGCTTGCGTCGCTGAGCAACCGTCGCCGCATCCGCTGCGCTACGCGGCGCCGCTCGGCCGCGAAGAAACCCTGATCGACAGCGCCTGCGGCTTGGCGGTGCTTGCCGCGCTACCCGACGATGAACGCCGCGCGACACTCGCGGGATTGCGCGGCCGGGTGCCGGCGAATCTCGACCGGCGCCTGTGCGAAATACGCGACGCCGGCTACGCAACGACTCGCGCGTGCGAAGCCGAAGCTGCAATGATGATCGCGGTCGAGGTGCGGGATATCCAGGGTTACCCGACCGGCAGCCTTGCCGTGGTTGTGCCGATGCACCGGTTCGGCTCCGGCCGCGAACTGGTGCTAGGCGAGCTCGTGCGCGACTACGCAACGCGCTTGTCCCATCGTCTGGGCGCAAGGCTGCTTGGCGGTGCGAGCGCCGGGACTTGGCACGACGCGGTTGCGCTGATCAGCGAGCTGCTGCATCGCGAAGCACCTGGGCTGATGGTGACGCCCGCACTCGGCGGTGGGGGGCGCAATCTCGAAGATCTTGATCGCGGCCTCGGCACCTACGGGCTGACGACGGCGGCCAGCCTTCACCAAGCGTTTCACGGCCGAAAGCCCTTCAACTGCCGTCACGAGAGGCTGCGGGCGGTGATGAATCTTTCGGAGCTGCAACTGCTCGTCATTTCGCGGCGGGGTCTCGCAGTCGACGGCATCGGCGATCTTGCCGGCCTCAGGGTTTCGCCGGGCGAACAGGGCTTTTCGGCAGCGCAGGTTTTCGAGGAATTGTTGCACCTCGCGCGGGTGCCGCGCCAGCACACCGAGCGCAAGCGGGGAGCCATTCTGTATCTTGACTACCCCGAGGCGAAACGGCGGTTCGAGGCCGGCGCCCTTGATGTGCTGATCTGGCTGACGGGCGTCTCGAACAGGCTGGTTCAGGAGATTCACGCATCGACGCCGTCGCGCCTGCGAGCGATCGCAGAACCCTTGCTGCGGCGCTTGGCCGCCGGGAATCCCGGATACCGCGTTGGGCCGATTGCCGCTTCGGCTTTCCCCCGCTGGCTCAAGGCCGATGCCCAGACGTTGATCGTGCCGACGGTGCTGGTATGCACGGCCGGCTGTGCCGAATCAGAGGTTTACGAGGTTGCGCGCACGGTGTTCGAGCACCGCGCCGAGCTCGCGTTGATGTCGTCCGTCTACAGCCGCATCGACGCGCGCTTCGCGGTGGCCGATCTGGCGGCGCCTCTTCATCCCGGCGCAGCGCGTTATTTCCGCGAGATTGGAGCCGAACCCGGTTATGCGGTCGCGGACCTCCAGCCGTCAAGCTAGCCGCAGGACGGTGTTTAACAACGGCTATCCATCCATGAAGGTCAGATATGAACGCCAGTGCTGACAAGTATGACGTGATTGTTGTCGGCGGAGGAAACGCCGCGATGTGCGCCGCGCTGTCGGCGCACGAACAGGGCGCGAGAGTGCTGGTGCTCGAGCGGGCGCCGGAATCCGAGCGTGGCGGCAACAGCGCTTACACCGACGGGGCGATGCGCTTCGTATACGACGCGCCGGATGACGTCATCGCGTTGTCGGGAGATTTGACGCCGGACGAGATCGCCTCCAGCGACTTCGGCACTTATTCCGAGGAGCAGTTCTTCGACGACATGGCGCGCGTCACGCAGAACCGTACCGACCCGGATCTGTGCGAAATCCTGGTCAGAAGCAGCAACGCAACGCTGCGCTGGATGAAGGAAGCAGGCGTCAGGTTCATGCCGAACTACGGCCGGCAGTCGTATCGCGTCGACGGCAAGTCGAGGTTTTCCGGCGGCGCGACGATCGTGGTCCGGGAGGGCGGACCGGGCCTCATCGAGGCGCTTTACAACACCGCCGGAAAAAGAAGGGTCGATATCCTCTACGGCGCTTGGGTGCGGGACTTGGTGTGTTCCGATGGCGTGGTGTCCGGTGTGACGGCCAGAGTGGATGGAGCCACTCGCGAGATCGCGGCGGGGGCGGTAGTTCTAGCGTGTGGCGGGTTCGAGGCAAATACGGAATGGCGTACCCGATATCTGGGGCGCGGCTGGGATCTTGCGAAAGTCCGCGGTACAAAATTCAACACCGGTGACGGGCTGTCAATGGCGCTGCGTATCGGCGCGCAACCCTACGGCCACTGGTCGGGCTGCCACGCGGTGGGCTGGGAGCGATACGCAACGGATTTCGGCGACCTCGCGCTCACCCCCAGTTTTCAACGTCACAGCTATCCGTTCGGGATCATGGTGAATGCGGACGGGAAGCGGTTTGTCGATGAAGGCGCGGACTTCAGGAACTTCACTTACGCAAAATACGGCCGCGTCGTGCTGGAACAACCGGGACAGTTCGCTTGGCAGATCTACGATTCCAAAGTGCTCCACCTGCTGCGCGATGAATACCGAACCAGGCATGTCACGAAAGTGAAAGCGAATTCCATCGAGGAGCTCGCGGACAAGCTGGAGGACGTTGACAAGCAGCAGTTGCTCAGGACGATCAGGGAGTTCAATGCTGCGGTAAAGACCGCGGTGCCGTTCGACCCGGCCATCAAGGACGGCCGTTGCGCCGAGGGGCTTGCGATCCCGAAATCGAACTGGGCGAACGCGATCGATACGCCGCCGTTCGAAGCCTACGCCCTGACCTGCGGCGTAACATTTACTTTCGGCGGTCTTCGCATCACGAATGAGGGCCAGGTCGTGAACACGAATCACGAGCCCATCCCCGGGCTCTTTGCAGCGGGCGAAATGGTGGGCGGCCTGTTCTATTTCAACTGTCCCGCCGCAACCGGGCTCACAAGCGGCGCGGTGTTTGGGCGCCTCGCGGGACGCAACGCCGCGAGCTTCGCGAAAGCAAGGAGGGCGGTGACGTGACGCCGCCTGCAGCCCCCGCTGCCCGTCGCGGTTGATCCTGACGGCGATGGCAATAGCGAGTCGGGAGACGGCGGTCCGCCGTTACCGGATCGCGATCACCACTTTGCCGAGCACGCGCCGCTCATGCACCGCCGAAAGCGCGTCGCGAAACTTCTCCATTGGGTAGACGGCCATCACGTGCGGCCGGAACCTGCCGTGTTCGTAGAACTCGAAGAGCTTCGCCTGCGCGGCGCGCCACTTGTGCGGCTCCCGGTCGCGGTAATCGGTGACCTGCAGCCCGATCACCGAGATGTTCTTGACCAGCAGATATCCCGCCTTGACTTCCGGGATGCCGCCCCCAGCGAAGCCGATGACCACTAGCCGACCGCACCACGCGAGCGCGCGCAGGCTCGCGTCAAACACGTCGCCGCCTACCGGATCGATCACGATGTCAACCCCGCGCTTGTCCGTAAACTCGTGGACCTGGGCCCGCAGCGCATCCTTCAGGTCCGGCACGTCGGTACGCACCACGCGGTCAACGCCGTTCTCGGTCGCGAGGGCGGCCTTCTCGTCCGAATCGACCGCCGCCAGCACGGTTGCGCCAAGCGCCTTGGCGATTTGCACCGAGGCGAGACCCACCCCGCCGGCAGCGCCGTTGACCAGCACGCTGTCGCCCGGTTTGAACTCGGCGCGCTCCACAAGCGCAAAGTAGGCGGTGAGATACACCAGCCCGAATGCGGCACCTTCTTCATACGGCATTTTCTGCGGCATCACGAAACACTGCGGCGCCGGCACTACGCACTGTTCCGCGAACGCTCCCCACTCGACCTGCGCGAGAATACGATCGCCGACGCGGCACGTCGTCACCTCGCGGCCGACGGCGGCGACGACACCGGCGAGGTCCTTGCCCGGGCTGAACGGGCGCGGCGGTAGCAACTGGTAGCTGCCCTCCACCACCATCAGATCCGGGAAGTTCACTCCCGCTGCGTGGACATCGACCAGCACTTCGTTCGGGCCGGGCACCGGCGCCGGCCGTTCCTCAAGGACCAGGTTTTCCAGCGGTCCGTGCTGATGGAGCACGATCGCGCGCATGGCTTACGCTGTCTTCTTGTCCAGGAGTTCGTTGTCGGCCCCGAGCGCGGGGTAACCCGCTTCCCCGCGCAGCGTGCGGAACTCCGGCGAGATCGGCATCGGCAATGCGGGGATCGCGCGCCCGCCGGCCGTGAGCCTGGGGCCGAACACTCCGCGCGCGGCGAAATGCGGGTTGGCGAGCGCCTCCTGCACCGTTTTCACGAGGCAGCAGCACAGGTCCTTGCCGGCGAACACCGCCTCCCACTCCGCCGCCGTCTTCATTCCGATGCGCCGTGCGACTGCCTCCCTGGTCGCCGCCGGGTCCCTCGCATCGTCGCGCAGTTCCGAGGCGAGCCCGATCGCGTCGCAGAAGTTCTGCCAGAATTTTTCCTCGAGCGGCGCCGCGGCGATAAAACAGTCATCGCGCGTGCGATAGATCTGGTAGCGCGGGCTGCCGCCGGTGACGAGCGCCTTGCCAGGCTGTGGCCAGCGGTCGGCTGCGAGACCGTCGCCCAACGCCCAATACATGTAGGTGAAGAGATTGTCAGCCATTGCGACGTCGAGCTTGCAGCCGCGCCCGCTCTCTTCCCGGCTGCGCAACGCGAGCAGGATATTGAGGACGGCAGGATAGGTGCCGCCGCCGATGTCGGCGACCAGCGCCGGCGGCAACACCGGCGCGCCGTCGGCGCCGGCGGAAAGCGCGAGCATGCCGGCTTCCGCGATGTAGTTGAGGTCGTGCGCCGCCGTCAGCGCCCGGGCGCCGGATTGCCCGTAACCGGTGATCGAGCAGTAGATGATGCGCGGGTTGAGCGAGGATAGCGATTCATAACCGAGCCCCAGTCGGTCCATGACGCCGGGGCGGAATTGCTCGACGATCACGTCGGCGCCTTTCAGCAGCGGGGTCAAGCGCGCGACCGCATCCTGCGCCTTGAGATCGAGCGCGATTGAACGCTTGCCGCGGTTCAAAAGCGCGAAGTTCACGCTGTCGGTGCCGAACTTCGGAACGTAACTCCGCATCTCGTCGCCCGCGCCCGGCCGCTCGATCTTGATCACCTCCGCTCCCGCTTCCGCGAGCAACAACGTCGCGAGCGGGCCCGGCAGCAGCGTGCTGAAATCAAGAACCCGGATACCTGCGAGGGGTGGCATGGTCAGAAAAACACTTATGATTTTTGCTGTTGCCGTTGTTTCGCCACGCGAGCGCGGCGCGCGGGTGCGTAGGCGGGATCACCATACGCCTCAAAAAGCGCCTGCGTGACGTCGAAGTGATGCGTAAGCCCGGTGCGTTCGAGCAATTGAATCGGCCCTTCCGGGTAGCCGAGTCCCAGTTTCAGCGTCATGTCCAGATCGCCGGCGCTCGCGAGTCCCTCGTCGAGTCGCCTGAGCGCCGCGTTGTAATAGGGACGCACCAGGCGGTCGATGATGCGGCCGGCGAAATCGCCACATACCGCTACTTTCAATCCATATTCCTCGAATAACTTCCGCGCCGCCGTGATCGCTGTGTCCAGCGTGCGCGGCTGGCGCACGAGTTCGACCAGATTGGAAGGCTCCGCTGTTCCCAGCCGGAAACGCGCGAAGCCCAGAACGTTCGACCCCTCCTCACCACGCGCTTCACCCGTATGCACGCCGAGACATTCGGCGCCGAGTTCCACGAGGACAGCGGCCTTACGGTCGGTCTCACGCAATCCCCTGAACGCGGCTCCAGCATCAGCGCCAATGATGACAACGATTTGGCCGCTGTCCTTACCACCCGCTACCAGCGGGTGATCTCCCGAGAATGAACGGCTTTCTCCGGCACGAATAACCTGGTAATCCATCTGCGTTTATCTCCAGCTGATTCCGCTTCCTATTCCTTGATATGGGTTCCCATGTAAGGATAAACGCCGAGCGTTTATCCTCCGAACATCGCGCTGCCTTGATACTTGTAGAAGCCCTCGCCGCTCTTGCGGCCGAGCCTGCCCGCCGCAATCATGCGCTTGACCAGCGCCGGCACCGCCGCACGCGGCTCGTGTGTTGACGTGTAGAGTGCCTCGGCCACCAGCAAATGCGTGTCAAGCCCCACGAGGTCGAGCAATTCGAGCGGCCCCAACGGATAACCCAATCCAACCTTGATCGCGCGGTCGATGTCGGCGGGCTCCGCCACGCCGGCCTCCACCAGTCGGATCACGTCGTTGTTGAACGGTATCAGGAAATAATTGAGGATAAAGCCCGGATTGTCCTTGGTCTTGACCGGCGCCTGCCCCATCGCCTTGCAGAAATCCCACGCGGCCTTGAAAGTCTCGTCGCTCGTCCTGAGTCCCGGCGACATCTCCACCAGCTTCATGAGTTGCGCCGGCAAACAGAAGTGCGTGCCGACGAAACGATCGTCGCGTCCCGAGCCGGCGGCGATCTCGGTGATTGACAGCGTCGAGGTGTTGGACGCGAAGATGGTGTGCGGCGGGCACACGCGATTGAGCTCGCCGAACAGGCCGTGCTTGACCTTGAGGTCCTCGAACACCGCTTCGATCACGATGTCGCAGGCAGCGAGCGCCTGGATGTCGGTCGTGCCCGTGAGGTCTCCCATGATGCGTGCGACCTCATCCTGCGTGAGCTTTTTCCGTTCCACCGATTTGGCAAAAAAGCCCTCGGTCTGCTTGCGGGCGCGGGCGAGCGCCTCGGGCTTCGTGTCGTGGACGATAGTCTTGAAGCCGGCGCGCGCGGCCACAATCGCGATGCCCGCGCCCATCGTTCCGCTGCCCGCAACGCCTACGGTTTTGATCTCTGACATCGCACACCCCTACAAACAAGAGCATTGGCCACAGAGGGCACAGAGAACACAGAGAGAATCATTCGAAGCATTCGCTGTGACGGAAGGACAGACGGAAGTTCGTAGTCTTGGAACGAAGACAATAAGCTGTTGTTTCGGGATTTCATTAGCTTTCTTGGTGATTCAAGTTTTTTTCTCCGTGATCTCTGTGTTCTCTGTGGCTATTTTTTGACAAAACTGCGGCCGATCAGTTGGCGGTGAATCTGATTCGTGCCTTCCCAGATCTGCGTGATCTTGGCGTCCCGCATCAGCCGCTCGACGCGGTAGTCCTTGCAATAACCGTAGCCGCCGTGCAGTTGCACCGCATCGGTCGCGATGCGCATGGCGAGGTCGGAAGCCTTGAGCTTGAGCATCGAGGCTTCGATGCCGAAGTCGGTGGCGCCACCGTCCACCAGGCGCGCCACGTGCCACAGCCAGGCTTCGCACTGGGCGAGATCGGTCGCCATGTCCGCGAGCATGAACTGGATCCCCTGAAACTCGACGATGCGCCGCCCCGATTGTTTGCGCTCATTGATGTAGGCAACCGCATCTTCGAACGCGGCGCGCGCGATGCCGAGCGCGTGGGCGGCAATGCTCGGCCGCGATGTGTTGAGCGCGGCGAGCAGGGTTCTAAGTCCGTCGCCGGGTTTGCCCAAGAGATTGGCGCGCGGGACGCGGCAATTGTCGAATGCGAGCGCCGCCGTGCTCGAAGCGCGCAACCCCATCTTGTCTTCCTCGCGCACGACTTTGAGCCCCGCTGTTCCCTTCTCCAGGACCAGCACTGAGATCGCCCGCTTGCCGTCCTCGATCTCGCTCCACTTTCCGAACAGCAAGTAAAGGTCGGCCATGGCGCCGTTGGTGATGAAGGTCTTGGCGCCGTTCACGACGATGTGATCGCCGTCCGGCGTGAACTGCGTCTTCATACCGGTCGCATCGGACCCCGCGGTGGGCTCGGTAATCGTGAGCGAGGCTAGTCCTCCGTTCGCCATCACCGGCAGGAAGCGCTTCTTCTGCTCTTCGGTGCCGAAATCGATCAGCGGCCTGGTCGCATGAAAATTGGTGGCCCAGATGCCGCCGGTCGAAGCGCACGCCTTGGCGATCTCACGTACACACGCCAAGTACGCCGCGTAGGACATTGGCGCGCCGCCATAGGCTTCGGTGATGAACATGGCGTTAAGCCCCAGTGCGTTGATCGCTTTCACGTTGGCCCACGGAAACTCGCCGCTGCGGTCGTAATGCTCGGCGCGCGGCGCGATGGTATCGCGCGCGAGCACGCGCACGCTCTCGATCAGCATGCGCTCTTCCTGCGAAAAGGCGACGGCTGCATCGATTCTGTCAAAGACATTCATGTCAAAATCTTAAACCGCCAAGACCGCCAAGGAAATCGAAATCCATAACCGCAAACGGCACGAAGGACCCAAAGACACACGAAAAGGAACAGTCTGCTGGAGCAAAACGCATTCATCGTCATTCCGGCGCAAGCCGGAATCCAGAAATATCATGATCCGGTTTTCCTCCGCGTCCTTCGCGGCAAAGCTTTGGCATCAAGACCGCCGTCGCCAACTCAGTGATCTCCGAACTTGGGCTTGCGTTTCTCCATGAACGCGGCCATGCCCTCGTTCGCGTCCCTGGTCTGGAAGGCGAGCGTGGAAAGATCGGCTTCGATCTTGAGCCCTTCGTTGAGCGGTGTGTCGAGCGCGCGCTTGACCGCTTCGCGCCCAAAGCCCAACACCGGGAGGCTGTAGCCCGAGAACTCGCGGGCGAAGGCGATGCCCTGCTCGACCGGATCGCCTTCTATCAGGCGATTGACGAGACCGGTGCGCAGCGCCTCCTCGGCGCCCACCGTGCGTCCCGTCATGATCATTTCGAGCGCCCGCGCCTCGCCGACCACGCGGGGCAGCCGTTGCGTGCCGCCGTAGCCGGGAATAAGCCCCAGCTTGATTTCGGGCAGTCCCATCTTCGCGTTGCGCGTGGCGATCCGCAGGGTGCACGCGAGGGCAAGTTCCAGCCCGCCGCCGAACGCATAGCCGTTGATGATCGCTACCGATGGCATGGGCAAGCGGTCAAGCTTGGCGAAGGTTGCCTGGCCCAGTTCCGCGCCCTGTTTCTGCGCCGCGAGCGAGCGGCCGGTGAGCTCCTTGATGTCAGCCCCCGCGCAGAACGCCTTGGCGCCCGCGCCGGTAATCAGCAGCGCCCGCGCGCCGCCCGCCGCGACTTCGTCGAGGGCGCGTCCGAGGTCGCGGATCAGCGCGAAAGACAGCGCATTGAGCGCCTCGGGACGGTTGAGCGTTATGAGGGCGAATTCTTCGATTCGGGTAAGTTCAATAGACATACACAAACCTTTAGCCACAGAGATCACAGAGGACTCAGAGAAAAAGCCCAGGCCGTGATTGTAATTGCTCTGTGTCCTCTGTGGCGAGTCTACGCTTTCTGCTTTTCCGGGCCGATCCAGCGCACCGGTGCCGGCACGATCTTGCCGGCGCGGGTCTGCTCGATGAGCTCGCGCTTCAGGATCTTGCCGCTGGCCGTGAGCGGAAAGGCTTCCATGCTGACGAAGTATTCCGGCATGTCGTACTTGGAGAGCCCCGCGGTATTGAGATGAGCGAGCAGTTCGTCGGGTTCGACTGCTGCGCCGTCGCGCGCGATGATCGCGAGACAAACGCGTTCGCCCAGGCGCTCGTCGGCGACCGGGTAGGCCGCGGCTTTCACCACGGCGGGGTGCTTGAGCGCGAGGTTTTCGATCCGCGCCGGATGGATGTTGTAGCCGCCGCGGATGATGAGGTCTTTCTTGCGCCCGACGATCTGGAGGTTGCCCTTGGCGTCGAACCGTCCGAGGTCGCCGCTCATGAACCAGCCGCTCGCGTTGAACGAGTTTTCGGTCGCGCTCTGGTTGTCGAAGTAGCCGAGCATGAGGAGCGCGCCGCGGGTGCCGATCTCCCCGATCGCGTCGGGTTTCGCCTCGAGGTCGCAATTCTCCGGGTCCCAGAGCCGCGTTTCGTAGCCGTGACAGGCCTTGCCGCAGGTCGAAGTGATCACTTCCACGTCATCGTCGGGAAGCGTGTATTGGTGCGAGCCGTTCTCGGTCATGCCGTAGATGTTCTGGGGCTTGATGCCCATGTCGAGAAAGGCGCGGGCGGTCTCCGGCGGGATCACCGAGCCCGCCATGTAGAAGAGCGTCACGCTTCCGAGCCGGTTCAGGCCGCGCCGGCGCAGGTCGGACAAAACGTCGATCGCGTGCGTCGGCACGCCCATGACGTAGGTCGCGCCGGTTTCGAGAATCCAGTCAAGCGGTTTGCCCCCCGGCGGCAGATCGTTGACCACCAGCTCGCATCCCGCGACGAGACTCTGTTCGATCGCGACCGTGGCGATGTGGTGCGAGAGCGGACTGTGGCTGAAAAGCACGGTGCGCTCGTCGTGATGCCAGTCTTTCACCATCGCGCGGCCGTTGGCGAGCAGCGTATTGTCCGAATGCAGCACGCCCTTGGGCTGGCCGGTGGTGCCGGAAGTGAACGCGAGGTAGACAATCTTGTCGGGATTGGCGTCGGGATCGGGAAGCGCGCCCGCAACGGGTGCGTCCCCGCTGGGGGGAAAGGCAGCGCATCCTTGAAGAGCCTCCTCTTCATCCCCGGGCACAGCGAGCCGATAGATCCGTTTCATGCTCGGAATCGAGCGCGCGGCCGTGACGATATCGTTTCGATCCGCGTCTGCGCCGTAGCCGTGCTGGGTAAACAGCACGGCTGCCTGAATGCGTTGCATCAATTGCACGACCTCGGCCACGGTGTAGTTCTGGTGCAGCGAGGGGTTGCACACGTAACCATTGCGCGAGCAGGCGAGCAGGACAACGACGGCCTCCGCGCGATTCGGCAGCCACACCGACACGCGCTGCCCGCGCTTGAGCCCCGCATGATGCAGATCGAGCGCAAGCACCTCCACCCAGCTCGCGAGCGCCGACCAGGTCAGCCGGCGGCGGCTGTCGCGCAGCGCATACCTCTGCGGCCGTTCGCGCGCGTGCTTCCGGAGCAGCGAATAAAGCGTGTCTTCGCGCCACACGCCAGACTCGTAATAGCGGCGCGCGATCTGCGGATCGTGAAGTGTAAGTATCGTGCTCAATGAACCGCCCAGATGCGAAGAAAACCAGAATTATCTACCATGCAGTACGCAATGGACACCAATGGAAGGCGGTTCCTCTATTAAGTTTTGCGTAAATGGATGACAATCCATTCGCGCCTCGAATCC
>Ga0156226_1467_pt2 | contig 12434 bp, 11 predicted proteins | sample RifCSPlowO2_12_FD_107874 | JGI IMG/M metagenome (GOLD analysis project Ga0156226, IMG submission 107874) | Betaproteobacteria bacterium RIFCSPLOWO2_12_FULL_62_13
TCATATCACTACCGCACCTGACACCGGCTCGCGCGTAAAGCCGTTGAAGCTGACCCAAATCGCACCCCATAGAAGTGCAGAGGCCGATTCGCGAAAATGGCTGAAGTGAACCATTTTTGACCCAGATCAATAACCGCCAAGGCGATCTATGATAGCGAGCAAGCTGACGCGGTTCGAAAAACAGCGGGCGGCCGACGCCGCCATCGAGGCGTAGATCAAGCTGACCGTGTTCTTGGCGGGGCGGGGATAATTCGCATCGGAACGTAAGGCCGTGACGAACCTGCGCGGAAAGTGCGCGAACCGTTAGGATAGGTTCGCCACAACTTGGGGGAGGCTGGCTTGTTACGCGGGCAGAATAACAAGAAGGCCGCAAGCGAACTGAAAAGCCACTTGCGCTGGACAACCGGCGCGGGTGGCTTTTTGAGCTTTGGGCCGGCAAAAATTGCCGACGCCGCGGCAGCCGGCAGGCGATTGTTCGCGCTTGCTGCCCATTGTTCCAATGAAGGTGGTCTGTTCCCAGTACTCCCTTTTTGCATCGAAAAGTGCAAGTATGTATCGCACAGCAATTCTTTAGGGTAACACACAATGCTTAGCTACCAACGAAGGATGCTTGGTTATTGCCTTTTCACCTTGGCCCTGTTCAGCCCTCTTTTGGCTTCTCCACAAACAACTGAGCCACCGCATGTAATCGCAGCCGGCGAAGCTCACACTGTTGCCTTGAAATCAGACGGCACGGTGTGGGCGTGGGGCAAAAACGACTTCGGAGAGCTGGGCGATAACACGGACTCGGACCGTGGTACGCCGGTGCAGGTGTTGGGGCCGGGAGGCATCGGAGTGTTCACTGTCCACGCGGGCACGGTGTACGACTTCAACGGTGACGGGAAGAGCGACATCCTGTGGCGGCACACGGAGGGGCGCATTGGCATTTGGCTTATGGACGGCTTCACGCACACAAGCTGGGGCTCCATCACCCCTGTCGCCGATACCGGCTGGCAGATCATGAACCGGTGAGCGGATCCGGTCATGAAATAGAGGGAAGGGGTGGGAAGGGGGACGTAGCCCGGTTTCTCTTAATTTCCGCCAGCCGCGTGATGGGCGAGCGCATCCGCTAGACGCGTTTGCTCGGCGGGCGAAAGTGTCGGTGCCCTTTTGACCGCAGCGACAACTTCCGTCACAACCTCTGGATGCAGTTTGCCTTTGATCCGGCTCAGGTCAGCGGCCAGCTCGGCGATGACTTTCGCAGTCGGCAGGCGTAGAACTTCATGACAGGCGATATGCGAGTCATGCCTGAGGTGGGGGTGCCGCGCCGCGTCGCCTTTCACCTGGCAAACTGCGAGCGTCGGGTGCGCTTCGATGAAGGGATGTACCCGCGAGTTGACGATGAAGGTGCAGCATTCGTGCTCCACGTGAGCAACGACCAGGTACTTCGGTCGCCGGCCTTGAGGAAAGGCGACGTCCACATAGATGATTGCGCCCGGCTGGAGCCGACGCGCTACCGATTCGCGGCGCTGGTCATCGGAGAAGGCGTCGCCGAGCTTCGCCATCTCCGCAAGTCCTAATTTTCGAGATAGGCGAGAACCTGCTTGGCGTTCCGCAGCGTCTTGGCGATCGCCCTGACTTCTATGAGGTCGTTCTCGTCAACCGACTTCCAGGCGGCGTCGTGGCTCTTATCAGCCAGACGCTTGAAACTGAGCCTGCCATTGGCCTTGATTGATTCATCGAGGCATTCACGCTGCGAGGCGCTGAGCAAGTCGAGGTTCGCCTCCCGTAACGGCACGACGCGGCGCCGGTCTTCGACTTTCAAGGACTGACTCACCAATTCGTAAAACTGCGCGGGAATAAGCGAGTCCTGTCGGCCTGCCGCAGCCTTCAAAAGATTGTATATCGCACTCGGCACGGGGCCATGCCGCATGGCCACATAGTTATCGCCCGACAACAAGCTGCCGTAGCGCGAAAGATGCTCCTTATCGGCGAAATACACCACCTTGGACACGGAATGCAGCGTCGGATAGCGCAACTGGTTGGCGACATACAGCACCAGTTCAAGCGCACGCTCGGGGTCGAAACGAATAGGGACGACAGCCATGGGGAAAAAAGCTATAGAGCTTATTATATGAGTCGTATTCTGAGACCTCAAGAGCCGCGTAAACTCGCTGTCGGCTTGGCTACAAATCAGATATATGCGATTGAGTTTGTGGCGGTGCGTGGTTACACTCCCCTCAATCGTCGATCCTGCTTGCCGCAGCGCGTTCGCCACAACTTGAAACCAGAAACTCGAAACTTGTAACTGAATCTATGCTTCGCCGCACCAAGATCGTCGCCACCCTGGGGCCTGCCTCCAGCAACCCGAAAGTGCTGGCGCGCATGATCGAGGCGGGGCTCGATGTGGTGCGCGTGAATTTTTCTCACGGTACCGCGGCCGAGCACCGCAAGCGGGTGGAACTGATGCGCAAACTCGCGCGCAAAGCAGGCCGTTCCCTGGGAGTGCTGGTCGACCTGCAAGGCCCGAAAATCCGCATCGGCAGATTCAAGGACGGCAAGATCATGCTTGCAACCGGCGCCAGGTTCGTGCTCGACGCTGAATGCGAACTTGGGGACGCGCATCGCGTCGGGCTTGACTACAAGAATCTGCCCAACGACGTGCGCCCGGGCGACACCTTGCTGCTCGACGACGGGCGCATCGTGCTCGGCGTCGCGTCGGTCAAAGGCCCGCGCATCACCTGCGTGGTCGAGCAGGGTGGCGCACTCTCCAACAACAAGGGGATCAACCGCAAAGGCGGCGGTCTTACCGCGCCGGCATTGACCGAGAAGGACATGCAGGACATCAAGGCGGCGGCCGAGCTCAAGGCCGATTTTCTCGGCGTGTCGTTCCCGCGCTCGGGCGAGGACATCAGGTGGGCGCGCGATCTCATGCACAAGGCGGGCGGCCGGGCGCTGATGGTGGCCAAGATCGAACGTGCCGAAGCGGTGCCGGCGCTTGGGGACATCCTGAACGCGTCGGACGGCATCATGGTGGCGCGCGGCGATCTCGCCGTCGAGATCGGCGATGCCGCGGTGCCGGCGCTGCAAAAGCGCATGATCCGCATGGCGCGCGAGAAAAACCGGATCGCTATCACCGCCACCCAGATGATGGAGTCGATGATCAACAACCCGATTCCAACCCGGGCGGAGGTGTCGGACGTGGCCAATGCGGTGCTCGACGGCACGGATGCGGTGATGCTGTCCGCCGAAACCGCGACCGGTCAGTATCCGGCGGAGACCGTTGCCGCCATGGCGCGGGTTTGCGTTGAGGCCGAAAAGGAAGACACCCTCGCGACGGAGCGCCGGGACGCGACGCCGCCATCCGACGTCGAAGAAGCGATCGCGCGCGCCACCGTATTTACCGCCAACAATCTCAACATCAAGGCGGTGGCGGCGATGACGCAGAGCGGCAAGACCGTGCTGCTGATGTCACGTATGCATTGCGCGGTCCCGATCTATGCGATGAGCTCGGTGGTCGAGACGCGCCGCCGGGTCACGCTGTTCCGCGGTGTTTACCCGATCAAATTCAAGGGCGCGCGCAACCCCGAGAGGTCGTTGCACATGGCGGAAGACGAACTTCTCGCGCGCGGCGCGGTCCGCAACGGCGATTACATCGTGCTCACCATCGGCGAGCCGTTTGGCAAGGCCGGCGGCACCAATACCATGAAAATAGTCAAGGTAGGGGAGCACCGGCACGCCTGAAAAGCGGTGAATGGTGAATGGTGAATAGAGTGATTGGCAGAAAGGCGTTCGTAGTAGAATAGACATTGCGATTTGCCGGTCACCAGTCACGGGTTACCAGTCACGGGTCACCAATCACGAGTCACCAGTCACGAGTCACCAATCACGAGTCACCAATCACGAGTCACGCATCTTAAGCAGGAGGTCCCATGTCAGCACCTGAATTGGCCGCGGTCGCCCAGGCGATGGTCGCGCCCGGCAAAGGCATACTCGCCGCCGATGAAAGCACCGGCACCATCGAGAAGCGTTTCGCCGGCATCAAGGTTGAAAGCACGGAGGAAAATCGCCGCGCCTACCGCGACATGCTGTTCACCACGAAGGGGCTCGGGCAGTACATCAGCGGCGTCATCCTCTACGACGAGACGATCCGCCAGAAGTCGGCGAACGGCGCACTGTTTGTCGAACTGCTCGCCAACAACGGCATATTGCCGGGCATCAAAGTTGACACCGGCGCGAAGGACCTCGCGTTGTGTGCGGGCGAGAAGGTGACGGAGGGGTTGGACAACCTCGCGAAGCGCTGTGCGGAATACGCGAAGATGGGCGCGAAATTCGCGAAGTGGCGCGCGGTGATCTCTATCGGGCAGTATATCCCGAGCTCGACCTGCATCGCCGCCAGTGCGCACGCCCTGGGACGCTATGCGGCGATTTGCCAGGCGGCGGGACTGGTGCCGATCGTCGAACCCGAAGTGTTGATGGATGGCGACCATACGGTCCACCGCTGCGAGGAAGTCACGGAATGGACCTTGAATGCGGTCTACGAAGCGCTCTACCTGAACCGCGTCACCCTTGAGCATTCAATACTCAAGCCCTCGATGGTGATCGCCGGGAAGGACTGCACGGAGCAGGCGGGCGTCGAGGAAGTTGCCGAGCGCACGGTGCGCATACTCAAGCGCACGGTGCCGGCGGCGGTCGCCGGCATCGTCTTTCTCTCCGGCGGGCAGAGCGACGAGGTGGCGACAGCCCACCTCAACGCGATGAACCAGATATTTGCCTACAGGCTGCCCTGGCCGCTTTCTTTCTCCTATGGCCGCGCGCTGCAGCAGCCCTCGCTCAAGGCATGGAAGGGCGCTGCCGCGAACGTGGCCGCGGCGCAGTCGGCGCTGCTGCACCGCGCCCACATGAACAGCCTCGCTTGTCTCGGCCGTTATTCAGCGAACGAGGAAAAGCAGGCGCTCGCCGCCTGAAGCTTCACCGCAAAGGCGCAGATACGCAGAGATCACGGTGTCAAGTCTTGAAGTGTTTGGTGTTGGGTTGGGAGGCCGCTCCACACTTGGCACTTGGCAATGAACACCGATTTCCTCTGCGCGTTGGCGGCCTTGGGGGTTCAGCCGGGCGGGCGGCACGCAGGTCATAAACGGGAGGGCGGGAGAACCGATGAAGTCGCAGGAATTTCTCGAAACCGCGTCAAAAGGATCGATCACGGCGATCAAATGCGGCACGTTGATCGACGGCCGAGGAGGGAAGCCGGTCAAGGATGCCGTCGTGCTGATCGAGGGCAACCGGATCGGTAAGGTCGGCACCCAGGACAGGGTCAAGGCGGCGCCACACGCCGAAATGGTCGACTGCTCGCGGTATACGCTGATGCCGGGGATGATGGATCTCCACATCCATACGGCAATGTACAACTGCATGAGCTTTCACAACCACCGCGTCGCGCAGTTCGAGATCATGCCGCACCTGCAGCAGATGTATGCGCTGTTTCACGCGCAGAACTGTTTCGACATGGGCTTCACCACCTTGCGCGACCTCGGGATGAACGGGCCGCGGGGTCTTCTGGTGAACGAGATGTGTGCGGTGCGCGAAGCGATCAACATGGGCATCATTGAGGGTCCGCGGATGCTCATTGCGGGCTTTACCACGATGACCGGCTCGCATCTCGATCTTATCCAGCCGCGAGCGATGTACCGGTGGGGGTTCAATACCGCCGATGGTCCATGGGAGTTGAGAAAACTCGCGCGGCTCAATCTTCTGGCCGGGTGCGACGTGATCAAGACCTGTGCCTCGGGCGGGGGCGGCACCGACAAGGAAGAGCCCGACATCCGCAACATGACGCAGGAAGAGCTCGACGCCATCGTGGACGAGGCGCACGCGCTGCACAAACACGCGGCCGTGCACTGCTTTACCACACAGGCGCAGCGCATGGCCATGAAAGCGGGCGCCGACACCATCGAACACATGGTGTTTCACGATGATGAGACCATCGACATGATCGTAGAGGCGGGCGTCCCCGTGACACCCACCCTGTCGCACCGCACCGATCACGCGATCGAGTTGCGGCGCGAGCTCGGCACGGCGGACTTCGTGCTGCGCAAGATGAAATACCTGCAACCGTTCTGCTTCGAGACCTTCCGGAAGATGCACAAGGCGGGAGTCAAGATCGCGATGGGCACCGACATGGGCTTCGAGCCGCACATGGGCACCAACGCGGCTGAGCTCGAGATTTATGTGAAGCTCGGGATGAAGCCGATGGATGCGATTCTCACCGCCACCAGGAATGCCGCGCAGGCGCTCAAGCGCGAGCACGAGCTCGGCACGATCGAAGCGGGGAAGCTCGCCGATCTGATCGCGGTGGATGGCGACCCGCTCAAGGACATCGCGTGCCTGCAGAAGAAGCCCAATATCAAGCTCGTGATGAAGGAAGGCAAGGTGTACGCCGATCGCCGTCCGGGCAAGAACAAGAACGTGGTCAACGTCAAACCGGGCGAGTGGAAAATCGCCGATTATTTGTAACTCGCTGATCCGGAATTCGCTGTGCGAATTCCGGATAAGTGACGAGGAAAAATGGACAATTGAGTCACCTCGCAGGAGGTAACGAAAATGCCGATCCGCAAGCATTCCGCAAGAAAATCTTCCTCCTCCTTCGCGCGCGCGCGCGCGACTAATCCGTCTTCGCCGCGCCGCAAGACGAAGACGGATGGCGCGATCCGAGGCGGCAACGGCAAGTACCATTTCCGGGTGGCCGACCTGAGGAAGGTGCCGGCGGGCACCGGCTATTCGACGGCCCACGGTGCAGTCGTCGAAGGCGAGCGTATGCTGGTGGGCTACATCCACAAGCCGCGCGGCACCGGTTCGCGCATGCATACGCACAAGAACGAGCAGTTCAATTATGTCGTGAAGGGCACGCTTCGCGGGTCGGTCAACGGCAAACGCGTGGTCGCGCCCGCGGGCACACTCATATACATCCCGGCCAATGCGCCGCATAGGCTCGTTGCAGCAAAGGACGAAGACGTAATCTTCCTCGCGATCAAGGACCTGTCGCAGGGAATCATCGGCAAGGCGGTCGACGGCACCATGAGCGGACCGCATTACGATCCGGGTTTCGGCCCCTTGTAGCCGGCTTGCCGGGCGACGCGCGGGGGTTCGGGACAAACTGAAGTCCCGCATGAAATTCGATCTGCGCAACAACAAGGATTTTCTCGCCGGTCTGCTGTTCATTCTCATCGGCGGGCTGGCCGTGGTCATCGCCCGCGAGTATCCAATGGGCTTTGTGGCGCGCATGGGCCCGGGCTATTTTCCGACAGTCCTGGGCGGTCTGCTTATCTTGTTGGGCCTTTACGTCATGATCCGTGGCCTCTACTCCGGGGCCAAAGTCCAAGGGGGATGGGGCGGCAAGCCGCTCGCCCTGATCGCGCTCTCGATCGTGTTGTTCGGCTTCTTCATGGACCGGCTTGGCATGGTCCCGGCGCTGGTCGCGATGTTCTTCGCCGCCGCGCTCGCCGGCCGTGAATTCCGCTTCAAGGAGGTGCTGCTCCTCACCGTGCTGATGAGCGCCTTCGCCGTGGGCGTCTTCATTTACGGGCTCAAACTGCCGTACTGGTTGTTCATCGGGTTCTGATGGACATTCTGGACCACCTGATGCTCGGTTTCAGCGTGGCGTTTTCGCTGGAGAACCTCGCGTACTGCTTCATCGGTGTGTTGCTCGGCACGCTGGTCGGCGTGCTGCCGGGTGTGGGCCCGCTGGTCACGATCGCGATGCTGCTTCCGATCACCTTCGCCCTGCCCGCGGTGCCGGCGCTCATCATGCTCGCGGGCATCTACTATGGAGCGCAGTATGGGGGCTCCACCACCTCGATCCTGGTGAACCTCCCGGGCGAGACGGCCTCGGCGGTGACCTGCTTCGACGGCTACCAGATGGCGCGCCAAGGGCGCGCCGGCCCGGCGCTGGCCATCGCTGCGATCGCCTCCTTCTTCGCCGGCTGCGTCGGGGTGCTGCTGATCGCGCTCGCCGGCCCCCTGCTCGGGGAATGGGCGCTCCTGTTCGGCGCCGCCGAGTACTTTTCGCTGATGCTGATGGGGCTCGTGGCCTCCGCCGTGCTCACTCAGGGTGACGTGGTCAAGGGGCTCGCGATGGTGGTGCTGGGGCTGCTGATCGGCATCGTCGGCACCGACGTCAATTCGGGCCTGGCGCGCTACACGTTTGGCGTGCCCGAGCTCAGCGACGGCGTCGGCTTCACCGTGTTGGCGGTGGGGCTGTTCGCGGTGGCGGAAATAGCGGCCAACCTGGAGCGCAAGGAAGCGCGCGAGGTGTACACCAGCAAGATCACCGGCCTGATGCCGTCCGGCAGGGACCTCAAAGACTCGTCCTGGCCGGTGGTGCGCGGGACGGCGGTCGGCGCTATCTTCGGCGTGCTGCCGGGCGCCGGCCCGGCCCTCTCATCGTTTGCGACCTACATGCTCGAGAAGAAGGTGGCCAAGGATCCGTCGCGCTTCGGCAAAGGGGCGATCGAAGGGGTGGCGGCGCCGGAGGCGGCCAACAACGCCGCAGCGCAAACCTCGTTCATCCCGATGCTCACGCTCGGCATTCCTACCAGCGCCACGATGGCGATCATGCTGGGGGCATTGACGATGCAAGGCATCGAGCCCGGCCCGCAGGTAATGATCTCGAAGCCCGAACTGTTCTGGGGCGTCATCGCCAGCATGTGGATCGGGAATCTGCTGCTTGTCATCCTCAATCTGCCGCTGGTCGGGGTCTGGGTGAAGCTGCTCAGGGTGCCGTACCGGTGGCTCTTTCCCTCGATCATCATGTTCTGCTGCATCGGCATTTTCAGCGTGAACAACAATCCGGTCGATGTCTACCTGTGCGCCATGGTCGGCGTGCTCGGCTATATCCTCGTCAAGCTCGAATGCGAGCCTGCGCCGCTGATTCTGGGCTATGTGCTCGGCCCGCTGATGGAGGAATACCTGCGGCGCGCGTTGCTGATTTCGCGCGGCGATCCGAGCGTGTTTTTCACGCGCCCGATCAGTCTCGCATTCATGATCGCGACCGTGTTCGTACTGGCCGTCATGATCGCGCCCGCGGTGCGCGGGAAGCGTGAGGCGTGAGCCCGGCCTGCTGCGCTTCAGGGCGCATTGGCGTAAGATTTCATCGGCAACCGCGAGCATAACTTTTCCGGTCCGCATTTCGCTGAACTGCCGCTGAACGCGGGTCCGACGCGGACAGATTCAACAATCAATCTGCTGTAGAAGGAAGCGCCGTGCCGTTCGAGGACTTGATCAAGGAACTCCAGGAGAAAACCGCTGAAGCGCTCGCGATGGGTGGGCCGGAGAAGCTCGCGCAGCGCAAGGCGGAAGGCCATCTCAACGCGCGCGAGCGCATCGATTACCTGATCGACCCCGGCTCGTTCATGGAGTCCGGTCGCTTCGCGCGCGCCATCCGCCCGGAGGTGAAGCACAAGACGCCGGCCGACGGCAAGGTCGCGGGTTTCGCGCGCATCAATGGACGCGAGGTCGCGCTCGTGTCCAACGATTTCACCGTGCTCGGTGCTTCTTCCTCCGTCACCAACATGAAGAAGATCAAGCACGTGAAGCAGGTCGCTTGCAAGCGCGGTTTGCCGCTCGTCTTGCTTGGAGAGTCGAGCGGCGCGCGCATGCCCGACCGCATGGGTGCGGCAGGGCGCGCCATCATTGCGCAGGATGCGACCGAATACCAACGATTGCGCGAGAGCCCATGGGCGTCGGCGCTGCTCGGACCGTGTTACGGTTCGTCGACGTGGTACTCCGCGATGTCGGACTTCGTGGTGATGCGTAAGGGCGCGATCATGGCGATCGCAAGCCCCGGAGTCACCTCTATCGCGATAAACAAGCCGATCGATCCGGAAGAACTGGGTGGCTGGAAGCTCTTGACCGGGGTGTCGGGGCTTGCCGATCTCGCGGTCGACACCGACCAGCAGGCGCTCGACGCGATCAGGAAGTTTCTATCGTACCTGCCGGGCCACAACATGGAGCCACCGCCGGAATACCCGGTTCCTCCGGGCTCGGATGAGGCGTGCAGGAAGATCTTCGACATCCTTCCCGAGGAACGCACCAAGGTCTACGACGTGCGCAAGATCGTCGCCGCGATCGCGGACAGGGATTCATGCTTCGAGCTGAAGGAGCGCTTCGGCAAATCGGTTACCACCATCCTTGCCCGGCTCGACGGCAAGAGCGTGGGATTCATCGCCAACAATCCCTTGTTCAAGGGCGGCGCGCTCGACGCCGACGCCTGCCAGAAGGTCACGAGCTTCATGGTGCTGTGCGATTCGTTCAATGTTCCGATCGTGTTCCTGGTCGACGTGCCGGGGTTTCTCATCGGGGTCGAGGGTGAGATGCGCGGCATGCCGGGCAAGGTCATCAACTGGATGAACGCGTTGACGCTTGTCACGGTGCCGAAGCTCACCGTGATGATGCGCAAGAACTACGGCCAAGCCTTCATCAACATGGGCGGCGGAAAGAACGCGGACGAAGTGGCATGCTGGCCCACCGCGGATCTCGGTTTCATGGACCCGGCGGTGTCGGTCAACGTGCTCTACGGCGTCAGGTCTGAAGACGACCCCGAGCGCCTCAGGCAGCTCAAGGCCGAAGTCGAGCGCGACACCTCGGCGTGGGGGCTCGCCGAGCTGTATGAGGCGCAGGATGTGATCGACCCGCGCGACACACGCGACTACCTGATCCGCACGCTGCAGGCGCACCGCATGCGATTGAAGAAGGGTGTCGGCGAGCACCTGCTGCGCAACTGGCCGACGAGCTATTAAGGATGCGTCAGGCGTGAGGCGTGAGGAGCGCGTGGGCATTCATGCCCACCCAAGAGCTCATGAAGTTGTTTCCCGTGCGCCGGCCGTGATTTCGCCGTGCGTTTCCGCCGAGGCGGCATACGCTTTCTTGATCAGGTCAGCCATGGCTCGCGCCGCCGCAGTCCGGTAGCCGCCCCGCCGCCAGAAGATTGCAACGGTGCGCGTGATCGGCGGCGTGAGCTTGATACAGTGAAGGCCGGGGACGGTCTTCGCCATTCTTTCGGTGAGGATCGTTGCGAGCGCCATACTGCTCACCGTGGCAAGGGCCGCCTGAACCGAATTGATCTCGAGCACGACGCGGGGTTTGGCTCCAGCCGACGAAAAGCGGCTTTCCAGCAAGCGGCGAGACGGGAACTCGGCGGTGAGCAGCATCAACGGCTTGCCATCGAGCGCGGCCATCTGGATGCTTCTCTTGCGCGCCAGCGGGTGTTTCGAGCCCACGACCAATACCAGCGGCTCGTCGAACAGCTTCTCCGCCATGACATTATCGGTAGCGGGGGGTGAGTAGGCGATGCCGAGGTCAAGATTGCCTTTATCGAGCTGCTCCTCCAATTGTCCGGTCAGCAATTGGCGCACGGTAACGTGAACTCCAGGATACAGCTTTGAGAATTGAGCGAGCAGCGGCGGCAGCAGCGAGCCACTGAAAGATTCGAAAACGCCGATCGTGAGCGTCCCGCGCGCCAAACCTTCCAGTTCTGAGATGGCGGCTGTAGCGGAGTTGATTGCGTTCAGCGCCTGTTGGGCGTATTCGCGCAAGGTCTCGCCGGAGGGAGTGAGATACACCTTGCGCCCGACGCGATCGAACAGCACGCTTCCGATTTCCTCTTCCAATGCCTTGACCTGGTGCGACAGCGTCGGTTGGGTCACCCGCAGATGATCGGCGGCGCGGGTAAAGCTCAGCTTGTCCGCGACGGCGAGGAAATAGCGCAGATGACGCAGCTCCATTGTGCCCGATGTATGTGGTGTATCTATCAATATAATAAAAATATATCATTGGTTCTATGAATTCTTCAAGCGTAATCTACAGTCGTAAACCGGCAGCGAACCGGGTGGCGGATAAAGAACCCGAGGAAGCCGGAACATGGCGGTCCGCAAGAAATCTTCGTGGCTTCCGGCGCTATTAAGCCGCGTGCAAATGGGCAACGACCCATTTGCACCACAAATCGCCCCTCGCCCTCTGGGAGAGACAAGGGGCGGGGGGTGAGCCGGGAATTCTCGGACCCGCCTGCGCGCGTCCGTGCCGGCGAACGCCTGAAGCGTCTCGCTTCGGGCCGGAACGGGCTGAGCGGAGTCAGGCATTTTTGCGACGCTCAGTAGGTTTCGGAACGATCCTGGAACCGTAGGAGGAGAGACATGATTAAGGGCATCTTGGTGGTTGTCGCACTTGTTATTTGGCCTGCGGGCAGCGGTTTGGCGCAGAATTTTCCAACCAAACCCATCCGCTTTATCGTTCCGTTCCCTGCGGGGGGCGGCGCGGACCTATGGGCGCGCGTCATCGGTCAGAAGCTCACCGACGCGTGGGGGCAAAACGTGATTGTCGACAACCGTAGCGGCGCCTCGGGCATTATCGGCACGGAACTGGCGAGCAAAGCGGTGCCGGACGGCTATACGCTGCTGATGGGG
>Ga0156226_1008_pt1 | contig 12433 bp, 14 predicted proteins | sample RifCSPlowO2_12_FD_107874 | JGI IMG/M metagenome (GOLD analysis project Ga0156226, IMG submission 107874) | Betaproteobacteria bacterium RIFCSPLOWO2_12_FULL_62_13
TGCTCCAACGTGAGGCCGGACGCCGCGGCAGCGCCCGTGAGACCGCTCACTTGGAGAAAGCGCCGGCGTGAGATAACGGTATTCAAAATGTCGGGTTTCATGCTCGTTCCTCTCTGGCAAGGTGCATCAAGTCAGGTCAGTCTTTCGGCAAGTCGGGCAAACAGTGCTCGAGCCGGAATCCGCAAATTCGTACCCGCAGTCGCGACATTCACGCCGCGTCCACCGCGTCAGGATCATCGCGCCGCGCGGGGCTTCGCCATCGCCTTGCGCGAGCAGGGCGAGCGCCTTTTCCGGGCAGGCCCGCGTACAGTCGCCGCATGCGATGCACGCCTCAGCGTCAAACGCAATGCCGACCACGCTGCGACCGTCGCTTTCGTAGCATTGCAAGCCGCCCGCAGGGCAAATGGCGGCGCAAACCCCGTGATTGCGGCACGCATCCGATACGCGAAGCGCGGGGAACAGTTCGGCCGGCAGCGGCCGCCCGTGCTGCTTGCTTAACACGGCAGCTTGCGCCAGCAACTGCGAGCGTGCGGTGGGTTCGATCTTGGCAGGCCGCGGACGGCGCGCCTCAGCGCTTGCATCGTGGCGGCGGGCCGCTGCGGGCGCGATAGCGCGTACCGCGTTGCGCGTGACGCCGGTGAAAAACTGGCGGCGACTCATCGGTTGCGCCGCTGCCAGGTCGGGAATTTCGTTCAACATGTGGTCACGCGGCAACGGCTTGCTTTCCAGGTGCGGCAGTGCCTGTTCCGCTACCCCGAGTGCGGTGAGCAGTGCGCGCGCCGCATCCAGTGCTTCCTGTGCCGGCTGATTCGCTCTCGAGCCGGCGCCGCATTGGCCGCACCAGCCGCGATCGGTTAGCACGATCGGACGGCCTTCGGTTGCCGTGTGCCACTGCACGAACTGGTGCAAGGCGATTCCACCGAGACACGGCACGCGCGTTGCGTCCGGTGGCGAACCCGAAGCCGGGACTTTCCAGCAATCGACGTAAAGCGGCGTCTCCCTTCCTGCTGCGCGCGGCGGATCCACTGCGAAACCCTCTGTTTGCAGCGCTCCCGTCGGACAAATGGCGCTGCACTGACCACAGCGCAGGCAGCCATCAGCAAGCTCGAGCGCGGTGTGCGTGACGCGCAGCACCCGCGCCGGGCAAGCCTGCGCGCAGCGCCCGCAATCGTTGTAACGAGATCGCAGCCGCAGGCAGCGGCTGGAGTCAAATGCGACGGGACATTCGGGCCTTAAGGGGCGGAACGCCGAGCCTGAGGCCGCAAGGTTCTCGGGAACAGGCAACGAAACAGAAGCCTGGTTCATACGTATTGCCAGGATTTAGAGTGCCTAACATGATGAACCACGTGTGCGTTGCAGCCAGAACGGATTGATCACGCGAAGGGTGGCGCAGCTCATATCGCGAATATGAGCAAGCCCCCCGACAAAGTGAGCGGCCGTTGTGGCTGCAACCCTTCGGGCTGGCACGAGTTTTGGCCCATGGCTTTGTCGCGAACCTTGTGAATATTCGCGATATTCACTGCGGCTCGCTTCGCGCCCTGAGCCAAAATCGTGCCAGCGCATCACGCGGGTCATTATGTTAGGCACTCTTAGTTACATTGCCCTTGGTGACTGATTAATCATGAATCACGACGCCGATCCGTGGATTGGCCTTGACGCTTCTATCGCATTATTCGAGCCTGCTCATCCTGCTCCGATCTCTGCTGCGAACGGGAACGCAGACGATCTCGCGGGTGACAAAACTCGTTTTCGCATCGATTGTCTTGTGAGTACCGCTTCGGCTTTGAAGGTCGCCGACGATAACGGGTTTGCCGGAGGCAATCACGTTCCCGACAATGGAATCGTTCACCGAAACTTCTATGCCCCGTTCCGCGACATCGGTTGCCGTCTTCAGCCAGACTTTCCGGTTGTGGGGGTCATGGACAAAAACGCTGCAACGCTCCGCGTTCAGCACACGCGGGGCAATGCAAACGTAGAAATCGAGCAGTTTGCTTCTTCGTTTCGGATCGAATTCTTCGAAGAGAGCTTTTTGCCTGGAAGAAAGATCATCAAGTTGGACTCTTACGTCTGCCAGCATGGCGCTCCCCCCCTTCCCAACTTGTTGCGGTGTTGTCGAAAAAACCGCAAACGTCGAATCGACCGCCGCACGCTCACTACGTGTATCGCAACAGGATAGTGGCGCGCCTCGGCGGTGGCTTTAGGGCTTCCGCCTCTTTTGAGCTCGCTACCGCCACATTCTGGACAATTCCGTGTTGATAAAATTTGATCTAAGTCAAAATTGGCTCGCTTTATCGCCCAGCTCGTGAGTCATTATTTCGACGCACAATTCCCGGAGCCGCTCGTGCCGAGACGGTGTGAACGCCAAGGGAGGATGTCGCGGAACTAACACGGTCAGGTTGCCGCAGTGACGGCTACCTGACGGAAATGGGTATCGGGGAACGCTGCGCGTACCCCGAGCTACGTGTCTGCATGAAAAGAGCCGAACGGATGACCGGCACAAACCGGAGAGAACCACGCAAGTTCGTACCCCCATCGGTCGGGGATTCGAACCACCATCCGGCTGAAGAATACTGAGTCAAACGGCGCGAGCTCGTGCGCCGTTGGTCGAGGAGTGAGGAGTCAAACCTCGAAGCAAGGCGTCGAACCGCGTTTGCGTATTGCAGACAAAAACAGGTCGGTCCCGCTCGCTGAATCCCGAATCCTGAATCCTGCTTTTCACCCTTTGCGCTTCACCTGCGCGCCGGCCCAGCCCTTGGCAAAGGTGATCTTCAGTTCCTCGTCGAGCTCTACTTGCGCGCTGTCGCGCACGATCCTGCCGTCCTCCATTTCGGTGATGCTATAGCCCCGCTCGAGCACGAGCTGCGGGTTGAGGTGTTTCAAGTGCGCCTCAAGGCGGTGCAGCAAAGTCGCCGCAGCGTCCATCCGCCGGCGCGCCGCTTCGCGCAGCCGGCGCGCCCGCTCGCCATTTTCCCGCACCAGCGCCGCAAGGTCAGGCCCGGCGGCGGCCAGGCGCTGAGCCCGCTCGCGTTGCTGCCATCCGTGCTGCTGCGATGAGCGCTGCCATGCCCCGCTCATGCGGGCCGCCAAATGCCGCAGCTTATCGAGCTGAATGCTCATACGCGCGCCGGGATGGACCAAGCGCTTTGCGAGATAGTCGAGCCGCTGCATGCGGTCTTCCAACGTCCGTTCGGCGATGCGGCTCAGCCGCTGATACCAGTGCAGAAGCTGCTCGCTCAGTTCGGCGCGGTCAGGGGTCGCCAACTGCGCTGCTGCAGTAGGAGTGGCCGCGCGCGCGTCGGCCACGAAGTCAGCAATCGTGAAATCCGTCTCGTGGCCGATACCCGTCACGACCGGAATCGCGCAGGCATGAATGGCGCGCGCCACGATTTCTTCGTTATATGCCCACAGATCCTCGATGCTGCCCCCGCCTCGGCAAACGATGAGTACGTCGCACTCGCTCCGGGCCTCCGCAATGGCAAGCGCCTCTGCGATTCTCTGTGAGGCGCCCTCGCCCTGCACCGGCGTGGGATAGATCACGACCCGAACTGATGGCATGCGGCGGCGAAGAGTCGTCAGCACATCGCGGAGCGCCGCTGCCTGAAGAGAGGTGACGACGCCGACCGCGCACGGGAAATCTGGAACCGGCTTTTTGCGCGCCTGCGCGAACAAGCCTTCCTTATCGAGCCTGGCCTTGAGCCTCTCGAACGCTTCGTACAGCGCGCCAAAACCGGCCCGGCGCATGGTCTCGACGTTGAGCTGGAATTTCCCGCGCGCCTCATAAAGCGTCGGGGACGCGCGCACCTCCACCTGCATGCCGTTCTCGGGCAGCCAATCGAGATACTGCAACTTGTGACGGAACATCACGCAATCGACCTGCGCCTGCGCATCCTTCAGTGTGAAATAACAATGACCGGAATCGTAGCGCTTGAAATTGGAAATCTCGCCCGCCACCCAGGTGAGCGGGAGAGTCTGTTCCAGCACACGTTTTGCGAGGCGGTTGAGCTCGCTGACGGAGATGACCTGCTGCGTCGCCGGGTATGTTAAGAGGTCGACCATCGGGCCATTCTATATCAGCGTCCGGCCGCGTTTTTCCGCACTGCAAGGTCGAAATTTTCCCAGCGAATCAGGACCCCTGACCGACCGGTCTCGGATTCTCATCCAGGAGCATCATCCACAGAAGTGGCGAAATCGTCACTTCTCATGGGGTGTTGCAGTGCACATAAGAGTGAAATTTGGTTAAGCACATGAATCCAATGACAAAACACGGCGCACAAATTTTAGGCGCGGAAGAAAAATCCCATACGGAGAACTCACTTAGCAAGGCTGTTCGCGAAATATGCACATGGTTATCCACAAACAATGTGGAAAAGATGAAAACACATTTCCGATGACGAGGTTAGGAAATCATCGTAAAGCAATTTATGAATTCACGCTTGCTGAAAATTCATCGGACAGATAAAGTTACGGCCACTTTTTACGGAGCCGCGAAGTGTTCGCAATCATCGAAGCGGCGGGATGGCCCATCTGGCCGTTGCTGCTGACATCCGTCATTGCACTCGCCATCATTGGTGAGCGTTGGTGGTCGCTGCGTCAGGCGATCGTCATGCCCAGGAACCTGCTCCCGAGGATCGTGCAGGAATGCCGCCAGAACGGTATCACGGCGCAGATGCTCTCGAGGCTGTCCGACGATTCACCGCTCGGTCAGATTTTCGCGGCCGGCCTGAAGAACATAAGAAGTACGCCGGCCATCATGAAAGAAGCCATCGAAGAGGCCGGGCGTGCGGTCGCAATTGAACTGGAACGGTTTTTGACGAGCCTCGGTACGATCGCGGCGATCGCCCCTTTGCTGGGCCTGTTCGGAACCGTGATCGGCATGATCGAGATCTTCGGCTCGCAAACCCCCCAAGGCGGCAATCCGCTGGTGCTGGCCCACGGCATCTCGATCGCGTTGTATAACACGGCTTTCGGACTGGTGGTTGCCGTGCCGAGCATGATCTTCTACCGCTATTTCCGCGCCAAGGTGGACGCCATGCTGGTCGATATGGAGTTGCAGGCGATCAAAATGGTGGAAATCCTCCACGGCGAGCGCCAGGTGTAGCGGCCAATGCGATTTCGCCCCCGGGCATCCAGAGATGAGCCGGAGATCAACTTCATTCCGTTGATCGACGTGCTGCTGGTGATCCTGATCTTCCTCATGGTCACGACCACCTACTCGCGCTATGCCGAGCTACAGATCAATCTTCCGACGGCCGACGCCAGCCAGGCGCCGGAGCGTCCCGAGCAGATCGACGTCGCCGTCGACGTCCAGGGTAAGTACCTGATCAACAAGGACCCCGTGGCTTTTCACGGAGCGGACGCCTTCAGTCAGGAACTCCAGCGCGCGGCCGGCAATATGAAGGAGCCGGTAATCATCATCAGCGCCGACGCGAATGCCCCGCATCAATCGGTCATCAACATCATGGAAGCGGCGCGTATCGCCGGTTACGGCAAGATCACCTTCACCACCCAAGCCACAAGAAAGCCGTGATGGGTGATGGGTGAGGGGTGAGGGGTGACGAGCGCTGAATGTTCTTACCCATTACCCATTACTCATAACTCATTACGCATAACCCGCATGCACTGGCTTGAGCGACATTGGTACGGCATCACGCCGCTGACCCCCTTGCTCTACCTCCCGAGCCTGGTGTTCCGCGTTGCGGTGGCGTTACGGCGGGCGCTTTATCGCGCCGGTATTCTGCCCGTCGCCAAGCTGCCCGTTCCGGTCATCGTCGTAGGCAATATCAGCGTCGGCGGCACTGGCAAGACACCCGTCGTCCTGTGGCTTGTCACGTTCCTCCGGGAGCACGGGATGCAGCCCGGGATCGTGAGCCGGGGTTACCGCGGGGCGGGGACCGTGCCGCAACGCGTCACTTCGGGCAGCGACCCGGCAATATCCGGGGACGAAGCGGTAATGCTGGCGCAGCGTTGCGGCGCACCGGTCTGGATCGGAGCGGATCGCGTCGCCGCCGCGCGTGCACTGCTCGCTGCGCAACCTGCCTGCAACGTCATCGTAAGCGATGACGGCCTACAGCAGTACCGGCTTGCGCGGAACATCGAAATCGTCGTCGTGGACGGTGCGCGCGGCCTCGGCAACACTCACCTGCTGCCGGCGGGACCGCTACGCGAACCGCCGGCACGTCTGACCTCCGTTGATGCCATCGTCGTCAACATCAGCGAGTCAGCCAGGATCGGCATCCAGGCCACGGCGCCAGCGGCGTTCGCAATGACGCTCGCCGGACGCGAATTCCACAACCTGCTCCACCCCGGACACCACGTCGGCCCGGAGCACTTCGCGGCCCGCCGCGTGCATGCGTTTGCCGGAATAGGCAATCCGGAGCGTTTTTTCGGGCATCTGCGCCGCCTCGGTCTCAGTATCACCCCTCATCCCTTTCCGGACCATCATGCATTCACCGCCGCGGACCTCGCTCTTGCCGGCGCCGATTGCGTCGTGATGACCGAGAAGGATGCGGTAAAATGCCGTCGGTTCGCAAACGAGAATCATTGGGCTCTGCCAGTCGCCGCTAACGTTGATCCGGCCTTCGGCGAATTGGTGTTGCGCAAACTGGGGAAATAGGACACATGGATCCCAAACTACTCGACATACTGGTCTGCACGCTGTGCAAGGGTCCCCTCGTTTACAGGAAAGCGGAAAAGGAGCTGATCTGCAAACCCTGCCGCCTCGGGTACCCGATAAGGGACGACATCCCCGTGATGCTCGAGGACGAAGCGCGCAAACTTCCTCCGGAAGAGGAAGTGTGATGCTCGTAATGGGTTATTACCCATTACCCATTGCCGATTACCCATTACCTGATGGACTTCACCGTCATCATTCCCGCCCGCTACGCCTCATCGCGCTTCCCGGGCAAGCCGCTCGTGGATATCGCGGGTAAGCCGATGGTGGTGCGCGCTGCTGAACGGGCGAAGAAAAGCGGTGCGCGCGAAGTCCTTATCGCCACCGATCATGCCGGCATCGCGGCCGCGGCTGAACGCCATGGCTGCACGGCCGTTATGACGCGCCAGAGCCACGCTTCCGGCACTGACCGTCTCGCCGAAGTCGTCGCGCGCCGGCGTTATCCCGCGCAACATATCGTGGTCAACGTCCAGGGCGACGAACCTTTGATCGACCCGGCGCTTATCAGGAAGGTTGCAACCAATCTCGCGCGGCATCGCGACGCACAGATCGCGACCGCCTGCACCGCGATCCGCAACACACATGACCTCGTCAACCCCAACGTGGTGAAGGTCGTGCTCGACAATCTCGGCTATGCGCTTTACTTCAGCCGGGCGCCCGTGCCCTTTGCGCGTGACGCATACGCCGGCGGCATTCGCGCCTTGCCCCGCGGCCTGCCGGTCTACCGGCATCTCGGCATCTATGCCTATCGTTGCGCGTTCCTGCGCCGGTTCACGCGACTCAAACCCGCTTTGATCGAGCGTTTCGAGGCGCTCGAGCAACTGCGCGCGCTCGCCCACGGCTTCCGCATCAGCGTCGCAGTGACGCGCAATGCGCCGCATGCCGGCGTTGATACTCCGAGCGACTTGCGGCGGGTGCGTCGTCTCCTCCAGAAGGCCTGAGCTCCGCGCCGGTTTCGTAGCGCCGCGAAACGGGCTATACTTCTCGCGCGGTCAACAGGCCAAGCAGCGCTTCCGCACGACTTTGCTCCGGCGCCGCTTTTGGCGCAATGCCGGCAGGGACGCCAACAACAACGCCGTCTACCAGAATCCATGCGTATTCTATTGCTAGGCTTGCCGGGCTCCGGCAAGGGCACGCAAGCGCAGTTCCTGATCGACAAATACGCGATCCCCCAGATCTCGACCGGCGATATGCTGCGCGCCGCGATCAAGGCCGGCACCCCGTTGGGGCTCGAAGCGAAACGGTACATGGACGAGGGTGCACTGGTTCCGGATCACGTCGTGATCGAGCTGGTCAAACAGCGTGTCGAGGAACCCGACTGTGCCAAAGGGTTCATCGTCGACGGTTTTCCCCGAAACATCCCGCAGGCTGAGGCGTTGCGGGCAGCGGGCATCGATGTCGACTTCGTGATCGAGATCGAGGTCGGCGACCAGGAAATTATGCGACGCATGAGTGGCCGCCGTGTGCATCCCGGTTCGGGTCGCACCTATCATGTCGAGTTCAATCCCCCGAAGGTCCCGGGCGAGGACGATGTCACGGGCGAACCGCTGATCCAGCGCCCCGATGACAACGAAGAAACGGTCAAGAAACGCATCGAGACCTACCACAAACAAACCAAACCGCTGGTCAACTACTATCTCAACTGGGCGGCAAGCGGCGATCGGCGCGCCCCGCAGTACGTCAACATTTACGGGCGCGGCTCTGTTGAGCATATCCGCGACAAGATTCTTGCCGCGCTGGCCGTGAAGCACGCGTGAAAAAGCCCCCCGATTTCACCGACGCCGACCGCTGGGTGGTCGAGACCGCGCTCAAGGAACGCTACGGCCGGCAGATCGCCGTCGAACTTGCCGACAGCGAAATCAAGCTTGATCCGGGATCCGACGAGGTCACGGTCTGTCCGACTTTCTACTGGGAACAAGGGCGTGTCGAATTCGTGATCTTCAAGGCGGCGGAGAACCGATATCGCAGCCAGTTTTACTACTCGATCACTGAACAGTACGGTACCGGCCGCGATTTCGACGATCTCGCCGAGTGCGTTGTCACCACTCTCAGGCTGCAGGCCGACCACGAAAAAGACCGCGCGGGCGTCAGCTCCGGCAAGACGGGCGCAGAGCTGAATAAGTAGCCACAAAGGGCACAGAGAACACCGAGGCGCTTCAGCCGACCCGGCAAATCGTGGCTGTTCGCAAATGGTAGACGTCGCGGCTTGAAGTGCTCGCCTTGATACCTCCGTGATCTCTGTGACCCCTGTGGCAGGAACTCAGCCGTATGGCCAAGCGCAATGCTCTCTACGCACAGTCCGGCGGCGTAACTGCAGTCATCAACGCCAGCGCCTGCGGCGTGATCGAAACCGCCCGCAAGCACCGATCCGCTATCGGCAAGCACTGCAATGACATTGGATAGAGCGCGACAACTGCTGAAGGTGCAAGCCGACTTCGGCGGGTTTTATAATGCCAACTCGTCGAAGCTGATCCTGTCGGAAGTGATGAAGGAACATGGCCAGCAGGCAGTCGATCAACTGATCATCGAGCTCGAGCTCGATCGGGTTTTCGGATTCAAGCCGGGCACGCGTTTTGAAGGCGGCCTGGCGCTGGATCCCAAGAAGAACTGAAACCAGGCAAAACGGCCAGCCCGCTGATAATGGCCGATAACGAACGGGAGTGATCATGTCTCAGGGTTTGTTGTTCGCGCTGCTATGCGCTATCGCCGGACTCGCCTACGGCTTTTATTCGATCAAATGGATTTTGGCCCAGCCGAGCGGCAACGATCGCATGCGCGAAATCGCCGCCGCAGTGCAAACCGGCGCGGTCGCCTACCTGTGGCGCCAGTACAAGACCATCTCTATCGTAGGGGTCGTGCTGTTTTTCGTGATCGGCTTCGGCTTGAAGTCATGGCCCACCGCCGTAGGATTTTTGATCGGCGCTCTGCTCTCCGGTGCGGCTGGCGTGATCGGCATGAATGTATCCGTGCGGGCCAATGTGCGTACCGCCGAGGCCGCGCGCAAAGGACTCAATGACGCACTGGCGCTTGCTTTCCGCGGCGGCGCCATCACCGGCCTGCTGGTCGTGGGACTCGGGCTGCTCGGCGTGACGGGCTTTTTCTGGGTGCTGCACGAGTCAGCACCGCACGGCGCCTCGATCAATGAGATCGCTCATCCGTTGATCGGCCTTGCATTCGGTGGGTCGCTGATCTCGATCTTCGCCCGTCTCGGCGGCGGCATCTTCACCAAAGGCGCCGATGTCGGAGCGGATCTCGTGGGCAAGGTCGAAGCCGGCATACCCGAAGACGATCCGCGGAACCCCGCGGTCATCGCCGACAACGTCGGCGACAATGTCGGCGACTGCGCCGGCATGGCGGCGGATCTCTTCGAAACGTACGCGGTCACGATCATTGCCACCATGTTGCTGGGGGCCCTGCTGCTCTCCAAGCCGAGCATCGCTCCCCTGGCGGCCGCCTATCCGCTTGCGCTGGGCGGTGTGTCGATCATCGCCTCCATCGTCGGCTGCTTTTTCGTGAAGTCCGCACCCGGCGGCAAGATCATGAATGCGCTCTACAAGGGCGTGATCGTCTCCGGCGTGCTGGCCACGATCGCGTTCTATCCGGTCACGATGTGGCTGATGGGCGACATCGGCACGCAATATCCGGAGCTTTCGGTAATGAAGCTCTTCGGCGCCGCAGTGGTCGGTCTGGTGCTCACCGTGCTGATGGTGGCGATTACCCAGTACTACACTGCGACAGAGTATTCGCCGGTGCGCCATGTTGCAGCCGCCTCGACCACCGGGCACGCCACCAACATCATCGCCGGACTCGGCGTTTCGATGAAAGCGACCGCGCTGCCGGTGATCGCCGTGTGCGCGAGCATCTGGGCCGCGTATGCCATGGCGGGCCTCTACGGCATCGCGATTGCCGCAACCTCGATGCTGTCGATGACAGGCATCATCGTGGCGCTCGACGCGTATGGTCCGATTACCGATAATGCCGGCGGCATCGCCGAGATGTCGCATCTGCCGAAGGAAGTGCGCGCCATCACCGACCCGCTCGATGCCGTGGGAAACACCACCAAAGCAGTCACCAAGGGCTACGCCATCGGTTCCGCGGGGCTTGCCGCCCTGGTGCTCTTCGCCGACTACACCCATGCGCTGGAAGCGACCGGCAAGAGCATCACTTTCGACCTTTCGAACCACATGGTGATCATCGGGCTCTTCATCGGCGGGCTCGTGCCTTATCTCTTCGGCGCCATGGCGATGGAAGCTGTGGGCCGGGCCGCGGGATCCGTGGTGGTTGAAGTGCGCCGCCAGTTCAAGGAAATCCCGGGCATCATGGAAGGGACGGCCAAGCCCGACTACTCGCGCGCAGTGGACATGCTCACGCGCGCTGCAATCAAGGAAATGATGATCCCCTCGCTGCTGCCGGTGTTGATCCCGGTCATTGTTGGTCTCGCCCTCGGCCCGCAGGCGCTGGGTGGCGTGCTGATGGGCTCGATCGTCACCGGGCTGTTCGTCGCGATCTCGATGACCACCGGCGGCGGCGCCTGGGACAACGCCAAGAAATACATCGAGGATGGCAACCACGGCGGCAAAGGCAGCGATGCCCACAAGGCGGCCGTGACCGGCGACACCGTGGGCGACCCCTACAAGGACACTGCCGGCCCGGCGGTCAACCCGCTGATCAAGATCATCAACATCGTGGCGCTGCTGATCGTGCCTCTCTTGTAAGAACCTTAGCCGGCCACAGAGATCACAGAGGACACAGAGACAAAAACCTTGAACCGCAGAGGCGCCCTCCCTCATCCCCGACCCTTCTTCTCCCGAAGGGAGAAGGGAGGCTCGAGCTTCCTCTCTTCTTTGGGAGATAGGTCAGGAGTGAGGGCTGGACGCAAAGAAATCGCAAAGGAACTCTACGAATAACAGCATTCATTGCGCCGACTTTGCGCCTTGGCGTCTTGGCGCTGAAGCTTTTGGGGTTCTCTCTGTGTCCTCTGTGGATTGGTTTCTGACTTTCCATGAAATACGCTTTCGAGGACCGTAAGGTTGTCTGCAAGGGCGATTACTGGATCGCGCCCAACGCGATCGTAATCGGCTCCGTAGTGCTCGAAAACAATGTGAGCATCTGGTTCAACAGCGTGGTGCGGGGCGACAACGACGTCATCACCATCGGTGAAAACTCCCACCTACAGGACGGCTGCGTGCTGCATGTCGATTCAGGTTTCCCAATCGCGATCGGAAGGAACGTGAGCGTCGGACACATGGCAATGCTGCACGGCTGCAGCATCGGCGACGGCAGCCTGATCGGAATCAAGGCGGTGATCCTCAATGGCGCCAGAATCGGAAAGAACTGCCTGATCGGCGCCAATTCCCTGATCGCCGAAGGCAAGAAAATACCCGACGGCTCGCTGGTAATCGGATCTCCCGGCAAAGTCGTGCATCAGTTAAACCCTGAAGAAATCAAATTCATCAACAGCGCTTCCGACGAATACGTGCAGAAGTTCAAGAGTTACAAAAGGAGCTTTCAAGTCGACCCTGTGTGACCGCGTGGTCTGATGCGCTGCTCGTTGCCTTTGCTCCGGCTATCGCGCTGTGGCCGCCACGGGTGCTCGGCTATCTCGGCTGCGACGCGAACGCAGGAGCAGGCGGGGCGACGGGGCGGCGCCATCAACAACACGCGCGATGCGAAAACGCCGAACCATGGAGAAGCTCGACAGAGTGAAAGCCGCCCTGCGCGGTGAGGCGCTCGACCGGCCACCTTATAGTTTCGGTCATAGGG
>Ga0156226_1308_pt1 | contig 12401 bp, 13 predicted proteins | sample RifCSPlowO2_12_FD_107874 | JGI IMG/M metagenome (GOLD analysis project Ga0156226, IMG submission 107874) | Betaproteobacteria bacterium RIFCSPLOWO2_12_FULL_62_13
ACTCATAGGATTTTCCGGTTCACCGCGGGGAAGAGGTACGACCGCTTCGTGCGATTTCCCTGTTTTCAATCTCACCACTATCCGACATCCGCGCCCCATGTAATCCATATGCCTGTCGACGTGCATCGTTATTCGCCTATGCAAATTCCATGTGTCCTGATCCTGAAAAGCTGCATTGATGTCCTTGTACGTCAATGACGCGACGCGCTGCGTTATTCCACTTGCGACTGAGAAAGGAGTACTGCCTTGCGCCGAAGAAACGTTCTTCGGCTCGTAGAAATGTGATTGACGGTAGGCTAACTCGGACACGTGGACATCGATCGCGTCTACATCCTCGCCACCAAATCCATGGGTCGACATTAGTGCGAGCGCCGCGTCTATAGGGCCATGAGCATAGCGGCAGGCGGCATGAGGTTTGAATCCGCATTCCAACAGATGGTATTCATCGCCCAATGCAGTCGTCAGAACAGTGATATTGGTGGAATCGGCATAGGCTTTAAGAAATCCCTCTTGCCCTTCTAGGATGTCAGGCGGACCGATAAAACCCTTGCTCGCCAACGTGGCGGCGAGTACTCCGCTTTTAACAGCCCTCCCCACATTAAAGGCCTTGATCATCGACGGGTTGTTAATGAACGCAACAAGACCTGCCGCCTGAGTCCCCGCAATACCAATGGCGCTAATCATTTGCTCTGGGGAGAGCCTCATTAGGCGACCAGCTGTCACGGCTGCCCCGAAGGTCCCCAGTGTGGCGGTGCTATGAAAGCCTCGCTGGCGGTGAGACGGATTTACCGCTAGTCCTAAGCGAATCATGACCTCGTAGCCGGCCACAACCGCAGCAATTACTTCAGCGCCTGATGCGGAAACGGATTCTGCAACCGCCATTGCCGCTGGCGTGATTGCTGATCCCGTCTTCGTGAGTGCGTCACGATGGGCATCATCCATATCCAGTGTATGCGCCAGCGTGCCATTCACAAGCGCCGCCAACATAGGCGTTGCCTTGCTGCCCCACCCTACGATCGTACTCGGCCCCACATGCCCCCTGCATTCGGCCGCCTCATAGACAAGCGTCGCGGCTTTATTGCCATAAGCGCCAATTTGATTACCCAGGCAGTCGAGTATCAATAGCTTGCATTGAGAAATAACCGCGGAACTCAGCGTGCCAAACTGGGCGTCCGCGGCAAATTTGGACAATTCAGCTGTCACGTTCGATGCCTTCTCCAACGCACTCATTTGACAGTCGCTCCCGAAGCAGCCACAACCTTTGCCCACTTCTTCATTTCGTGTAGCACATACATTCTGGCCTCCGTCGGCGTTCCGGACAATGGTTCCGCTCCACCCCGCGCTAGGCGCTCCTGCACCTCGGGAGCACTCGTAATCTTGTTAAGCTCGACGTTGAGCATATTGACAATGGCGCGGGATGTCTTCGCCGGTGCAAGCAGGGCGTACCAGTTCTCGGCTTCAAACCCAGGGAATCCAGAAGCAGCAATTGTCGGCACTCCTGGAGCGACGCGTGACGGCTTTAGGCTAGTCACACCAAGCGGCTTGAGCCTTCCGTTATTCACATGTGCGATGGCGGCGATTATTCCGGGGAACATCACCTTCACCTGACCACTGATAAGATCTATTATGGCGGGTCCTCCCCCCCTGTACGGGATGTGAACGAGGGCAGCGCCACTCATCGAATTAAAGAGTTCAGCGGCTAAATGAGTGGGCGTTCCGGCTCCCGCCGATGCATAGTTCAGAGACCCGGGTGTTCTCTTGGCCAGATCCACGAGAGCACCTGGAGATGAGACCGGCAATGACGGGTGCACGACTAACAAGTTCGGTGCCGATGCAATCAGGCCGATCACAGTGAGGTCCTTGGGGTCGTAGCCTAAGCTTTTGTAGAGGGATCGGTTAATCGCGTAAGCGACCGACACGACAACAAGGGTGTGGCCATCCGGCTGCGCTGCTGCCGCAAGACCAGTTCCCAAATTGCTCCCTGCGCCAGGGCGATTGTCGATAACGAACTGCTGCCCAAGAGCCTCGCCAAGCTTTTGACCAACCAGACGCGTCACTATATCTACGCCTCCACCAGGGGCGAATGGTGCTATCAGGCGAACCGGCCGGGCTGGATAAGACTGCGAATGGGCAGGAAAGCCCGTCGTTATTAAATAGAGAGCGACAGCAATGGTTACGGCTTTTGAATGTAACATCTCTACCTCCTTTGGCTACAGGCCAGCTCTCTACCGGCGCCGTTTTCGTGTTTACTAGGTTGAGACTCTCGCGTCAGAACGTAGTGCCCGCTGCGGTGGTGCGCGGATGCGACGTCGCTCCGGCAGCGCATAGTCCGCAACCGCAAAATGCTGAGTGGACTCGTTCGGGTCCATTACATCCCGGCGTACTCGCATCCCTTCGTCTTCCGATATCGGCGGCGTCCAGCTACGTTGATGCGCTCAAATCACCCAGACTACTTTCACGATGATTCAGTTATTGTATTGTGACTACAATTCTGCCCTTGGCCTGTTGCTTCAGCATGGTGTCGAATATCGCTGGCAGTTGATCCAGCGTCACAGTCTGCACAATGCGTTTGAAATGGCGCGGCTTGAGGTCGGTCGCGAGCCGCTGCCACACGCAACAGCGGATATCCATCGGTGTATAGGCCGAATCGATGCCGATCAGGCGCACACCGCGCAAAATAAACGGCAGTACCGTCGTATTAAGTTCTATGCCGCCGGCATTGCCAAAACTCGCGATCAAGCCGTACGGTTGCATGCTGCGCGTCAGCGCGGACAATTGTTCGCCGCCGACGGAATCGAATGCCGCTGCCCACACGCCTTTTCCGAGTGGCCGCATACTGGGTTTTAGTCCATCGCGAGCCAGCACTTCTGCGGCGCCGATATTCTTCAGGTAGGCGTGCTCGCTTGCCTTACCCGTTATCGCGGTCACCTTGTAGCCAAGCCCGGCGAGCATATCGATGGCGAAGCTGGCACAACCCCCAGTCGCACCGTTGACCACCACCTTACCGTTATCCGGCATCATGCCGTTCTGTTCGAGCAAATGCACTCCCAATGCAGACGTATAACCTGCAGTGCCGAGCGCCATCGCCTCGAACAATGTCAGGCCTGGCGGCAATGGAACAACCCAGTCGGCCGGCACACGAGCATAGCTGCCGTAACCGCCATCATGGCCCGTCCCCATATCGTAGCTGGTACAGATGACCTCTTCGCCAGCTTTAAATCGGCTGTCATTGGAAGAGACAACCGTACCGCTCAAATCGATGCCGCCGACACAAGGATAGCGGCGCACAATCTTACCTGTGCCAGTTCCGGCCAACGCATCCTTGAAATTGACACTCGAATAGGCCGTCTTGATGACGACCGCCCCAGCATCAAGTTCATCTAACGTCATTTCGACGAGGCGCCCGCGCGCTTTGCCGTTCTCCTCGAATATGCGGTACGCCTTGAATTTTTCCACAACATTCTCCCCATTGGAGTTCGCTTGGCTCCTGTTCAATTCACAGTTGAACCACGGACGATCCACTATGGATATGAACTAACCTCGTGCTCCATGTGCGAACGATCGGGCCTCAGCATCTGTCCTTCATCCGACTCCACTACTGCTCCGCCGAAGTTGAACGCCAGCGTACCAAGCAGGAAGCACCCGACGCACCAAGCGTGACGTCTCGCGCCAGTGCGTGCTGCGTCTCAGGATGCGCCATACGACACTTTGGCCGAACGTTCCTTGAGCAGCCGGCGCACCACCTTGCCGGCCGGATTCTTCGGCAACTCGTCGACGAACTCGATGACGCGCGGCTTCTTGTAGCTCGCGATCTCCGACTTGCACCACTCGATCAGCTCCTCTTCGCTGACGTACCCGCGACGCACGACGAAGGCTTTTACCGACTGGCCCCAATAGGCGTCTGGCACGCCGATTACTGCCGCCTCGCTCACCCCCGGGTGGCACTGCAGCGCTCGTTCGACCTCGCCGGGGTACACGTTGTAGCCGCCTGTTATGATCATGTCGTTCTTGCGGTCGCGTATGTAGACGTAGCCGCACTCGTCCATCACCCCCATATCGCCGGTGTGCATCCAGCCTTCGCGCAATGCCTTCGCGGCCGCGTCCGGGCGGTTCCAGTAGCCGTGCATCATGCCCATGCGGCGCACGGCGATCTCGCCCAGCTCGCCGCGCGGCAACTCGTGCCCCTCATCGTCGATGATCCGCAGCTCGGTGCCGAGCGCCGGCCGACCTGCCGACTGTAGGCGGCGCAGCTGTTCGGGCGTGCCCTCCGCTACGTGGTCGTCCGGCTCCAGCGCCGTAATCGGGTTGCCAGTTTCGGTCGAGCCGTACTGTTGGCGCAGCACTGGGCCGAACACCTGCAGCGAGCGGTGCAGCGTCTGTTCCGAAATCGGTGCGCCGCCGTAGAACAGGCGCTTGATGCTGGCGACGTCGTGTCGCGCCGGGTCAAAGCGCTCGAGCAGCGCGTTGAGCATGGTCGGCACAAGATAGAAATGTGTCACTTTCTCGCGCGTGATGAGCTGCAGCACCATTTCGGCATCGAAATTCGCCAGCAGCAGCTGGACCGCGCCCCGTACCCAGAACGGCATGAGGCATCTGCCGCTGCCGTGCCCGAGCGAGGTTGCGTGCAGCATGCGGTCGTCGGCTCCCGGCAAGTCGCCAAGGTTGAGCAAGCTGTGGGTGAGTTGCTGGTACATAGCGCCTGTGCTGTACATCGCGCCCTTGGGTACGCCCGTGGTGCCGGAGGTGTAGCGTATGGTCTCGATTTCCTCCTCGTCGACTTCGATTGCGGTGTCCGTCTCGGAACCCGAGGCAAGCAGCACATCATAGGCATCGGCGTTCGTGCCACCGACTACGAACACTTCGCGTAGGTCCGGCAGTTCCCTACGCCGCAACGCGAGCAACTCCGCTGCGGCGCCGGTACAGATTGCGGTGGCAGCGCCGCAGTCGAGCAGAATGAGTCTCCGCTCAGCCGCCGATAAGCGCAGGTTCACCGGCACCGTCACAAGCGCCGCCTTCATTAGCGCGAACAGCGCCTCGACGTACTCGGGGCCGTTGTCGAGCAACAGGGCGACGCGCTCGCCGCGACGCAGGGAGCGTGCCATCAACGCGTGTGCCAGTCGGTTGGAGCGCCGGTGCAATTCGTCAAAGGAACAGCGCCGGTCGCCGAATACGAACGCCGTGCGCGAGCCGTAGCGTTCGGCTGCCCAGCGCACTAGAAAACCCGCACGACGTTTCATTTTCCGCCTCCGCCGCGATCGTCAACCCCGTGCCTGTGTCACCCGCTGATTGAAGCCGTTCATTATCTGTATTAAGGTTCGTCTAGCGAGGCTGCATATATAAACCTTGCCATCCGGCCACATGGCAGCGCCATTCCGGTCACCTCCGAAAGTACGCGATGGGCTGCACGCGTCTATCCGGCGGAATTCGCACCGGTGCGCGCGGGAAAGTGCCATCAGCGATTCTTGAAGCTCGGTTTGCGCTTTTCCTGGAACGCCTTCAGGCCTTCCTTCGCATCCTCGCTGTTGCGGAGGCGCTCGGAGATGACTCTGGCCAGTGCGATTCCATCACGGAAGCTCGTGCGGCTCGCGCCGCTTATCGCCTCCTTGGTGGCAGCCACGGCGAGCGGGGCGTTGTTGCGGATCTTCTGCGCCAGCTCCATTAACGCATTGTCGAGTTCGGCACGGGGCACCACCCGGTTCACCAGACCGAGTTCGAGCGCGCGCTGCGCACCAATGGTGTCACCCGTGAGCAACATCTCGAGGGCCAGTCCGCGGTGCATGGAGCGCGGTAACCAGTTGTGGCCACCCACGGACATAACACCCATCTTTACTTGCGGATAGCCGAACACCAGATTGTCGGCGGCAATGCGGATGTCGCAAGCCATCGCAAGGCTAGCGCCACCGCCCAATGTTGCGCCGTGGATCCCGGCGATGATGGGCTTGAAGACGTCGAGGTCGCCATAGTGCAGACCCGGCGGCTCGAGGAAGACTTCGGCGGTGTACGTGAGGTCGTGCCCGGCGCAGAAGCCTCGACCCTCGCCACGCAGAACAATGACCCACACGTCAGGATCGTTCTTCGCCTCGCGCCAGACCAGACGCATTTCTTCGAGCATCGCGTTGTGGTACGCGTTGAGAACCTTCGGACGGTTCATCGTCAGCGTGGCGATATGGTCCTGATTCTCGTACTTTATGAATTCGAAATTGGTCATGATCTTCCTTCCTTGATTAGCGCCGAGCGCCGAGTTGTGTGAGGGGCGGGAATCGGCGGGCGAGGCGATGTTCGATGCACGCGCAATTCCAATTATCTTCAAAACCATCTTCACTGCAGAAAGTGGAGTGGTTGGTTTCGGGACACTTTAGACCGGTGGCAGTACGAGGGAGGATCTTGAGCCGCAGGTGTTCTACATCGTGCAGCTCGTATGCGTGGCGCTGGATGGCACGAATCTGGCCGTTCAGGCCATCAACGGCACCCACGGATACATTGTTCTCGGGTTCATCCATCCTCTCCTCCCATCAAGCTAAATTCCGATGTTCGTTTGTTCGCTAGCCACGAACCTGACGAAGCTTTCCCAAGAGCGTTCGATGTGATTGTTGACTGCCGCCTTCACGGCTGCTTCATCCCGATCTCTGAGGGCATGCAGAATCGCCTGGTTCTCTTTAACGACTTCGTTTGCTCTATCCGAATGTCTATCAAAGATCATTGTTCCCAGGAGTTTCACCTGATTCTCAATGGCGATCAGAATGGAGCGCAGGCAAGAATTGCCCGACGTGATTGCGATGGCCTGATGGAATTGTTTCGTAAGCTCTCTAAATTCCTTTAATCGTCCGCGGGCAACATGATCGTGCGCACGTTCCAACAGTTTGTCTAGCTGAATCAAGCCCGCTTCGGTAAATTTCGGCATCGCCTCAAGAGCCGCCTCTAATTCCAAGATTTTACGTACCTTGTAGACGTCTTCAGCTTCCCTTAGAGACACCGTCCTGACGACGTAGCCCCATCCTCCGTGACGTCGAACTAAGCCTTCCTGTTCCAACCGTCCTAACGCCTCTCGGACGGGCGTGCGGCTCAGCCTGAGCCGAATAGCGAGTTCTTGGGCCCTAAGTCTTTCACCTGGTTTGAATTCGGCGCCAAAGATCCCCTCCCGGATAAAGAGGTAGGCCTTCTCTTGTGAATTCAGTACCACCTTCCGGATAATTGCATTCATACGGATTCATTTTATGCCGCAAAACGACTGACGTCAAATGCCGTATCGTCAAAGACACTTTGATCACGCCCGAAAGGAATCAATGCCCGTGAGCTCGCGCCCTTGAATGAGAGTCAAAATGCCAGGCGTTCCATCGGGGATCGAGATCGTGCGCACATCGCGCGCCAACTGCTCAAGGCCCAGTTCCCTGCTGAGGCCCAAGGCGCCATGGATCCGCATGGCGAGGGCAATAGCACGATCACACGAATCGACCGAATATCTTTTCGCCATAGCAGATAGCCCGTTGGCACGCTCTCCTCGATCAATGGCGGCAAGTGCGTTGTAGCAGATCAGTCGGCTCGTGATGACGGCTGTCTCGATGTCCGCGAGATCCTGCTGAATCAGCTGGAAGCTCCCTATTAAGCGACCGAATTGCTTTCTCACGCCGGCGTATGATCGCGCTGCATCAAGCGCTTTTTGCGCTAGATTGACCGCCATTAGGCCGACCAGCGGGCGATTTGCGAGCCAAGTCAACGTCAGCAGCCGAGCCGTATCGCCGTTATCAGCACAAAGGTTGCGTCGAGGAACGCGACAGTTGTCGAACAAGACCTCGCCAAGCGGGGCTTGACGCAAGCCCAGCATGTCGAGTTCTCGTGCCTCAAAGCTTGACTCCGTTGTTTCAACAAGCACGCGCACCACCCGGGAGCTGCCATCCCCCCCGGCGGTGCGGCAGACGACATTCATCACGTCACAAACTGTCGCATTGGAAATCCATTGCTTCCGACCATTCAAAATCAGCTCGTCGCCATCTTCGGTAACCGTCGTCTTGACCCCACGCGGATCGGAGCCGACATCCGGCTCCGTGCTAGCGGTACAAGCAATTCGCCGTCCGGCTATGAGATCAGCCAAAAAGCGTTCTTTCTGCTCCGTGTTGTATCCGAAATAGATGCGGGTAGCTGTTGCCTCATGAGGCTGAAGAATTAGGGCTACCGACGGGGGAATTTGCTCGCTGATAAGACCATACTCCAGCATACGCAGACCCGCGCCCCCCCTCTCTTCTGGAATGCGCGCGGCTGTAAGCCCGAGGTGTGCAGCCTTCTCCATAATCTTCAAGATGGCTGACTTGGGCAGCGCTTTATCCCGATCGTTCCCATCCAGGATGGGCTGAATGTCTTTCTGTACCAGTCGTTGGGCAGCATCGACCATCATTTGCTGCTCGCCGGTGAGTGAAAAATCCATTGCGGTGCGCCTCGGAATAGTAATCTAGTGTGCGAGACCGGCTTGTGGCGTTAGTAAGCGACTACCGACAGATTGATTGTAGCGAACACATCTTGCGCATCCTCGGGCAGCCCACCGTATGGAAATCGAAATGCGGTCCGCAGCAACGAGCAGCCTGCGCGCATCGCTCTGCCAATGTCGCTACGGCGCTGGGGAGTCACAACGAGGCTTATGCGAAACATATCGCATGTGCGAGATACGGGACCTAACAATGGTGGAACCGGCGAAAGCTCACCTAAGAGTTCGAACGAGGCACGTGAGGCTTTAAATCTGTAAGTCGTATAAATAAATTCCTTCAAATGCTGGCATCATTCACGATTTACCGAGGTGCGCGAGAACCAACTTCAACGACGACACGCCCGATTGTTGTTACGTCAAAAAATCGATCCATTGCCTTGTCGAGATCTTCAAAAGCAATGGGACGCGAAATTCGTGAGAGATGGCTTGGCTTGAGATCCGTTGCTAAACGACCCCACAGTCGTTTGCGCTCATCCATGTGAAGTTGACGCGACACGTTGATGCCCAGAATGTCAATCGCCCTTAGCACCAGCGGCAAAATCGTTGTTTTGACTTCGATGCCGATGGCCATCCCCGCCACCGCGAGCTTTCCGGCGGGTTGCATTTTTGCAGCAAGGCGATCTAGGTAAATGCCGCCGACATTGTCGAGCGCACCCGCGAACAACGACGGCGCGAGGGGCGCGCGGTTCTCGAGAAATTCCTCGCGCGACATGACGGTATGCGCGCCAATTGATCTCAGGAACTCCCCCTGATCGCGCTTCCCCGATATGGCTACGACCTTGTAACCGCGTCCGGCAAAAATGTTGATCGCAAGAGTCCCGACCCCACCGGTTGCCCCAGTTATGGCAACGGTGCCCATATCCGGTCTAAGCCCCGCCCTCTCCAGTCGATCGACTGTGAGAGCCGCCGTCAGTCCGGATGTTCCCAGCCCCATCGCCTCGTAGAGTGTAAGGCCATCGGGAAGAGGCACTATCCAGTCGCCCGGCACGCGGGCATAGTCCGCATATCCGCCATCATGGTCGGCGCCAAGTTTATAGTTGGTGACGATAACCCGGTCGCCTTCCGTGAACCGAGAATCTGCTGAGGCGACTACGACGCCGGCCAGATCGATCCCGGTTACGCACGGGCGGTCAGTGCGGACATTCTTGCCGACGCCCCGTGCTGCCATGGCGTCCTTGTACGTGATTGCCGAATAGGCGGTCTGGATAACGACAGGCCCGGGATCGAGGTCTTCCAGCGCGAGTTGCTCGAACCGGCAGACGGATTTTCCGTCAATCGTGTGGACACGAAATGCTTTGAATGTTGCCATGGCTGGGTCTCCCGAGATGCTCCAACGATAAAACGTCAATTGCTCGCGCCAATACGCTCCTTTTGCAGATCAGCCTTTGGTCGCACAAAACGACGCCGGCGCTTTACGAGGTGGGCCCTATTTCAGCATCCGACAAATTTGGAAACGTTCTAACTAGTTTCTGTCGCGAAACTGCGTGCTGCTCATCTATGTCCGGATTCGCACAGTTGAAAATGCAGCACTTTTTTCAGCAGCCGAAACGCGAAATCGAAAAAATCATGAGTTTTGCGACAGAAACTAACTAAGAACGGCGCGTTTTGAATCCTTTTGAATGCATTTTCAGTCTAACGCAACACGACAGCTTTTCGCAAGTCTTCTAAACGCATGCGCCCGCCGAGCACGTCTTGCCCCAGTTCTATCAAGCGGCGTGAGGTCGCAGCAATGTCATCTTGTAACGGAGAATTGGTCGGATGAGCGATCAGGCCAAGCAGAACAAGCGGTTGCGCCGAGATGATCTCTTGTAACGCTAAGGGTGCAGAATGCGATGAAGAATCAAGGTGTTGCGCGCAGGAGTCATCTTGTAACGCAGAGTGCAAGGGGGTGCGACCGCGCTGGCCGTAGCCGGGATGAGTGCGGAGCCAGGCCCGCACGCGCGCCACATGGATCGGGCCGCGGAAATAGTCGCGGTTCTCCGGTTTATTCAGCCAGCGACGTTGGCTGGCGACGTGACTGGCGCGTCGACAGGCGGGCTTACTGCAATATCTTTGGTGACGGCAATTTCTTGGATCAGGTCGAAAGAGTTCGTGACAGTACAAGCACTTGCGTCGTCTCGCATGTTTCATCGTCTGCCTCCCCGTACGAGAAATCATGCACGACGTACGATGCGTACAACGCCGCCACAACGAAATCCGTGGTCACGTTCAACCGCAATCCGTGGTCATGTTCGATCGGAACCCCGCGGTCGCTTCTGACGCGCGATCTCGAGGACGCGCCACAAAACGCAGGCGTGAATTAGATCAGTGGGTCAATTCGTGCGAGCGGGGGTGGGTCAATTCCTGTGAGCGCCAAGGAACGGTGAAAAAGAAAACTGACGCTGTCCGAAGCGACCCGCTTCGCACAGCAATCGCCAAAGAACACCCATGAACTGAGAACTGAGCCGCCTCTGGGAAAGATTCATTTGCATATTCAATGAGCGCGGAAGCGACGAATCGCTTGGCCTAAGCGCAGTGCAGAAGCTAGTCGCAGAGATGCATGATGCCGATCAGAAGTCAGACGGCTTTCGATTCCCTGCTGGTCACGATGGCTCACCGTTTGTCTTTGGCGACAGGGGCATCGATCTGGATAATCTGCGAGAAGTCATGCAGGGCATGGAAAACTTTTTCGAGTGTGTTTATTTGGACTTTTCACACCAAGATGATAGAGGCTCGGAAGACGGATGAGTGCTGCATTGAAACAAGTGCCTAATCCACTCATGCAGCGGCGTCGCGTGGCGAAGGCAGCTCGCTGATGGGCATCTCGTTGGACGTCATTAATGCAAGCCGGCAATGAGGTATAGTTCCGTAGCCGCCAATCCGGATGCCGCGGCAAAAGGAGGTCGTCATGTTCACCAAACTTTTGACAACCTCCGGGGGTGGCCGGCTATTCCCGCAACTCTTGCGTGGTGTAGGCGATTGGTTCGGAGTAAAACAAGTACCAATCGAACGCTCGAAGTTCCGAGTGCTCCACTCCTACTTCGCTTTCTAAAGACGGCAGGCCATACTAACAAGCCATTTCAAAGATCTTCTGGGCACGTTCATCTCTCGACTCCGTGCCCGTTCGTCTCAAGCGTAGCGCGGCAAAGTCGAGAGACGAATGGGGACGTGGTTTATCTCGAGCCCCTCGACTAGGCTCGGGTTGAACTTCGGCCCCGCTCATCCCTCGACTTCCTCGCTTCGCTCGTACGCTCGGGACGAACGGGAAACAGAGCGAGGGACTCCGGGCGCATCGGATTTCTGAGATGCCTTCGAGTCAATCCGGCGCGTCGGGGCGCTCGATGCACATACGCTGCTACGTAGGCAGGTGGAAAGCGGCAAGCGGTTCGGATTCGACGCGATTCGCCCGGCACCGCAAGCCGGGTCAATTCGGTATGTCAGAAGTAACCTCAGAACCTCAGGGTCGGACCATCGCAACTTCTTGATCTCAGGCGATAAGCCTATCAAATAGCAGTCATCCAGAAGCTTAGCGGGGCGTTTTTACCAGCTAGGAATACAACCATCACAAGGATCGCAAAGGCGCATTCTGGGAGGACCGCTACCACGCTACCGCAATCGAAACCGATGACCACCTGCGTCGCTGCCTGGTCCATGTCGATCTGAACATGGTCCGCGCGGGTGTCGTCCGGCATCCGGCCGAATGAGCACACGGCGGTTACCGCGAGATCCAGGCGCCGCCGAAACGCTACGCGAGCATCAACCTGACTGAACTAAACAACCCTCGGCTACAAGCCGAGGGGTTTAATAGACGTCGGCTTGAAGCCGACTGTAACGGCTCGACGACTGTCATTCCCGAGGCGTCGGGAATCTAATTTCAGCGCACCACAGATTGGATGCCCGCCGCCGCGGGCATGACAACTTGCTTTACCTTTGTTGCACAGAAACC
>Ga0156226_1120_pt1 | contig 12252 bp, 17 predicted proteins | sample RifCSPlowO2_12_FD_107874 | JGI IMG/M metagenome (GOLD analysis project Ga0156226, IMG submission 107874) | Betaproteobacteria bacterium RIFCSPLOWO2_12_FULL_62_13
CGTACTCAGCCGTTCTGATCGGCGGCCCTCACTGGCTGTTCTCCGTCTGGATCAACTCAGGATTCAGCATGTGATTTTGTTCGCCGCTCCATTTCAAGATGTTGAACCTGTAAAATGATCCGGGCGGAGGGTGAGGCGATATCGCGGAGGAGACATGAGTGAAAATGCAAGGCATCAGGCTATGATGGACAAGTTTGAAATCACCGAAGTATCCACGGTCTCACTGTGTTGCCGCGATTCGGGCGACTGGACGCGTCTGGCGCAATGCTTCCTTCCGGACGCGCGCGTGACGACATCGTGGTTCGACGGCACAGCGCGCGAGTTCGCCGACCAGTCCAGGAGCATGATGGCAGGCCACCATTCTTCCGATACACAGCGACACATGATGGGCAACCCGCGCGTGACGCTGAAGGGCCACCGCGCCGTCTGCGAGTTTTATGTCATTCTCTACCAAGGCAGGACGATGGACGGGTATGCGTTCGATTTACAGACCTGGAGCGTCACCCTGGACCTGTTCGAGAAGCGCGATGGCGCCTGGCGCATAGCCAAACGCATGATCATCTACGAAAAAGACCGGATGGATCCGCACATACCGGGCTCGGTGCCCCAATCCTATTTTGATCAGCTCGACCTGTCGCGCTACCCGGCCGCCGTTCGTTATCACTGCTACCGCAACGAGAGAAGCAGCGGTCATGCCCCGAAGAATCTGATCCTCAAGGGCTCCCCCGAGGAGAAAGCGGCGCGGAAGGCGGCAGAGGAATGGCTGGCGGCTGGATCGTGACGCGAGCGGCCTGTCTGAGCTGACCTCACTAACGGGGTGCATGGGGCTACCGGATCGCTGTCGATCACCGTCCGGGAAACAGGCCGCTTAACCAAAGACTCATTCAAAACAAAATCGAGCACAAGAGCACTTTCCCGGCTGAAAGACAAGCGATGCGTATGCTTGCGTGCTTTTCATCCTCGCGTGTTTTTCATGTTAGGAATCTGTCGGCCTGACAGATTCCTAGTTGATGATTCCTTCCGCTTTTTCTCCCGTAAAAAACTGCTGGATGTTCCGCAACGAAGCGGGAATATCGATCTCCCACGAGCGGTACGACCCTCCCCCGGTATGCGGGAGAAGCACCACGTTGGGCAATGTCCGCAACGGGCTTGCGGCCGGCAACGGTTCGTTTCGATAAACGTCGAGCCCAGCCATGGCAATTCGTTTGCTTTGGAGCGCGGCAATCAGGGCCTCCTCATCGACCAATCCCCCACGGCCGACGTTGATGAGGGTCGCGGACGGTTTCATCCGCGCAAGTTCCCTGTCACCGATCGATCCTTCGGATTCCGGCGTGTGCGGGATCACCAGAACAACATAGTCGGAAACGGACAGAAGATCATCGAGAGGCAGATAGCGGATGCCCAGCGATTCCTCTATTGCGTTCGGATGCGGCGTCCGCTTCGGACATCGACGCCCGCAGGGCCGCTTCCGTATCACTCTCGGGGACGATCAGGCTGAACGGGCGCACCGCCGGCGATTCGCGCACCCGCAGGGTGAATTTCCTCGTAGCCCCATCGGCCACCAGCAGACGAATCGGCTCACTCATCACTCGGGCTCAATGCCGGCGGCCTTCATCACCTTCGCCCACTTCGGAATTTCGGACTTGATCAGCGCCGCGAAATCCGCCGGCGAGCCAGCGCTGCACGAAGATCGCCGCGACGCGATCGCCCACCTTCACGCGCGCGACGCCGGAGCCGGCTTCCACAACTTCGCTGGCGCCGTCCGAAAGCGGAATCACCCGCGGATTGATCGCGCTCCGCTCATAGGCGCCGGTGGCGACCTTGAGGTCGCGGTAATTGAGTAAAACCGGGAAAACCGGGGACAGACCGGTCTGTCCCCGGTTCTTTCTGGTGTTGAAGTATGTCGGGGGAGTCGGGCAGAATATCCCCGGCAGCATGGCCGAGGAGGTCGAAATGCGGGGCTGCGCCGACTTCGAGCGCACGAGCAAAGCGGCGAAGGCAAGCGGCATCGAGGCGGGTCGGATACAGTCGAGCCTGGCCGGCATGTCTTGGGCCGCGATCGGAGCCGGGAGATTATTCCAATCGACAGGAGGAAAACCGTGACTCAATTTATACGTATCGTCTCGATGCTCATCGCCTGCGCTTGCGTGATGGGCGCGGCGCTGGCGCAGAAGTACCCCACCAGATCGGTACGCGTGCTCGTCCCCCAGTTGCCGGGGGACCCGTGCGATACCTTTGGCCGCCTGCTGGGCCAGAGGATGGGCGAGCGCCTCGGCCAGCAGTTCATCGTCGACAACCGGCCCGGCGCGAGCGGCACGATCGGCCTGGCATTGGCTGCCAAGGCGCCCGCCGACGGCTACACGATCGCCTGCGGGCAGGGCGGCAACATGTCGGTCATTCCGCACACGATGAAAAACGTGCCGTACGACGCGCTGAAGGATTTCGCGCCGGTCGCGCTGATCGCGACCAACTATCTCGCGCTGGTGGTGCACCCGAGCACGCCCTTCAAGAACGTCGCGGAATTCATCAAGTACCTGAAGGCCAATCCCGGCAAGGTGGCTTTCGCGAGCAACGGCGAGGGCGCTTTCGTGCACATGGCGACCGAGTTGTTTCGCTCCCACGTCGGCTTCACCTATCTGCATGTCCCCTTCAAAGGGGTGCCGCAGATGGCCCAGGAACTCATGAGCGGCAGGGTCGATGCCGCCTTCGGCTCGTTCACGGGCATGTACCCGTTTATCACGAGCGGCAGGGTGCGCCTGCTCGGCATCGCGAAAGAGACACGCGCGCCCAACTATCCCGACCTTCCCACCATCGCGGAAACGGTTCCAGGGTTCTCCTCCGGCGGCTGGTTCGGATTCGTCGCTCCGGCCAACGTGCCGAAGGACATCATCGCGGTGCTCAACCGGGAAGCGAACGCGGCCATGAAACTGCCGGACGTGCGCGCGAAGCTGGAAGCGCTGGGACTGGAAGTCTGGACCGAGTCGCCGGAGTACCTTGCGAACTTGATGAAGAGCGAGTACGACAAGTATGCCAAAGTGGCCCGCGACATCGGCCTCGTCCCGAAATAGATGTGTCTTCAACCCCACTGCCCGCATCGCGTTCATCAACGCAGCGCACGGCGTAAGCGTAGAACCGCTCAACCGGAAGGATCGGCTGTAACCCGTCTTCCCGGCGAAAGCCGGGACCCAGAAACCTACGGCCCCTCGACGATCCGCAGATCCCTCTCCGCCCCATCGCCGAGCGCCTTGAGCGCCGCCTACGTTCGGCTCTCGAGCAAGAAACAGCGAGGCTGCGGTTGTCGCGATGCGTTTCATCGTCTATCCCTCCTCCATGACATTGCAAACGGGAACCGGCCGAGCGACGGTTTGGAATTGCTTTGGAAAAGGACAGCAACCCTTCATTCCGGCAGCAATTATTGATCTTGGCCCAAAGGGAAGCGCAGAATCACTGCCTGTCAGACATCCTGATCGGAGGGTATCATGAGCCAGGACTCACAATCCGAGCGGCCGTGGTCGACGCTGGGGAGCGACCAGCTCACCGTGGCCGAAACGCTCGCCCGCTACGCAGCCAATCTCAGGTACGAGGACCTGCCGCCGGAAGTCGCGCGCACGGCAAAACGCATCATCCTCGACACGCTGGGCTGCGCCATCGGCGGCTACACGGCCGGGCCGAGCCAGATCGCGATCAGGCTCGCGAGCGCCGTCAGCGCAAACCAGGGGGCGACGGTCTTGTGCGGCGGCATCAAGGCGAGCCCGGATCTCGCGGTTTTCGCCAACGGCGTGATGATCCGTTATCTGGACTTCAACGATGGCTACATCAGCCTCGGCAGCGGGCACCCGAGCGACACGATCGCCGCGTTGCTTTCCCCTGCCGAGCTGTCAGGACGCAGCGGCCGCGACCTCATCACGGCAACCGTGCTCACGTACGAGGTTTTCTGCAAAGTAATGGACGTGCTGGATACCCGGGGCATCGGGCTGGACCATTCCACGATCATCGGTCTCGCTGCCGTGGTCGGCGCGGGGCGGCTGATGGGCCTCACGCAGCAGGAGCTGGTGCACGCGATCGGCATTACCGTCGGCGGCAACACTGCGATAAATCAGGGCCGGGTGGGAACGTTGTCGAACTGGAAAGCCTTCGCGTCCGCCGAAGCCTGCCGCAAGGCGATATTCTCGGCGCAGCTCGCGCAGGCCGGCATGACGGGACCGAACCAGGTTTTCGAAGGGCGCGACGGTTTCTTCAACGTCATAAGCCGCAAGCCGTTCGAGTTGCCGGCGCTCGGCGGCGGCGGAGAGCCGTTCGGCATCATGCACGCCTTCACCAAGCGTTTCGCGCTCGGCCAGTATTCGCAGACGGTCGTCCAGGCCGCGGTGGAAGCGCGGCAGTTCTTCAAGGAGCCGGGCGAAATAGAGGGCGTCAACATCCGGGTCTCCCGCACCGCGATCCGGGTCATGGCGGACAGCCCCGACAAGTGGCGGCCCCAGACTCACGAGACCGCCGACCACAGCATGCCGTATTCGGCGGGGGTAGCGCTGATGTACGGCACCATTGACGATCATTACTATGAAGACCCATACCTGCACGACCCGCACCTGCTCGATCTCGTCAGCCGCGTGAAATGCATACCGTCCGAGGAAGCCGACCGGGTCGAGCGGGAATTCAATTTGTGCGACCTCGAGATCGTCCTGAAATCCGGCGAGCGCAAGACCGTGCGCGTCGATTACCACCGCGGGCACTGGAAGAATCCGATGACCGACGCCGAGATGGAAGAGAAATTTCGTTCGCTGGCGCGCAGACAACTGCCGCCGTCGCGGGTGGACAATCTGCTGCGGCAACTATGGGCGCTTGAAGACATGCAGAAGGCGGGAGCGTTGGTTGAAATGACCCGAGTCTAAGAGCCTGTAACATAATGAAGCACGTGTGCGTTGCGAGCCAGAATTGGGGATGACGCGAAGGGTGGCGCAGCTCATATCGCGAATATGAGCAAGCCGCCCGACAAAGTGTCCCGCGGAGGGCGGAGCAGGTTCCAACAGTTTCATCGTTGGATGCGACCCCGTAGCGGGACAAAGGCGCGCCATGATACGCGGGACTCATGCACGCCTACGCGGTCGCATCCCCGCAAGCGGGGCCCCTGCTCCACGCTTCGGCGCGCCGCCGATTGTGGCCGCAACCCTTCGGGCTGGCACGAGTTTTGGCCCATGGCTTTGTCGCTCCCTGAGCCAAAATCGTGACAGCGCATCACGCGTTTCATTATGTTACAGGCTCTAAGTCGCGCCATTTAACGACGAACGTCCGGAATGGTTTGGTTCGCAACCGTCGGCGCTCAGTGCTTTCGGGTCAGTGCTTGATCGAACCTCAACCGTGGACATTAGGGCACTGGTGTGCTAGTATACTAGCGGTCTCTCAAGCAAGACGCACGCGTCCATGGAGGTACTGTTATGGCCACCACGAAACAGCAATTGAATGTGCAGGTCACCGCCGCCGCCAAGCAGATGGCCAAGACCTGTGCAACCGCCCACCAGAAGAGTCTGAATGCGTGGATCGAGATCGCCATTCGGGAGCAGGCTGCCAAGGACAGCAAGAGGTTCAATCTCGATGCAATGAACAAGGCCCTCAAGAAGGTCGCAAGGCAGTACCTGCCCGGTAAGGTCGCCACTGAAGAACAGATGCTCGCCATGGCCCAACGCGTTGCTGCGGAAGATACAGAGGAAGGCTTTACCGTGGAGCACCATACGGGTTCTCCAACGATGCCCAGGCGGCGGAGCACGGCTGCCCGTTCTCGTAGTCGATGAGTCTGCCTCGAAAACGCAGGAACTTCTGGGATGACAGTGAGGCGACCCCGGAAGATACTAAGCGAGGGACGGCGAACCGCGCGCGAGTCCTCAAGGGACTCATCCGGCATGCGCTGTCCGCCGAGCCGCTCGACGCCGCGCGTGTCGCTCAATGGCACAAGGACGGCTTCTCAGGTCTGAGCTACGTCGAGCTGACTGACGAATGCTTGCTGGGCGCTTACCGCGGCACTGATCATCCTCGCCTCAAAAACATGTATGTTCGCGTGGGCGGCATAGATGGCGCCCCTCCGCGTGAAGTGAATGAGGAGCTACAGAGATTCTTCGGGCAGCTCCAGAAGAGAGTGGGCGACCTGGGGACCAGGATCAAGCTCGACCAGGACAAGTCCCGAGAAGAAGTCCGGCAGATCGCAGAGGTCGCGGGCTGGGCTCACGGCGAGTGGGTGCGAGGCCATTGGGGTCAGGGCTTTACTTTATAGTTCTGTGTGGTTCCTTCGAAGATATAAACTAAAGGCCTGACCCTGAATTTGAAGCTATACGTCGACCGGTTCGGTGTGCAACTTCAACCCAAGTGCTTTGCAGACTTTCATCACCGTCGCAAAACTCGGATTACCTTCCGGGGACAGCGCCTTGTAAAGCCCTTCGCATGTAAGCCCGGTTTCCCGCGCCAACTGCATCATGCTGCGCGCGCGGGCGATGTCGCCGAGCGCTGCGATTACTACGGCCGGGTTGCCATCGGATTCATCGATCGCGGCTTGTAAGTACAGAGCGCAGTCCTGCTCCGTTTTCAGATAGGCAGCCGCGTCATAACGACGCGTTTGCAGTTTCTTGACCACAAACGTTTTCGTGCTCGGATTCCGCTTTGAGAAGCGCTTCGACAATGCAGGTGTCGAGCAGGTACTTCACCGCTTGAAGTAACTAACCCGCTCGACCTTTCGCCAACCATCCCACCGTGAGCCCCGAGAGCCCCACAATTGAATGTAAAACGGTATCGAGGCGATTGAACGCGTCAAGGCCCCCGAAATCAGGGAAAAGCCAGCCGGAGAGCGCAACGAACGTGAAGAATCCTCCGTTTGCGATAGCGAAGGGCCGCCACCAGCGCGGATCATTCCAACCATATCGCACAACGATCAATCCCAAGACCACGTGAAATATCTTGTGCATCGTCTCCGGCCGAAACCCAAATTGCGCATAATCCGCAACCAGAGGCACGCTGACCAGGAGGAAAAAAATTCCGATGAAGCGCAAGTACCATTTGGCCATTGCAGTATTGTACCGAAGTGAACAAGATTAGTTGCCAAGAATCGGCCCTTATGTCGTCGTAAAAATCTCGCTTTCTGACGAGAAGATCGCGGAGACGACATCCAGGAGAACTGCCAGCGATCCGACCATGCGACCGTTTGCGGCGGCAAAGTGAGCGGTCTCGCACCCGGCGTCCGCGCCTATCCCTCGCCTCCTCGCCTGCAGGAAAGAAGAACCGTCTATTCGGGCCTGATATTCGCCACCTTCACGACTTCGCCCCACTTTTTCAACTCGGATTTGAGGTAGGCGGTGAACTCGTGCAGGGTGGACGGCGCCGGCAGCATGCCCTGGGGAACTATGGCATCCACGAACTCCTTCATATTGAGGATTCCCACAATCTCCCTGTTCAGCCGCCCGACGATGTCCCCAGGCAGGTTTGCCGGTCCAAGCACTCCGACGCCTCCATAGGCCTCGTATCCCGGCAGTCCCGTTTCAGCGATAGTTGGAATTTCCGGCAGGAACGGGCTGCGCTTTGCGCTGCTGATCCCGAGCACCCTGAGGTGGCCACTGCGCACCAGAGGAAGTGTGGCAGGAATGTTGCTGTTACGACAGCTTGTCATAGATATGCGGGTTGACCGTCAGGGGTCCCATTGGTACCGAGGCGATCGTATAGCCGTTTGGTGGGGCTGCCTTCAACGCCTCAAGGCCGATGATGCCGCCTGCGCCCGGGCGATTTTCAACGACGACTTGCTGGCTCAGCCGGTCGGATAGCCTCTGTCCTACGGCTCGGCCGGCAAAGTCCGGCGCCCCTCCGGGAAGAACGGGCACGATCATCCGGATCGGCTTGTTGGGGTACGCTTGAGCCCGTGCCGCCGGATGAATCAGGAAAACACCCACCATGCCCGCGGATATGGTCAGCGCAATTACAGAACGGGTGTACATGGCTCCTGTCCCCCATGCGAAAAAAATTAGATGTTGCGGGGTCAGAGTGCCTGAATCGTTAATTCGTAGAACAAAACCGTCATTCCGGGCAAGGATCGCTGGCGGCCCGCGACCCGGAATCCAGAGTTGTTTCAAGGCACTGGATGCCGGTTTTCACCGGCATGACGACGTTGTGATTCTGATGCGCATCTATGACTCGGCACAAGAGCAACTCTTACGCGTTCTCCCAATCCGTCAGCCGCCGGTGGCCAGCTCGTCACTGCTTCTGTATGCTGGCGTCCTGTGCGACTTTGGCCCACTTGGCGAGCTGCGCCTTGATCATTTCGCGGATCTCGGCGGGCGTCCGGATTTCCACCTCCGCGCCTTCGACGGCGAATCGCCGCGCGGTTTCCGAGAGCCTGAGGATGGCCGCGGTTTCGGTATTCAATTTGCCGAGAACGGCGGCCGGCACGCGTGCCGGCGTCGCCCACGCCCACCAGATCGACGCGTCGTATCCCGGGAGGCCGGCCTCCTCCGCCGTCGGGACGTCGAGCAGGCTCGAAACGCGCTTGGTGCCGCCTGTCGCGAGCAGCTTGAGCTTGCCGCTACGAAGGTAGGGAGCCGCGGTGACGACCGTCGGGACCGCCATATGCGCGTGGCCTCCCATGACGTCGGTTAATGCCGGAGCGCCGCCTTTGTAAAGCGCGATCGTCGCGTCCATCTTCGCGTGGCTGCGAAACAGCGCCGACACGAAATGCATGAATCCACCCGCCGAGGCCGTCGTGATGTAATTCGGCTTGGACCTTCCGAGCGCGATCAGCTCCTTCAGCGAATTCACCGGGAGCGATGGTCCCACGACAATCACGACAGGCGCACGGCCGAGCAATGCGGCCCAGTCGAAGTCCTTGATCGGATCGTAGGGCAGCTTGCGCACCACCGCCGGATTCATCGTGAACGCGGCCGAAGCCACGAGCAGCGTGTAGCCGTCCGGGGCCGCACGCGCGACGATCTCGGTTCCGATCGTGCCTTCCGCGCCGGGGCGGTTATCGACCACGACCTGGCGGCCGACGCGCTCGGCGAACTGGCCCCCAACGTAGCGGGCCATGATGTCGTTGCTGCCGCCGGGCGCCTATGAAACGACGAGGCGGATCGGCTTGGCGGGATAGCTGCCCGCCGTTTCGCCCGCAGCCGGCCGCTGCGCCGAATGCACGCCGGGCACGCATGCAAACATCAGGACCACGCCCGCCGCGAGACTCGCTTTCATTTACTCCCCCGGGGGCCGCTTGTCTTCCGGGATAGCGGCGCCGGAAGCGCTGACGCGGACAGTATCGCACCAAACTCCGGTCACTCGCTGGAAGCCGAGACCGAGCCGCGCGAGCGGGCGCGCCTGCACGTGTGCTGGGGGAATTACGAGGGACCGCATGACTGCGACGTGCCGCTCGAGACGATCTGGCCGCTGATCTGCCAGGCGAACGTCGGCGGCTTCGTGCTGCCGTTCGCCAACGCGCGCCACGCGCACGAGTTCAAGGTGCTCGGCAAGCCGCCGCTCGCCGCGGATCAAGTCAGCGTCGCCATGCTGATATGCCCGCTGCTGTAGAGCCCGGGCGTCGAGTAAGTCAACTTGCCGGGCCTTTTCCGGGCGAGGGCAACGAACTCCTTCACCGTCTTGACCGGCAGGCTGGGGTGCACGACGAACAGCAGCGGGTCGGCGGTGATCCGCGCGAGCAGAATGAAATCGTCGGGCGAGTAGAGAGTGGGCCGGCCGAGCGCGTTGTCCGTGATCGGGATCATCACGTGGGTCACCGTGTTGAGCAGGACGGTGTAGCCGTCGGCGGGCGCCCGGGCCACGTATTGGCCGCGCACCGCGCCGCCGGCGCCGACGCGGTTGACCGTGACCACCGTCTGCCTGAACGCGCGCTGCAATGGTTCCGTCATCCCGCGCGTGATGATGTCCGATGTGCCGCCGGGCGCAGTCGGATTGACGACGGTAATGAGACGGGACGGAAACGATTCCTGGCCTCCCGCGAGGGAGGCGGACAGCGCCAGGACCAGCGATACTGCGGTTGTCGCGATGAGTTTCATCGTATTTCCTCCTCCGTAACGCTTGTCTTCGCCAGGATAGCACCATTCGTTTCGGCAGCAATTTGTGGCAACGCGTTGAAGTAGCGGTCACTCGATTTCGGAGCGAATTCCCAGGGACCGCCAGCTCTAAAGTTCAGGTCGGTCGCGCGGGAGCCCGTGTTCAGGTTCGCGCAAGCGAAGCTATGCCTCGACTGGTTCGGTGTGCAACTTCAAGCCAAAAACCGGGGAGAAACTTGGTCTTGCCCCGGTTGTCACTCGAGTTTAATTCCTGCGGTGCGGATGACCTTGGTCCAGCGCGCATACTCGTCGCGGATCAACTGGGCGAACTCCTCGGGCGAACTCGTCTTGGGATCGACACTCTGCTGCAAATACCGTTCGCGTACCTCGGGGAGAGCCATTATGGATAAGTGGTCCCAGGGCCGTTAGCAGAAGGGTGTAGCCGTCCGGGGCGGCTTTGGCGACGAATTGGTGGCCGATCCTGCCGGCTCCGCCCGCGCGATTGTCCGCTATGACAGGCTGTCCCATCGCCTCGTGCAGCTTGGGCGTAAGGATACGGCCGAGGACATCCATTGCACTGCCGGCGCTGAATGGCACGATGACGCGTATCGGCTTGCCGGGATATTCTTGCGCGAATGCGAGTTGAGTCGCGCCGGCAATTACGAGAGAGAGAAAAAGGTTTTTCATGTTGCTGCTCCTATTCGGGCCAGGTAGGCTGGCGCGATGCGCGATGATCCAGCGCTATGCCACCGAAGGTGTAGGTAATTCCGATCATTATGGACGGCGCCAGCGCTGTTTCGGTCTGTTTGGGACGGCGATTGTTGCATGCATGCGAATTCGCCACCCACGGCTGCAATTACAGCCCCATCGCTACAGACCGTCAAAGCTGTTTGCCTTTGTGAGCCGGTCGCGTCCCATCCCGGCGAGCGTCGTGATACCGAGTAAGGCCATGTTGCGGTCGATCTCCCCGCGCAGGATCTTGATCGCGTGTCGCACGCCGGCGTCGCCTGCGACAGCAGCAGCGTAAAAAAACGGCCGCCCGAGAAACACGAACTTTGCACCCAGGCCGAGCGCCTTCAGCACGTCCGTGCCGCGGCGGATGCCGCTGTCGATCATGACCGTCATGCCGCCCGCCTCAGCCGCGATCGCGGGCAGCGCGCGCAGCGGCGCGATCGCGCCGTCGAGCTGGCGTGCACCGTGATTCGACACGATGATGCCATCGGCCCCGCTTTCACGCGCAAGACGCGCATCTTCCCTGCTGAGGATGCCTTTGATTACGAGATTTCCCTTCCACAAACGCCGGATGAACTCAAGATGCGACCACGAAAGCCGGTCGCGCGCTCCTCTGGCATCATCAAGGTGGCGTGAGATCATGGGCAAACGCTCGGCCATGTTTTCAACGTGTGGCATGCCATGCAACAGCAGCGTGCGCAGAAAATTGCCAACGAGCCAGCGCGGACGCATGATGCCGTCCCACGCTAGCCGCAGCGTGGGGCGAAACGGTCTGCGGAAGCCGCTGCGCAAGCTGAACTCGAGATTCGCGGCGACCGAAACGTCCACCGTCACGCACATGGTTTCGTATCCCGCGTGCGCGACGCGTTCCACGAGCCTGGTGATGGTAGCAGTGTCTCCCGGCAGATAGGCCTGAAACCATGCGGTCGCGCCCGCTGCCTTGACGCTCTCGAGCGTGGTGAGCGCGCCACCGCTCAGTATCATCGGAATATTGGCTTCAGCCGCAACGTGCGCAAGCACGATATCGCCCTGGTAGGTGGCAAGGCTCGTCCCGCCCATCGGCGCCATGCCAAACGGTGCGTCATAGCTGCGGCCGAAGACCGTGGTCTTCTGCGTGCGCGCGCTGGTGTTCACCAGGACACGCGGCACGAATGCGACATCGTCGTACGCCGCCCGGTTGAGCCGCAGCGAAGCGTCCCGTTCGGCTCCGCTCGCCACATAGCCGAAGATCGGCCGCGGAATGCGGCGGCGCGCAGGCGCCTCGAAATCGTCGAGCGACAATATCTTGCCCAGAATCCGCGGAGTGGCCGGCGCAACAGCGGGTTGCGGCGCGGCGCGTGCTTCGGGTGAGACAACATTGCTCGTTTCTCGTGGGGTGGCAGCCATGTAATACCCCTCCTTCCCGAAAACTCATCTCACTCTACGAAGCGCATTTTTGCGATTCCGCTAGCAGCCGTTCCCAGTCCCTCACCAGATGGATCTTCTTGCCCGT
>Ga0156226_1072_pt1 | contig 12196 bp, 11 predicted proteins | sample RifCSPlowO2_12_FD_107874 | JGI IMG/M metagenome (GOLD analysis project Ga0156226, IMG submission 107874) | Betaproteobacteria bacterium RIFCSPLOWO2_12_FULL_62_13
AATCTATTCCTCCGCCGCCAGTTGGCATTGTTCCTGGAGCGAGGTGTGCGGCCGCGACGGGTGGATTCCACCAGCCGAGTCAGCTTGGCCGTGCTGGCGAAGCTGTTTGAGTGGCGCAGTGCTGTCGTCGTAGTGCAGCCGGCGACCATGATCCGGTGGCATCGCGCGGGATGGAGGCTGCTGTGGCGATTCAAGTCTCGGCCAGGGCGCCCGCCGATTTCCGCGGAGTTCCGGGCGCTGATCCGCAGGATGGCCACGGAGAACCCGCTCTGGGGTGAGGAACGGATCGCCAGTGAGCTGTTGGTGAAGCTCGGGATCCGGGTCTCGCCGCGGACGGTGAGGAAATACATGCCCATGAGTCCACCGGGCATGCCTCGCGGTGATCAGCGCTGGTCGACCTTCCTGAAGAATCACGCGAAGGGTATTCTCGCGTGCGACTTCTTCGTTGCTGTCACTGCAACGTTCCGGATGTTGTATGTCTTCGTGGTGATCGAGCACGGGACGCGCCGACTGGTGCATGTGAACGTGACCGCACACCCGACCGCGGACTGGACGTTGCGGCAGCTGAGGGAAGTGGTTTGGGATGATGATGGCCACAAGTATCTGATCCATGATCGGGACCGGATCTTCGCGAAGCACCTGGACGATTCAATCATGGCGCTTGGCGTGGACGTGATGCGATCTTCCGTCAGGAGTCCGAAGGCGAACTCGATCTGCGAGCGCGTGATTGGAACTATTCGGCGCGAATGCCTGGATTGGATGATTCCGATGTCTGAGATACATCTGCGCTCGATTCTGAAATCCTGGGTAGAACATTACAACCGCGGTAGACCGCACAGCAGCCTCGGCCCGGGTGTTCCAGATCCGCCGGATATGCTGGTCACGCTCCGAAAACCGGAAGCCCGCCATCGGCTGGGGCAGGGCGTTACCGTGCTCTCGAAAGCGGTGCTGGGTGGACTGCATCACGAGTATTCGCTGGCAATGGCGCCGGCGTCGACGAGCGCGTCGTAATCGTCTGTCGGGAAACTTTAGGAGGAATTCGCGACGCCAATAATTGCGGAGCACAGGTGCAAAATATGTGAAACGCTAATTTTTGCGGACTACAGTGCTTGCTCGAGAAGCTCTGGCCAATTATGCGGCAGTTCCACTTCCGCGGTGGTCGGATCAGCATGACCGCCTTCGAGCGTCATGAGACGATTGCGGTTCGGGTCCCCGCACACAACGATGTGAACGATGTCGGGTCCCGAAAGCAGCCTAACCATATCGTCAGGCGCGCCCGCGTATTCCGGCGGAAACACACCAGCGGCCGCTTTTTCTCGTGGCGTGGAGCGCTCTTTGGCCGTCGTGTAGCGCGTGACCCATTCGAACTCACGAAGAGGCATCCGCGTGTGTTCGTACAGGTATTCCTTGACCGCATGTTTCGAGTAGCCAGCAGCCGCAAGCGACTTCGCGAGCGTCGCCGACACGAGAACTGTGATAATTGCCTTTTCTGCGTGGGGGCCTCTACCTGGAAACGTGTACAGCCGCTTTTTCTTCACAAGCTCCTTGCATATCACTTCGAGCGTGACCTGCGCACCACTCTTTTCAGGCGTGCTCGTCGGGGAGGGCGCGGGGCCCCAGTTGTTGGTTACACCGAGCGTTACCGTGCTCGCGTCGCGTGGGAATCCATGTTCCACATGGAAACTCTCCCAGGGGCTGCCTTCCTCGTCTTCAGCAAGCGTGAACACCAATGGATAGCCGAACGTGCCCATGTAATTCTTGCCGGAAACGAATCCCGCGATGTTCTTGAAGATAAGACCCACGGCTCTTCCGATTACGGGGTTGGACCCTCGCGAAATGAGCTGCGCGCCCGACGCAAAGTCAAGTTCCTTGACAATCGGACCATTCAACAGGACGAACGGCAAGAGCCCCGAAGTGCTTCCCATGTTGTTGATGTTGAATCGGGGGTCCGCGAGCGCCCGGACCGCCGCCATGATAATGGGCATGTGATAAGGCTCGCAGCCGGCCATCACTGCGTTAACCGCAATGGTCCACGGCACTGCTTTCCTGTTGCTGGGGGGCAGCACCGCGATCTCCTCGTCCGGGGCGCAATTGACGAATCGCAGAAATTGTTCGACGCGTTCCGTCGTCGGCGGAACAACGGGAAGACCATCCGTCCAGTCCTGTTCGGCAAAAAAACGGTCGACCTGTTTCGGGGATCCCGTAAAGACAATCTTTGCCGGATCCCAACGCCCAGCACTAAACGCGGCCGCGCCGGGCGCGGGCTGCACCGTAAGTCCATCAATGATGTTATTGAAGAGAACCTCGGTGATCCGCTGTCTGATCTGGTCCGGGTTATCTATGCCCAACGCACCGGGGTACTCGGCGACCCTAAGGTCGCTCACGCCCGCCGCCTTCGCCGTAATACGCGCGAGTGACGCAAATCCTGAGTTCGTAATGACGACGCTCGGAATTCCGAGCTTTTCAGCTTCTACTGCGGGCCGCACCGCGGCCGGTGTGCAGTTTCCTCAGGCGCCGTTGCCCGAGATCAATGCGTGGCAGCCAAGCTCTCTCGCCCGCGCTGCAATGTCTCTGGCAAGCTCTTTCTGACGCTCGGGGTTGTCGGCGCCGTAGAGGTAGGGGAACTCGTTATACGGCACGACCTTCAGGCGCGTGAATGTTTCCTGCAGCAGCTTGCGAATGATGGGGAACGTGTAATCGCCCTTGAAGTCGCCGTTCCAGGTTTCTCCGATGGTTTTGCCATCCAGCCGCTCAAGCCGCGGGGCCATCGTTGTATGTTCGAATGTTTCGCCCCCCAGAGGGCTGTGCACCTTTTCCATAAAGATCTCCGTCATTGGCGTATGATCAGGCGCAGAGACTCGTGAGCTCGGACATATCGGTCAGACGTTCTACTTCATGCACGAGCTCCAGGACGCGCTGCGCTTTGGCGCGGCCTATTACGGGTTCGGCGTTGGCGAGAAATTTCGACGCCAGCGCAGCATCGTCAATCGGATTGTCGACAGTACCGGTAGCATGCTCGACCACTGAGCGATGCGAGATCCCCGAGATTACGACGATTGCCTCACATTGATCCTTGCGCAACGCCTCGACTGTGGTTACTCTCACTTTATCGCGCAGTGCGAGCACCGCAGGGTCGCGCGCACGCTGGTCACCATACTGCGCCACGCCGCCGTCGCCATCGAGCAACCCCACGGCGGCCGTGTGAAACACGCTGAATTTCGACTGCATCCCATTTTCCGGCGCACGCGCGCCCGCGATCGACATGACGTAAGGGGATACGGTCAGTTCAATCGCGTCGACGGCGTGAGGCTCAATCGAGCCGCCCGATGCAAGTACGGCGGCGCGCACCTCGCGCATCGCGTCGACGATTGGATGCAAGACAGCGGCACTTGCATAGGGCTTATAGCCGTTGCGGGTGATTCCCCAGCGCGTGCCCAGGTCGTGCATCAAAGCTTCCGGCACGGAGACATCGCTGTAGATTCGACTGAAGCCGCGCTCGCCTTCGACGATGTCTGGCGCGCTATCAAACCCTTGCTGCGCGAGCAGACCAGAAAGCAGGCCGGCCGAGGCGGCTTTACCGGCGTGCAAGTACTTGCACATCGTGCCGCGATTTTGCTGCATGCCTGCCGCCTGAGTGGCGGCAATGCCCAACGCGTAGTTGAGGCGCCGCGGGTCGAGGCCCAGGACTTTCGCTGTGGCGACTCCGGCAGCGAGGCAGCCGAGTGTGCCCGTCAGATGCCATCCGCCTTTATGATGACCTGGCGAAGCCTGGCCGCACCGAATGCCTGCCTCAAAGCCGCACACGTAGGCCAGAAGGAAATCACGTCCGTTCACGCGTTCGGCATCGGCAAGCGCAAAAAGCGCGGCCAGGACGGGCGAGCTGGTGTGCAGAATTGTGCCGCCGAGATGAGTATCATCATAATCGAGCACGTGACCCATGTAACCATTCGCGATCGCGGCCTCTGCGATGCCCAGCTTCAGCCTGTTGCCAAAGACCGTCGCGTCGGGTCGGCCCGAGAGCCGCTTGAGCACCGTGAGCAGGGGCTGCAGCGACGCGTGATCGCTGCCAGCGAGCGCGCAACCAAGCCAATCGAGAATTCCGCGGCGTGCCGAGCGAAGGACTTCAGGAGGGAGGTTCGCGAACCGGCACTCCGCCAGGTAGGCGCACATGGTCGTGGAGGCAGGTGGAGCATGCGGGGATGTTGTCATGGGTTAGGGGAGCGGACCGATCGCGTCATTGGACCGAAAATACGCCGCTGTCGTCAAGCGTGCAAAATGCGAGCAAGCGAGCGTCGCCATTCCCCACGAAGCGCTTGACCGGTTCGAGTGATGGTGTGTTCGCGCAATTCAAGACAGCCGGATCGGAGAAGTGGGCGCGGGCAGTCCGGATCAACGGCGCGCAAGCAACCGACTGGGCGTGCGAATGTGGCATCGTGGTTCAGCCGTGATCCGCGACGTTAGTGTCACGCAGCAGGTCAGTCATTTTTAGGGCCTCTTCTCGAAACATCTGCACGAGCGCGAGTTGACGCGGCCGTGCCATGCGCTTCGTTATGGCCGCGACGCTCAGGCCTGCGATCGGTGTTCCAGAGGGATCAAGAATCGGAACACCCACCGCGGTCGCACCCTCCACCCCATACACTGGAGCCGAAGCGTACCCGGCTTTGCGCGCTGCTTTCGCGCTCCTGAGTAGCGAGTCCGGAGTCCTGTCATAGCGGGACAAGCGCTGGGCATTTTCGTAGGCGATGCGCTCCATGTCAGCGTCGGGCAGCGCGCTGAAAATGGCGAGACTGCCTGCGCCGATTCCCAGTGGGCGCCGCGTTCCGACCTCCACCACGATCGTCTTGATGGGATACGAACCCAACCGGCGGTCAATGCATACACCATCATTGCCGCTGCGAACTATGAGGAAAGTAGTATCCCCCGTTTGCTCAGCGACGCGCGACACGGCCGCGCCGAACGCGGCTTTCAGATCGAGTTGCGGCCGCACCGCAATACTCAGTTCAACCGCCAGCGGGCCGAGGAAGAATCGCCGCGAGGCCGCGTCGCGGCGAATCGCGCCCTGTCTCACGAGGCACTGGAGCAGGCGGTGGACAGTTGTCCGGTGCAAGCCGAAGATTTCGGCGAGGTGTGGCAATGTCGCGCCGCGCGTGTTATGAGCAGCGATTTCCTTCAGGATCTGGAAAGAACGTTCAACGGTTTGCGTGCCCGTGCGATTGGTCGGCAGGGATCGAATTCGTGACATGATCCAACGTTCATTACGAGATGCAGTGGCAATGCAATATTGACCGGCGGTTCTGACTCCAGTCATCGCGGAACCGTCACCTATTACAGACGCTCGACCTATTGCTACTGTTTCCGGCCCAGCCGCTGTGCATCGTGGTGTTTCGTGTCGCGCAGCCCAGTGAGGCGGTCAAGGTTGTTGGGTGCGAGTTCGTGCCAGTCGAATGGTGCACTATGTGCACAGTTGACACCTCGCTCATGATCGGGGTAAAACGTTTCCCTACAGGCCGGCGTCCATTATATCTGCAGCTCGCGCAGTGCACAATGTAAACGCAAGGCGACAGCGCGTGCGGAGGAGGCCGGCATGGAACGCATCATCGCGTTGATCCGGGTTGAGATACTATCAGGGGCACCCGCAGTCTCCGGTCTGCAGGCGTATCCCGCGAAGCCTGTACGAGTAGTCGTGCCTTTTGCGCCGACATGGGTGCCTGCAGAATGGCAACGATCCTGCTGACACAGCCTCATTGCGATCGCGCACGCGGATGCGGGTTTTGGAGAGAGGCTCCCGGCGCATTGGTCGCGGGTCACGAACACGCGGCAGACACGATCGAACGAACGCTATGGCCGTGCGTCCACACCGCGCGTCCCGTTTTGCCCAAACGGTGGCTTGAGTACAACCCCGCGCTGTACGACGACGCCAGACAGAGCTGAGCCAAGTAATTCAGGAAGCGAGCGGAGAGATGAAGCAGAAAGTGGGTCTCGTCGGGCTGGGCAACGCAGGGCTGGCGCTCGCCACGCCGATAGTCAGGAAGTTTTCAGTGGTGGGTTATGACCGGGACGAGAATCGGTGCAAGCTCGCGGGTCAAGTTGGGGTCGAGATCACGGCATCGGCTCGATCGGTTGCCGAGCAGTGCGATATCGTGCTGCTGTCGTTGCCTGACTCGGCGATCTCCCGGGCGGTCATTGAACAAGTCGGCGCGGACGCACTGCATGGGCGCCTCATCGTCGAAACGAGCACCGTCACTCCCGGCGACGTCGAAACTTTGATGTGCATCGCGGCAAGGGCAGGCGCAACCGTCATGGACTCAGCCATTGTCGGCGGCGTTCACAAGCTGGCGCAAGGCGAGACCACCTTTCTTGTGGGCTGCTCGAAGGAGGACTATCAGCGCGCGAAACCCATACTCGAATCCGCGGCCGCAAAGATCTTCTACCTTGGCAAACCGGGTAACGCCATGCGCGCGAAGCTCGTAAACAATGCGGTTGCGCACGCCGTAATGGTCGTGCTGATCGAAGCGGCCGCGCTCGCCAGGGCGCAGGGCGTTCCGATCGAGGTGTTCTACGAGCTCATGCGGCGCGAATCCGGGCTCATGCGGCCGCTGACGCATCGTTTCGGTGAGCGCATCCTGCAGCAGAACTTCGAAGGCGGCATGTCGACGGCGAATGCGCGGAAGGACTCCGCGCTGATCATCGAAATCGCCAGGGAGCTTGGCGTACCTATTTTTGCGATCTCGGCAGCGCATACCGCTTACGAGATTGCAATGCGCGAGGGGCTGGAGCGAAAGGATTATTCAGCGTTATCGACCCTGTGGGAGAAGTGGATGGGAGTGAGCTTTGCAGCGGAGTAAACAGCTCGCGCGCGAGCGGCGCGAAGTCCCGCTGCCGTTTGAAGTGACGCGGCTCGCACGGACGGCGAACGCTGCTTGACGAAAAAATCTCGAGGAGGAGATATGAATGTGCATCTGCACCGCGCAGTGACGGTTTTTGCAGCGCTAGCGATCGTTATCGCTTCGAGCGTGATGGCGCAGTCTTATCCGACCAAGCCCGTGCGGATGGTCCTCGGTTTTCCGCCCGGCGGCGGAATCGATGTCCTGGCGCGCATCATCGCTCCCAAGCTCACTGAGCGCTGGGGTCAGCAGGTCGTGGTGGACAATCGGCCGGGCGCGGCCGGTAACATCGGCGCCGACATCGTCGCGAAGGCGCCCGCGGACGGCTATACGCTGTTGATGATGACGATGAGTCACGCGGTAGGCGCCAGCCTCTACACTAAGCTGCCGTTCCATCCGGCAGACTCTTTCTCTGGAGTGACACTGGTCGGGGCAACGACGCTCGTGCTGCTGACGCACCCTTCGTCTTCCGCGAAGTCGTTGAAGGAGCTCATTGCGCTGGCCAAAGCGCGCCCCGGTCAGCTCAGTTTTGGCTCCTCGGGCATCGGCGGTTCGCCTCATCTGGCAGGAGAGCTGCTGAAGCTGCAGACGGGAATCAACATCGTGCACGTGCCGTACAAAGGCTCCGGGCTCGCATTTGCCGACCTGATCGGCGGCCACGTGCCGCTCCTGATGTCCGCATTACCGGGTGCGCTGCCCCACATCAGGAGCGGCAGGGTGAGAGCCATTGCAGTGACCTCGGTGCGACGCTCGCAGGCGGTGTCCGAAGTCCCGACGATCGCGGAATCGGGCGTGCCCGGATACGACGTGAGGCATTGGTTCGGAGCGCTGGCTCCGGCGGGCACGGAACGCACAATAATCGACCGATTGCACGACGAATTCGTCGCGGTCTTGCACATGCCCGATGTGGCGGAGGCGTTCGGGAGAGCAGGCACGGATCCGGTCAGTAACAAGCCGCGCGAGTTCGACGCCTATTTGCGCGCCGAGATCGCACGGTGGGGCAAAGTGATCAAGGAGGCTGGCGTAAGAGTCAATTAGCGCTCCGGTCGCGCCAGTGACTCGAGCGGTCGCTGCTGGGAAGCTGCTTGGTTTGAGCGTGGAGCAGCTTGCGCTGGCGCAAGGGCTTGCGGGGAGCACTGCCTCGGCGCTCGCCGAGCACCGCGCGGACGGCGCCTGGAACAAACGGATTCATACCGGATGGGCCGGCGTCGGCGGCATTACCGCGGCAAGCCTCGCTCGCGCGGGCTTCATCGGCACTGCCAGGATCTACGAAGGCGGCGACGGCCTTTTTCGCACTCACGCAGGCGCGCACTACGTGGACGTCAAATACGAGCCGCGCACGGAACGGCTCGGCGAGCTGTGGCGGACGGAAGAGGTTGCGGTCAAACCTTATCCCATTTGCCAACTTGACCGATTGAGCGGGCCGCAGATTGCGCAGGCTGTTTCGGCGTGAAGCTCCTGACACAACGAAGAGCGGGTTGCATTCCTCCAGCGTATGGTTAACGTCACTAGGTCGCTGGCCGAGTTTGTCGTCAACACGAAGGCCGGCGATGTTCCGGACAACGTCGTTCACGAAGCGAAGAGAAGTTTGCTGCACTGGATAGGCTGCGCGATCGGCGGCAGCCACGAGAGATCCGTTGATTGCGCGGTCGCGGCCATCAAGCCGTTTTGCGGCCCGCCGCAGGCGAGCGCGCTGGGTCGATCGGAACGGCTCGACGTCCTGCATGCCGCCTTCATCAATGGCGTCAGCACCGACATTCTCTCTTTCAGCGATACCCATCCGGAGACGCTGATCCATCCGACCGGCGTCATCGGTCCGGTTCTCTTCGCGCTCGCCGAAACAAAGAGAACTTCAGGCAGAGACCTTCTGCATGCGCTTATATTGGGCTTCGAGGTCGCGAGCCGCGTAAGCCTCGCGATCTATCCCTGGCACTACAACCGCGGCTGGCACATCACCGGGACAGCGGGCGCGTTCGGCGCGGCGGCGGCCGCCGGGAAGCTGCTCGGACTGGATGAAACGCGCCTGACTTGCGCGCTCGGTATCGCCGCGACCGAAGCGGCGGGCCTGCGTGGAATGTTCGGCAGCATGTGCAAGAGCTTTCACTCGGGGCGTGCGGCAGAAAACGGATTGCTCGCCGCGTTTCTGGCGCGCGAGGGCTTTACCAGCGTGGAGGATGGAATCGGCGGGCCGCGCTGCTTTGCGCACGTGCTGGGTGAATCCCCGGACCTCGATCGTGTCAGCCGCGATCTGGGCGAATCGTACGAAATCACTCGGAATACGTACAAGGCCTTTCCGTGCGGCGTCGTAATTCACCCGGTCATCGATGCCTGCCTGCGCCTGAGACAGGCGCCGGGGTTCAGCGTTTCGGCCATCGACGCCGTCAAGATCCGCGCCAATCCGCTCGTCATCGAGCTAACTGGGCGCAAGGCGCCGATGACCACTCTGGAAGGCAAGCTCAGCGTCTACCACTGCGCGGCGGCGGCCTTGATCGCGGGGCGCCTCGGCGAGCAGGAATGCAAGCCGGAAATCATCACGAGAGCGGACATTGTTGCTCTGCGCAGCAAAGTTCGAGTGCAGGTGGACCAGGCGATCCGCGAGGACGAGGCCTACGTCACGTTGTGTATGCCGGATGGCCGGAAACTGCGCGAACACGTCGAGCATGCGATCGGCACCGCCGAGCGGCCGATGAGCGACGCCGAGATCGAAACCAAGTTCAAGGGCTTGTGCGAGCCGTACCTGCCGCCGGCCACCATACAGCGCCTGATTGATCGCTGCTGGGGTATCACCGATGTTGCCGATGCCGGCAGCCTCGCGCGCCTTGGGAGTGCGGGTTGAACGAGTCACATGTCAACGACATAGGAGCGTAAAGTGCAGAACAAGGAGTGCTACGAGCTTGGAAAGCGTATTCGTCGTGAAGTCGTGGGTGCGGAGTACGACGACGTGATCCAAGACAGCGAGAGTGATTTCTCGCAGCCGATACGCAAGTGGACGACGGAGAACGTGTGGGGAACGGTGTGGGCGGACGAGACGCTGTCGAGGAAAACGCGCAGCCTGCTCAACGTTGCGCTTACGACGGCGCTTTGGTGTCCGCACGAAATGAAAGTCCACATGCGCGGCGCGCGCAACAACGGCTGCACGAAGGAGGAAATACGCGCGGTGCTGATGCAGGTGGCGGTCTATGGAGGGGTGCTGGCCGTGCGCGAAGCAGTCCGACAGGCGAATGCGCTGTTCGCAGAAGAAGAACAGAAAAAGCGCTGAGCGCGATCACGAAAACCTGTCGTCCATCGCCGATGCGAATCAAACCGGCGTTTCTTCGAACCGTCCTGGGCTGCGTGCTGGGCGTGCTGCCCCCCGTCGCGTACGCCGATTATCCTTCCAAGCCGGTGCGCCTTATCGTGCCGTTTGCGCCAGGTGGCGGGACCGACATCGTGGCGCGGGTTCTCGCGCAGAAGCTTAATGATGCGTGCTTGCGGCAGGGACTGCGATACACAGCTTCGGCTTTGTTGGTCATAGCCGCGCGAGATGATCTCTACGATGCAGCACGCCGTTAACCCGCTTGCGGGGCTCGCCGCGTTCTCCTCAGGCGTACAGGTCGACTCCTGTCCGGATGCGGTCGTCGTGAAAGCGCGCGCATTGCTGCTTTACGGTCTTGCGGTGGGCGCTGCTTCTGCTGCCGCGCCGGGCTTGGCGTGCGTCATGGCCGCACTTCGCGCTGAATATGGCCCCGAAGGCAGTGCCACGTGTTTGATCGACGGCTCGCGCATGGGGTTGGGTGGCGCGGCGTTTTGCAACGCGGTGCTGTGTCATACGCGAATTCAGGACGATGCTCATCCTGCAGGGCACATGGGCACGGTGATTCTGCCGGCTGCCCTGGCCCTCGGCGAAACCCGTGCGTGTTCCGGAACAGAGCTCCTCGCTGCGCTCATAAGTGGCTACGAAGTATCGCTGCGCATCGGCAGAGATCATGCGACGGATCTGAGCGTGCGCGGCTTTCGCACCACGCCGATCTACGGCGCGTTCGGTGCGGCCGCGGCTTGCGCGCGTCTGCTTCGGCTCGATGCGGTGCGCACCTTACACGCGCTGGCACTCACGACTCATGGCGCTGCGGGCTTGCGCGAGTTCGCGGACAGCGGAACGGACGAGTATCCGTTTCAGGCGGGCGTCGCCGCGCGTAATGGTATTACCAGCGCGCTGCTTGCGGCCGAAGGTGTCGTCGGTACTCCGACCGCGTTGACAGGGCGCGCCGGGTTATATCGCGCTTACGGCCTGCCGGATAAGAACTATGCCCACCGGTTGCTCGCGGGGCTCGGAGGGGATTTCGAGCTGGAGAAAGTGACATACAAGCCGTATCCGGGCGGGCAGTTTCATCGCGGCGTTATTCGGGGGTTCGCCGCATTGCGCGCGCACGCAAAGGGCCGTGAAATCGAATCAGCGCAGGTGCACATGCATCCGTTCGAGGCAGGGTACCTGGGCCTGAACCATAAGGGACCGTTTCAGACGTATTCGCAGGCTTTCTTCAGCGCTCCGTTCTGTGCAGCGCTGGCCTGGCTCCATGGAACAGTTACTTTCGAAGCGCTGCACCGCTTTGACGACACCGCCGTGCTGTCGATCGTCGAGGGCATTGCCGTCGTCAGCGATGTCTCGCGTGAGCGTTATAAGCCGTTCATCCGCGTCGTGTTGAAGGACGGCGTGACGCTCGAATGGCAGGACGACGCAGGCGAACAAGGATATGAGCTTACGTGGAGCGCCGCGACTGCGATGGCGCACGCGCTTTGCGCGGAAGCCGGTGTCTCCGATGCCAAGTGCACTGCGCTCATAGACGTAGTCGCTCACATCGAGACGCTGAGTACCGTGACGCCACTGGTTTCCACCGCGAGAGCAGTTGCCGCGGCTATCGCGCCGAAGAATCAAGCTGTTTGAGTGGCGCAGCGCGATCGTCGTCGTTCAGCTAGCCTGCATTATTCATGAACACTATAAAAATGTCCGACAGTGTGTTGGCCACGCGTCGAGGTTCATGAATAATCCGGGCTAGGACCATGATCCGTTGATATCGGGCAGGCTGGAGGTTGTTTTGGCGCTTCGAATTTCGGCGAGGGTATCCACCGATTCGCGGGAACTGCGGGCGCTGCTCGCGAGAAAGGCCAAGGCCGTAGGACGCAAAGCGCTCCTGACGCTCGACACCATCGTTTCTCCCGACACGCTGCTTCGGTGGCATCGATTGGTAGCCCAGAAGTGGAATTTTGCTCATAGGCGTGGACTAGGCCGGCCTGGGATCATGGGCGAGATCTCGGAGTTGATCGTGCGCATGGCG
>Ga0156226_1024_pt3 | contig 12176 bp, 20 predicted proteins | sample RifCSPlowO2_12_FD_107874 | JGI IMG/M metagenome (GOLD analysis project Ga0156226, IMG submission 107874) | Betaproteobacteria bacterium RIFCSPLOWO2_12_FULL_62_13
GCCGCCGGCGAAGTGGTGACCGAGCTGCTCTACGTCAACCCCCGCGCGCGCGATCTGCACGAGTATCTCGACACCGTCGAGACCCTGCCCAACAAGCTCGACCTGCGCGAACTGTGCCCCGGCTCGGTCGCGCTGGAACGTATCAACGCCGCGCTGCGCCTGATCCCACGACTTGCAGAAAAAAGACCGTTCGTATCGAGCGTAGCGTAGCGAAGTCGAGATACGGACGGCGTTTCACCCAACGGGGCGGCACACTTTGACTCGACCGCCGTTCGCCCGGAGCGTGCACTCAACCCCCGTTCCTCCCGAGCACTGGAAGCACAGCGACCGGGGTCGAGGGACCCCTCGAACCGGCGCCACCCGGAAAGCCTCCAATCGGCCACGACTGGTCACTGGCCGGATTTGCATGATCTCTTTAGCGAACAGAAGGAGCCTATCCGTTACCGGGTCGGTCGCGATCAGCCGCGGGTACGGCCGATGCCTCCGGCATCACCAGCCAGAGCGCGATGTAGGGAAGGATTCCCAGGCCGCCGATGAAGGCAAGCACAATGAATATGGCTCGGAAAAAGACCGGATCAATGTCCAGGAATTCTCCGAGACCACCGCAAACCCCGGCGATCTTCCTCTCATCCGGTGACCGATAAAGCCGTTTCATTTTCATCTCCGTCGAAACCGCGTCAAATTTCCGGGGGCGGAGCCCGCCTCCAGCGCCGCCCTTGGAGGTTGCGCCGGCACGTTGAGTGGCGGCTTCGGGTCGACAGCAGACGCTCAGCTCGGCTCGACCACAGAAGCGCACGAATTTGCAAAGTTGGATGCTGCGGGCCCGCGTGCGGCAGCCGGGTCGCTGCCCCTTCACTCCTTCCCGGCCGCCAGATCCCGTAAATGATCCACAGGCTGTTGAAGAACGCGAGGATGTATCCCAGCAATCCGATCGTAGGCAGCACGGGGATGCCGAAAAGCGTCGGTCCCCCTCGCTGACAGTCAGCACGATGAAAGAGCCGATCACAAAACGAAAGCCGGGTCGGACCCGCGCAACGCGTTGATCCCGCAATATCAAATTTGGACTGTAAGATAGGAACAGCCCATGCGCTTGGCAACGCCTTTTTCGAAGATAAAACGCAGTAGGGGGATTTCCCCCACTACCTCGGGAAATGCCCCATTCAGGTCCCGCTCGGGCTCGTGGAGCATTACACGAGTCCCAAAAAACAAGCTTGTATTCAACGCACTTTTCTCAGAGCTTGCAGTTGGCGCGATGCTTGCTTCCTCACATCCATGAAAACGTTGCACACATAAAGTTGAGAAGGCTGTCCGCCACCAATTTTAGAAAAGGATCTGCCATGTTGCTCCGAAAAGTGATTCGACTTGCCATAGCAGGGTTGCTCGTTCTGATGGGCGCACCCCTTGCGCCGCCTGCGGCACACGCGACGGTCAGCATGTCGCGCGCCGAACTCAGCGGCACGAGGCTGCGGATCGAAGGCCAGGCGACCGCCAATCGCGCGATCACGGTGGACGGAGTCGCCATGGGGCTGAGCGATGCCGCCGGGAGCTTCAGGATCGAACGAGACCCGTTCGCGACCGCAGACTGCATCGTGGAGGTGAACGACGGATCAGCCACCGCTACTCCGGCGAGCCTGTCCGGATGCACGGTCCCCCCGGCCTCTACGGCGGGAGCGACCGGATTCATTTCGATCGTGCGCGGAGGAAACGGGCACGGGCGGATCACCTCCCAGCCTGCGGGCATTGACTGCACCATCACCGAACCCGGTGGCACCGGCACCTGCACGGCGGAATATGCTGCCGGCACGGTCGTCAGACTAGACGCCCGTCCCGCGGCCGACTCGAGTTTTCTGGGCTGGAGAGCGACGCCCGGCTGTAGAGACCCCTCCAAAGTGATGGTGGCAGCCGACATCATAATCTCCTGCCAGCCGGTTTTCGCACTCAGATGATCGGCAAAGGCTCTGCGCTAATTGTACTGTGTTGTTGATTTCTCCATCCCCGCACGTGGGGTTTACCGCAGCACGGGCATTGCGGAAGGCTTCGAGCGATGGCGCGAGCCAGACGAAAGCGCACGGTCGGGATCCACCACGGGACGTGCCGCTGCATCGGGGCGAGCCCCACGCGGGCAGAAGCCTTCGGGTAGAGCACCCGTGAAGAAAATCGTGCCGCCGGGGACAAACGCGCGAACATAGTGGGGCATGAGGCGATGTTACGTTGTACGCTGCCAAGCGGCGGGATGCGCTGCGCTTTCCCGCCGTACAGCTCTGTCCCGTCTACATCAACTTGAACATGGTGCGCGCCGGCGTAGTCAAGCCCACCGCCAATGGGTCGAGGAAGCACTGACCGGCGAGATGGAAGCGCGAGACGAGCGCTGGTCGGAGGCGATCGCGGGCGGGAGTTTGGCTTTCGTCGAGAAGGTCAAGGTCGAGCTTGGGATCAAATCAATGTTTCGCGAAGCTGCCGACACACGCGGGACGTACACACTGCGGGAACCAAAGGGCGCTTACGTGTGTGATTCTGGCAGAGAAAGTAACGCGCTAATGCCGGATAACGCCATCCCCTGGGAGAAAAAACCAGAAGCTACCGAGACATAGCGTGGTCCGACCCGTAGCTGTCCCGGCAACTCCAGATCGGCAAAGCTGATTTGAGGGTCGAGCGCTCGTGTCATTTCTTCGCCTTTTGCGTCCTCTGATGCTTCACGGCATTCGCGTATCGCTGGGCGGCCTCGTAGAGCAGTTCCTGAAGGGCACGGCCGTTCTCAAGGCAGCGGCCGATCTCCGGCACCAGCTCCTGCGGGATGTAGATGCCCACGCGACGCCCCTTGATGCGGCAATACAGGATGGAGCTGGGATGCCCTTCGCCCCTGAGGCAGGCCGGGCAGTTCTCGCGCACGCAGGGGCTGTGCCGCAGGCTGAGCGAACCGAGCGCCGCAGGCCACAGCGCGGTACTCTGCTCGCGCAGCCAGCGCTCGACATCAATGGGAAATTCAGCTTTGGGCGGCACACTGTATGTATTCCACAAAGCATACATGCGTGTCAAGAAAAAAATGCAAAAAACTTATCGCATCAGGTACGTTACGAGTTTTGCGACAGAAACTAGCTATCATCCGGCGCGCCCTGCCACAGCATGTCGTAGCCGAGTTCCTTGGTCTCGGAGCACATAGTCGCAAGCACCTCGAACTTGGAAGTGAAGATCTTGTCGGCGTGCGATTTCTCGTGCTCCTCGAACGAGCGCCAGTAGGTGACGATGGCGTAATGTTCGTCCGCGGGAGCGGTTTTTCCGAGCGAGCCCTCGTCGGACACGAAACCCGAGAACTTGAAGACTTGGCCAGCGAGGAAACCGCCCTTGTCACCGCCGTAAGTTTCCTTGACGACGTTACACATCTCGCCCACGGCCAGTTCAACCTCCTCGAAGGTGACCCCGGGTTTCAGCTTCACAGTGTTGAACAGCATCTTGGCGCCGTACGGCAGGGTAATCGGGTCAAACATGGTTCCTCCTGTGTACAAACAGTATCATGGGTGCTTGCTGCCGGAAGCGCAAGATCCACCCCATGTCAGCTAAGGGTCGGGTTTTGCGCGTTGGCCGATGGGCACGAACCGGCCGGAAGCCGTCAGTCGAGAGTGCGGATCTCCGGACTGCGGTGTTGATGGTCTGAGGAGCAGCGCGCCGACACTGCCCTGGCGCTCGCGGACTCCCGCACAGACATCACTTCAGTGCGGTCGCAAGGGCGTGCAGCAGAACCGCCCCATCGCCGCGCCAGGCGCTGCCATGCATGCGGGCAAGCGTCGTCGGGCGCTGTTCCGCAAGGCGCGCAAGCGTTCCCGTCGTGTCCGGCGCATGGGCGTAGTAATCCATATGAGCGCGAAACGCCTCGCTCGGCCCCTGGATGTCGGATTCGGTGACCGGAGGATCTCCCGGGCCGCCCTCGGTGAAAAGATCGCCGCAAAAGAACGTGCGCGTTTCCGTATCCATCATCAGGCCGCACTCCCAGGCGTGGGGCATGTGCGGCGTGTCGAACCAGCGCATCGTATGTTTGCCGAGCACCAGCGTCTCGCCATCAGCCAGCGCGCGCGCAGGGCGGTCGGCGACGTCGTTCACCGACACCATCGCCGCAATCTGCCCGCACAGCGGGACGGCGTGGGGTGCCACGGCAAGAAACTCGTTCATCGCCCCGCATTCGTCGGCCTCGAAGTGCGACAGCCCGATGCAGCGCAGTTGCTCGATCGGCATCACGCGTTCGATTGCCTCGCGAACGAGCGCAAACATCTTGCGCGGCCCGGTGTGAAACAGGAGCGGCTCCTCGTCCACGACCAGGTACTGGTTGAAGTTGAATCGGTCCGGACTGCCCGGAATGGACACTGGAGTATTAATTCGGTAGATGTCCGGCGCAATCTCGAAAATATTGGTACCGGACTCTCGGTTCGTAATCATGGTCTGATCAGGGGAAATCGCGAGATCGCCCAATTGTGAATGGCAAATCACTAACACCATGCTGAATTGTGGCGGGAGAGACGCGTTGAACGGCGCGCCATCTAACCCTGCGATGGACAGCGACGCGTGGCAAGCGCGAGCTGCGCTTGCGGGCGCGCGCCGCTCATCGCGAACTCGCAAGGAGTTGCCATGACCATCGCTCAAGATCCCTACGCACGCACCGAAATCCGCGACGGCATGCGGATCACCTGGCACCAGCCGATTCCGATGGAAGACGGGCTCGTTCTTCGCGCGGATGTGTATCGACCCATCGAGGAGGTCCGCTGTCCGGTGATTCTGACGTACGGAATTTACGCCAAGGGCCTCGCATACCAGGACGGCTATCCGCTGCAGTGGGAGAAGATGGTTGCCGACTAAAGGTCGAGTACCAAGCGCGCGGCCACGGCATGACGTTCTGGATGCCGCCCCTGGAGAAAGAGACCGAGATCACCGGGCCGATGGCGGCCAGACTCTTCGTGTCATCGTCGACTGCGGACGCCGACCTGTTCCTGATCGTCCGCGTCTTCGATCCGGGCGGCGAGTCGTATCTCCTGCTCCCGATCATCCCGCCAAAGGGGGCGGCCTAGCATCGCGTCCCTGGAGCCCCGCGCTTTCCGCGATATAGTTGCCGAGCGAGGCCCACTCCTTGTCCCCGTAGCCGCGCGCAATGGCAACGAAATGGCGCTGGCGTGCTTCGCGGTAAAGCTTCCCTGCTCCTTCACGTCCTTGGCGGTGAAGCTTTTGCCCGCACTATTCTGTCATTTGTCGTTACGCCGGTTTGGCGCGATACTCTCGCCCATGTTCTACCTTGATCTCTTCAGAACATTGCAGGAGGAGCGGGTCGATTACGTCGTGGTCGGCGGGCTCGCCGTCAACCTGCACGGTACCTTTTGATGCCATGTACCGCAATCGCATAGAGAAAGATATCGGCAGGGTGCGTTTCAACCTGGCCTCCATCGAGGACCTGATCGCGCTCAAGACGGGAACCGGACGCAAGCAGGACGCGTCCGATATTGAAGCGCTCAAGATAGTGGCGCGGGCGACCGGCAAGGGAACCTGACATGGGGAAAGTCGACTACGAGTACGAAACCACCGCGGAGCGGGTCCGGGCCTACCTGCGCATCCCTGAAATCGACCGGTTGCGGTGGCTTGAGGAGCTCTGCATCTTTACCTCACTGGCGCGGCAGGCGCCGACGACATACTCCGCCCCTGACGCCCCCGTTACGCCCGCAGTGAGTGATTCTTTGCGTCCCTCGCGTCCTTTGCGGTGAGGCTTTTCTGTTCCTCCGCGTGCTCGGCGTCCCTCGCGGTGAAGCTTTTCAGGTTTTCGGCAACTGCGGCAGCGGCGGCTTCGCCCCTTCCGGCAGCGGCGTCCGGTCCACGTTGAGGGTCATCGACATCAGCACCTATTGAGTCTGGCACGAATAGATGACAATCCATTTGTGCCTCGAATCTCCCTTCTCCCCTCGGGACAAGGGCCGGGGATGAGGGCTGAGCATTGTGATGCAGTTCTGCAATGCTCAGTAGTAGCCGTTAACGGCGATGAGGTCCATGACGCCGCGCTCGCCGAAGCGGTCCAGCGCGCGCTGGTAGGTGGCGGCGCTCACGCCTTGCGTCTCGTGCAGCTCGCGCGAGAAATCATGCACGATCGCCTCGTCGTCCGACATCTTCGCCGGCCGGCGGCCCTGCGCGATGTCTTCGCCAATGGCCGGGTCGAGGCCGGCCTCCAGGGCCAGGCGGTGATGGGCGAACCACTCATACTGCGAGGTCCACTGGCGGGCCGTCACGATGATCGCCAGTTCGTTGAGCTTCGGGGGCAGGGAGCTTCGAAAGCGAATCGCCGCGCCGAGGCTCTGGATGATGTTGCCGATGTCCGGGCTGCGCAGGAACACGTTGAATGGTCCGCCGAGCGGGCCCGGCTTCGCCGCGGCGGAGTTTTTCACCGCGCCGCGCGGCCCGGAGCGGACCGCATCGGCGAGCACGCGCTGCTCCGCGGTCAGGTTTTCGAGCGGGATGGGCTTGAACCGCTGGCTTTGCGCGGTGGACGTATCGGATTCTGGCTTAGTCATGAGTCTTCCTTGTTCGTTGCGGGTTTCTGGAGTCTGTCCCGTATTATCGCCTAAATACTACGACGTTTTCATCGACGAGCTTGTCGGCCTGCTGGAGGGGCTGCAAGGGCTGGTCGAAAAAAACCGCCTGAGAAGGCCGGATGCTTGTAAACTCCCGTGATGGGAGTTTGCCCACGATGGTTCGGGAATCTGCTCCTCCTCGCGTTGGGGCTGCTTTGCGCAGGGGCCGCTTCCTTCGCGCAGGAACAGCGGCGCGTCGTCTATGTCGCGCCGATCGAAGGCATCATCGATCTGGGGCTGGCGCCCTACGTGCAGCGCGTCCTCGACGAAGCGGCCGCCGTCGGCGCGGCCGCCGTGGTGCTGGAGATCAACACTTTCGGGGGCCGCGTGGATGCCGCGGTGCAGATCCGCGACGCGCTGCTGAACGCCAAATTGCCGACCGTCGCCTACGTGAACCGGCGCGCCATCTCGGCGGGTGCGCTGATCTCGCTCGCCGCGCAGCACTTGGTGATGGCGCCGGGCGCGACCATTGGCGCGGCGACGCCGGTGCAGGTCGGACAGCCCGGAGGCGGCGCGCAGGCGGTCTCGGAAAAGACGGTGTCCTACGTCAGGAAAGAATTCCGCGCCACCGCTGAAAGCCACAAACGCCCGCCGCTCATCGCCGAGGCGATGGTCGACGCCGACGTCACCATCCGCGGCGTGATCGAAAAAGGCAAGCTCCTCACGCTCACCACCGACGAGGCGCTGAAGCACAAGGTCGCCGAGTTCCGCGCTGACAGCGTGACTGCGGCGCTCGAGCGCATTGGAATCGCTGGCGCGGAGCTGAGGGCCGTCTCGCCGAACTGGGCGGAGAACGTGGTGCGCTTCCTGACGCATCCGGTGTTGGGCTCGCTGCTCGTCACCATCGGTATGCTCGGCATCATCATCGAGCTGCGCACCCCCGGTTTCGGCGTTGCGGGCGCCATCGGTGTGGGCAGCCTGGCCGCGTTCTTCTGGGGCCATTGGCTGGTGCAACTCGCTGGCTGGGGCGAGCTGCTGCTCGCGCTGGGCGGGGTCGCGCTGCTGCTCCTCGAGGTCTTCGTCATCCCGGGCTTCGGCTTTGCCGGGATCTTCGGCATCCTCGCCCTGCTGGCGGCGCTCGTAATGAGCGTTGTGGGCGCCGGCGCGACGCCGGAGTTTTTCATGCTGGCCGCCGGACGGATTCTTTTTTCCTTGCTCGCCGCCGTGCTCGCGAGCTTCTTTCTGCTGCGCTTCACGCCGCGCACGCGGTTTGGGCGACGGCTGATCTTGGAGACCGGGCTCGGCGCGGGACAGGAATACGGCTCGGCGCCCGAAGGCGACGTGGGGTGGCTGGGTAAACGCGGGCGCACGACCTCGCCGCTGCGCCCGGCGGGGATCGCCGACATCGAAGGCACGCGCGTGGACGTGGTGTCCGAGGGCGAACTGATCGAGCCGGGCACGCCGGTCGAGGTCACGCGCGTGGACGGCAACCGCATCGTGGTACGGCAAATACGCAACATCAACCAGGAGGAGTGACACATGACGGGACTGGAGACGGGCATTACCGGGGGATTAGGCATCCTCATCATTGTAGTCGTAGCGATTTTCCTGCTGCTGTACCTGGTGCCCATTCCGCTGTGGATCGCGGCCTGGGCCTCGGGCGCGTACGTGGGGTTGTTCACTTTGGTCGGCATGCGCTTGCGCCGCATTCCGCCGAACACCGTGATCACCGCGCGCATCAGCGCGGTCAAGGCAGGTCTCGACCTCTCGGTCAACGACCTGGAGGCGCACTTCCTCGCAGGCGGCAACGTGGTGCGGGTGGTCAACGCGATGATCTCGGCCGACAAGGCGAACATCCCGCTGCCCTTCAAACGCGCCGCCGCCATCGACCTCGCCGGGCGCAACGTGCTCGAGGCGGTGCAGATGTCGGTGCTGCCCAAGGTGATCGAGACGCCGAAGATTGCCGCGGTCGCCAAGGACGGCATACAGCTCATCGTGGTCTCGCGCGTCACGGTGCGCACCAACATCGACCGCCTGGTGGGCGGCGCGGGGGAGGAGACCATCATCGCGCGCGTCGGTGAGGGCATGGTGAGCACCATCGGCTCGGCCGCCAACCACAAGAGCGTGCTCGAGAACCCGGATCACATCTCCAAGCACATCCTCTCCAAGGGCCTGGATGCGGGCAGCGCCTACGAGATCCTGTCGATCGACATCGCGGATGTGGACGTCGGCGAGAACATCGGCGCGAAGCTGCAGATCGACCAGGCCAACGCCGACAAGCAGATCGCCCAGGCGAAGGCCGAGGAGCGCCGCGCCATGGCGGTCGCGCTGGAGCAGGAGATGCGCGCGCGCGTCGTGGAATCCGAGGCCGAAGTGCCGCGCGCCATGGCCGAAGCCTTCCGCCAGGGCAATCTCGGCATCATGGACTACTACCGCATGAAGAACCTGCAGGCCGACACGGACATGCGCGGCGTGATCGCGGGCACCGGGGGCGATCCGGCCGGTATGCAGAAGAAGTAGGCCGCCATGGGGAAATACGAACTCCTGATCTACGGCCTGATTTTCCTCGGCTTCCTGCTGTTGAACAATGTGATGCAAGCGGTGAAACGCGCGCGACAGCAGCAGGAGGAAGAACGGGCGCAGCGGCAAGAATCAGCACCGCCGCCGGAGGACGAGCCGCTGGAGTATATATGGGGGCGTAGGCCGCAGCCGGACTTGCCGGCGGCCGCTACGCACCTCGAACCGGCGCCTCGCGTCGAGATTGCCGCCCCGCCCGCGGTTTCACCACGCCGCCCCGCGCCCAGGGCACTGTTCGGCTCCAGGCAGGACCTGCGCCATGCGATCGTGGTCATGACGGTACTGGGCCCCTGCCGCGCGCTGGAGCCAGACGACCGGCGCCAGGGCGGGCCTGCCGCGGGCGGCGCTACTCCAAACCGGTCCTGAAGATGCGTGGCGCTGAGGGCACCGTCTGCAGACTCCATTAATCATAAACAAGCATGGCCATCGGACCGCGCGGCGGGACCGTTTCACCGCCTGACCAACGTCGCCGTGCTGCCCAACGGGACATGTACATCGCCGACGGCTACGGCAACGCGTGCGTGCACAAGTATTCGAAGGAAGGGAAGCTGCTCTTCTCGTGGGGCGAGCCGGGGCGTGGGCCGGGACAGTTCATCCTGCTGCACGGCATCGGCGTCGACAGCGCGGGGCGGGTGTACGTGTGCGACCGCGAGAACTCGCGCGTCCAGATATTCAAGCCCGACGGCGAATAAGTACGAAGACCACCTACCGCTTGTCGTCATGCGCCGGAAATCGGCAGCGGTTTGATAACATATGCACAGGAGATGAAGGGCGTGTATTCTCTGGCTATCCGGCGAACCGAGTGGGGCGGCTGGTGGGGCAAGATCTGGAATGGCAAGGATACTGTGGCAAATTGGCAGACTCTCTCCGCCAAGTCGTAATTGCCCCGCGCGGGCCATTCTTGTTTGGCGTGATTGGAAACTGTGGGAAAAGCGGTGATGGTCAGCAAAACGGTTGTTGTTCTCGGCACCGCCACGCCGGGGGGCGGTTTCCCGGCGTACGGCGCGCCGTATGCCGAGACGATCAATGAAATGGATACGACGCTCTCGGTCGCGCCGCGCAACACCAAGGGTAGCACCGAGAACGTGCCATTGCTCGAGCAAGAAAAGCTTGATATTGCGCTCGCAACCGGCGAGGTTACCTACGAAGCGATTACCGGGATCGGCCGAGCAAAGGCGACCAACCTGCGCATCATCAATGCCACCTATTCGCAGGCCGGCATGTTCATGGTGCGCGCCGACAGCCCGTACCGCAGCATCTCCGATCTTAAGGGGAGGCCGGTCGTGTGGGGCGCGGGTAGCTCGGGCTTCATCGTGCTCGCGCGCTATGTGATGGACGGGTTAGGGCTCGATATGAAGAAGGACTTCGAGGCGATCCTCCTCGCAAAGGCGGGAGATGGCCCGCCGATGGTGTTCGACGGACGCGCCGCGGCGATGTGGGGCGGCGGCGTCGGTTGGCCACCTTTCATGGCGATCGCGAAAGGGCCGGCGGGCGGGCGCTTCGTCTCACCAAGCGCGGACGAAATCAAACGCATCATGGCGAAGCACCCGTTCCTCAAAGCAACCACGATGCCAACTGGCAGTTATCCCGGCCAGGCAGGGCCGGTCAATTCGGTCGGTTCGTGGCCATTCGTGCTGGCGCGCGCTTCGTTGCCGGATGAGGTTGCGTATCGGCTTGCGCGCGCGCTGCACAAGGGCCAGCCTGCACTCGCGACTCGCATTGCGCAGGCGAGGGAATCCACCCTCCAGAACACGCTTGCCGCCGCACCGCGACAGGATTTGATTCATCCCGGCGTCCTGCGGTATATGCGGGAAATCGGTCTGCTACGTTGAACGTAAACATTTCGGTGTAATCACGGCTGGGGGACTTGCAGTGACTTGAACGTGGGGCGAAAGCAGGGCAAGATTATGCAGGCGTTGGATCATACGACTCACTATACAAATAAGAGGAGGAGGAAATGCGTAGATTGATATTCGCAGTACTGGGAGGACTGGCGCTGACGTTCGCCGGCCCTGTGATCGCAGCGGAGAAATTTCCGTCGCGGCCGATACGGCTGGTCGTGCCTTTCCCGCCGGGCGGAAACGTCGACGTGTTCGCCCGGGTGCTCTACCGGGAAGTCGAGAAGGACCTTGGAACAAGTTTCGTGATCGACAATCGCGGTGGCGCCAACGGGCTGATCGGCGCGGACGTCGTCAAGAACGCCACGCCGAACGGTTATACAATTCTCAACGTCTCGTTTTCCTTCGCGGTGAATCCGGCGATCATCAAGAATATGCCATTCGACATCGAGAAGGATTTTGTGCCGGTGACCAACGTCGCGACGGGGCTGGGCTACCTGTTGGTCGTAAATCCCAAGACGCCGATCAAATCGGTGAAGGACCTGATTGAACAGTCGAAGCACAAACCGTTGCGCTACAGCAGTGCGGGGGTCGGCAACGGGCAGCATCTGGCGGGGGCGTTGTTCAGCCGCGCCGCGAAGATCGACATGCTGCACGTGCCGTACAAAGGCGGCGGACCCGCCGTGGCCGCGTGCATCAGTGGCGAAGTGCAGGTGCATTGGCCGGCGGCATCGGTTGGCATACCACATCATAAGGCGGGCCGGGTGCGCGCCATCGCTTTCACCGGTGCAAAGCGACTGGACTCGTTGGCTGATGTGCCGACCATAAGCGAGACCGTGCCCGGCTTCGTCTTCGATTCCGGATGGCACGGGGTGTTCGCGCCCAAGGGCACGCCGGCTCCCATCGTCAAGCAGTTGCAAGTGGCGATTCACAAAGCGTTACAGGTGCCGCATGTTCACAAGCACTTCACCGACAATGGGTACGAACCCGACGGGGATCCGCCCAATGTGTGGACCAAGAAATTCCACGCCGACATCAAACGCTTCGCCGAAGCGGCAAAGGCAGCGGGCATCCAGCCGAACTAGCATGAGCAGAGCACCGGCGTCATCGTGACCGAGGCTTTCTCGGAGCAGGCGGGAAGGGCTTTTTGTTCCGGAGTGCCCGGCTCCAATCAGTCTTTCGGGCGCCTGACGCGCTCTGGTATAATTCGCGTTCCAATGCGCCC
>Ga0156226_1084_pt1 | contig 12161 bp, 11 predicted proteins | sample RifCSPlowO2_12_FD_107874 | JGI IMG/M metagenome (GOLD analysis project Ga0156226, IMG submission 107874) | Betaproteobacteria bacterium RIFCSPLOWO2_12_FULL_62_13
CATTCCATGCGGTCGAAGCGGTTGCCCGCCGGCCGGTCAAGGACCGATGCGGGATCATGTTCGAGCGGCTGAGTCATGTTTTAACCGAACTGCCAACCGCAGTGTAGACGGTCTCTTACACAATTTCACTGCCTTCTTCTCGGCCCCAGCATCATCAGGGCCACAATGGAAAAGGCAGCTCCGCAATAAAAGGTGACGGCGGCTCCGAGCTTGTCCCACAGCAAGCCGGCAAGCACGCTGGCGATCAGCATCGCGACACCACTCACCAGATTGAAAAAGCCGAAAGCGGTGCCGCGCAGTTGTGCCGGTGCAGCACCGGCCACCATGGTCGCGAGCAAGCCCTGCGTCATTCCCATGTGCAGCCCCCATAAAGCCACGCCGAGCGCGACCATCCCGAGCCCCTGCGCCAGGGCGAGCACGAGGTCGGATACGACCAACACGCCCAGCCCTGCACAGAGCAGAGCGTGGTGGCTCATGCGGTCGGCGAGCCGGCCCATGGGGTAGGCCGACAGCGCATAAACCACGTTCATCAGAACCAGCACGAGCGGAACGTAAGCGTCGGCGAGCCCCAGTTGCTGCGCACGCAGGATGAGAAAGGCTTCGCTGAAGCGCGCGAGCGTGAACACTCCGCCGGCGGCGACGACCCACCAGTAGGCGCGTCCCAATTCACCGAGCGTCTGCCAGCGAATGGGCGATACCGCTGTGCGCTTGCCGGCCGCGGTACCGGGCTCCTGCACGCCGACCACGAGGATGAGGACCGAGACTACTCCCGGGACCACCGCGAACCAGAAAACCGCGCGGAAATCACCCGCCCAAAGCAGCATCAGCGCGACGGCCAGCAGCGGCCCGACGAACGCGCCGACGGTATCGAGCGACTGCCGCAGCCCGTAAGCCGCGCCGCGTATCTCCGGCGCGGTGAGATCCGCGACCAGCGCGTCGCGCGGCGCCCCGCGTATCCCCTTGCCGATCCGGTCCATGAAGCGCGCGGCGAAAACCCAATGCACGGAGAGCGCGAGCGCAAAAATGGGCTTGGAAACCGCGCCCAGGCCGTAGCCCAATACGGCCAACCCCTTGCGTTTCCCAAGGTGATCGCTGATCGTGCCAGAAAATACTTTCACGATGAGCGCAGTCGCTTCGGCGACGCCCTCGACCACGCCGACCATGAGCATCGTCGCGCCGAGGCTCGTCACCATGAAAACCGGCAGCAGGCTGTGTATCAGCTCGGAGGACACGTCCATGAAGAGGCTGACGAAACCGAGCACCCAGACGCTGCGCGGAATCGTCGCGGCGGGGCTCGCGCGGGACGTTACATGCGAGTCGGTCACGGGATTAGGGATTCCTTAGTGTCCCCATCGGGGATGGTTGAAACCCCTCGCCCCCGGATCGGAGTCCGGGGCAGGCTTTAGGCGAAGAAAGTTCTTGCGAAATCCGAGCGAAGCGAGCATGAGCAGGTTTCCTGGGAAAAGGGTAAAGCAGTTTGTCATGCCCGCGGGGCCTGCCCCCGAGTGCTGTAGTCGGGGGGCGGGCATCCAATTTGTCGTGCGCTGAAATTGGATTCCCGACGCCTCGGGAATGACAATCACAGAGCCTTTAAACCCCTCGGCTTACAGCCGAGGGTTGTTTAGATCGCTCTTGCGATCGATATCGTAAAGAATCCCGGGGTCATCGCACTCGATCAGCTTCACCGCACGGCAATGGCGTTCCAGAATGGCTCGCGCGCCCTGGTCGCCGTCGAGCGCCAGCAGTTCGTTGCGAAGTTGAGCCCCGAATCCGACCGGATGACCGCGCTGATTCTGGTACTGCGGAGCGGCGATCAAGGCGCCCTCCCCCAGCGCCGCGACGACCGACTTGATCGTCGCCGGCAGGATCTTCGGCATGTCGGCCAGCGCAATCACCCAGCCGCCGGCGCTCCGCTCGCGAGCGACCGCGTGGGCGAGACTCGTGCCCATCCCGCGCGCGGCCTCCTGGCACACTGTCACCATGCAGCCTTCCTGTTCCAGCATGTCGGCGAGCGTGAAATCCCCCGGGCGCACCACCGCCGTGACCTCCAGGCCGGCGGCGCGCAGGTTACGCGCCGCGTGTGCGGCAATCGCCACTCCGTCCGGCATGGGATGGAGGAGCTTGTCGCCGCCGAAGCGCGAGGCGGTGCCGGCCGCAAGCAGGATGCCGGCAATGTGTTCTTGAGATGGTGCCATGACCGCAGCCGATTATAGCGAGGCGGCCGCCAGCGCGTCTCTCGCGGACATCTTTCACGACATACCGCTTCGGAGAATGATTATGACCCTGTCCTGACGCCGCATCAGCCGGTGCACACGAAGGGGCTCGGCCCCCGTCGCCAACGTATCACCCTTCGATCGCTACAAGCCCGCTTCTTTCATGGCCTTGGCCCATTTGGCGATCTCGGCGCGCAGGTAGTCGGCGAACTGTGCCGGCGTCGAGAACGCGGAGTCGAACGCCAGCGCTTCAAGCCTGTCGGCGACATCTTTTCTCTGTAGCACCAGCCCAACCTCCTTGTTAAGCAGGGCGACAATGTTTCCGGGGGTGCCGCGCGGTGCGAGAACGCCGTACCAGTTGCTCGCCTCATAGCCGCGCACTCCGGCCTCGGCCAGCGTCGGGGCATTCGGCAAAAGCGCAGAGCGGGACATGCTCCCCACGGCCAGCGCCTTGAGTTTCCCGAACCGGATGTGGGCAATCGCCGAACCCAGCGTCGCGAACATGAGCTGAGTCTCGCCCCCGATCAAGCCGGTCAGCGCCGGACCGGCGCCCTTGTACGGGACATGAACGATACGGGTCCCGGTAGCGCTGTTGAACATCTCCGCGGCAAGGTGATTGATACCGCCCGCACCGCCGGACGCATAGTTCAGCTTGTCGGGGTCGGCCTTGGCGAGCCCGATCAGTTCGGCGACTGAATTCGCCTGTACCGCGCGATTCACTACCAGCACCAGAGGCTGCGCCGCCACCCGGGCAATGGCGTCGAAATCCGTCACCGGATGGTACGGAAGGTTCTTGTAAAAACTTGCGGCGATCGAGTATGACGCCGTGATCATGATGATCGTGTAGCCATCCGGCGTGGCTCTTGCAGCGATGGCCGAGCCGAGCGTGCTCGCGGCGCCCGGCCGGTTGTCGACCACGAAGGTCTCGCCCAGGCTTTCCCCCAGCCGCTCGGCGACCATGCGTCCCACGATGTCGGTCCCACCCCCGGGCGGGAACGGGATAATAAAGCGCACCGGCCGCGACGGATAAGTCGACTTCTCCTGCGCGAAACCATGGATCGAGTCCCCCGCCGTGAATAGCGCTGAAACCAGCAAGAACGTGCGCAACATCTTCGTCATGGCCTCTTCCTCCTTTTCTGGCGTTACGGAACGGCATTCGCCTCGGATATGCACCCTCTAAAAACATAGACACCGGCGAGTCCGGCGGGTTTACCCGTTGGCCGATCCCAACGGGCATCGCGATCTCGGGCCAGCCGAAGGTCTCGCGCCCTTCCCACGCGCTGCAGTCGGTCTCGTGCGGATACCATCGGTCGCCACGGTGCCGATCTCGCCGCTCACCCTCCCATTCCACAGCGCCTCCCATACGGCGATGTATCCCGGGTCGCGAGCTTCCATTCCCAAAGAAATGCAGGCGCGTGCGCACGGTCGGGGAACCCAGTAAAATTTCCCTTTTGATATGCCTTCCAACGATAGCAGCGGCACGGTAACGGCGGGGCTGGCATGGACCGGTGCGGGCCTCGCGTTGGTCTGCGCCTTGATCGCGGCAAGCTCCGGTCTTGGCTACCAAATGGGTGTCTGGCACTTTCGCACCGGATTCACGATCCTGCGCTGGTCGGTCTACGTTGCCGCTGGAGCGGGCGTAATAGCGCTGGTGGCGTTTGCACTTGCAGCAATCAGGCGCGCCGGTGTACAAGTCGCCATAAGCGCCGCAGGGGTGGCCATTGCCATTGCTCTGGTTCTACCCGCCTGGAACCTTCAAAGAACCGCAAGCCAAGTGCCGCGCATCCACGACATCACCACCGATACCGTGAACCCGCCGCAGTTTGTTGCGTTGCTCCCGGTGCGGCAGAAAGCCCCGAACGGCGCCGCATACGGTGGCGCCAAGATCGCGGAAGCACAGAAGGCCGCTTATCCGGATATCAAGCCCGCGCTGCTCAAGCTAGCGCCCGCCCAAGCCTTTCAACGCGCGCTGGCCGAGGCGCGCGACTTGGGCTGGGAGATCGTGGCAGCCGAGCAGGCTCAAGGCAGGATAGAAGCCACCGCGACGACGTTCTGGTTCCGCTTCAGGGACGACGTCGTAATCCGCATCGTGCCGCACGGCGATGGCAGCCGCCTCGACATCCGTTCGATGTCCCGCGTCGGGCGCAGCGACCTTGGCGCGAACGCGAAAAGAATTCGGGTGTTCTTGAAACACTTGCAGTCCGGGGCTTGACCCGGTCAGTGCATGATGCCGCGCGAAGCGTCTGTCTTCGCTTTATAATCCGCGCGACATACTGACGAGAATCACAGGACGATCATGCCCAAGTTCTGCGCCAACCTCACCATGCTCTGGAACGAGCTGGAATTCATGGACCGCTTTGCCGCCGCGGCACGAGCCGGCTTCACCGGGGTCGAGTACCTCTTCCCCTACGACTACGAGAAGAGCCGGCTCGCCGAACAATTGCACAAACACAAGCTGACCCAGGTTCTGCACAACCTGCCTGCCGGCAACTGGAGCAAGGGTGAGCGTGGCATCGGCTGCCACCCCGACCGAGTCGGCGAATTCCAGGACGGCGTGGGCAAAGCGATCGAGTATGCGACCGTACTCGGGTGCAGGCAGGTGAACTGTCTCGCCGGCGTTGCGCCGGCCGGTGTTGCGGCGGACCGGATGCGCGCGACCTTCGTTTCCAACCTCAAGTTCGCGGCGCTGAAGCTGAACGAAGCCGGCATCAAGCTTCTGATCGAACCCATCAACACCCGCGACATTCCGGGCTTTTATCTCTCCCGCTCGAAGCAGGCACTCGAGATCATTAAGGAGGTGGGATCGGACAACCTTTTCCTTCAATACGACATCTACCACATGCAGGTCATGGAAGGCGACCTTGCCCGCACCATCGAGCACAACCTGAAGCTGATCCCGCACATGCAGCTTGCGGATAACCCGGGACGCAACGAACCGGGCACCGGCGAGATCAACTACGGCTTTTTGTTCCAGCACATCGACCGCATCGGCTATCACGGCTGGATCGGCTGCGAATACAAGCCTCTCACCACAACCGACGCGGGTCTGGGCTGGGTCAAACCCTATTTTGGTATTTCTTGAGATCCTCTACGCCCCGGAATCTTCGCGGTTAATCGTTAAGGAGCTTTCGTGATGAGCAACATCGGCTTTATCGGGCTCGGCATCATGGGGAAACCCATGGCCGCGAACTTGATCAAAGGCGGCCACACGCTCTACCTGCAATCGAGGAGCGGCGTGCCGCAGGAGCTCACCGCCAGCGGGGGAATCGCGTGCGATTCCGCCAGAAAAGTAGCCCAGCAGTCGGAGATCATCATCCTGATGCTGCCGGACACGCCGGACGTCGAAAAGGTCCTGTTCGGCCCCGAAGGGGTCGTTTACGGTCTTACCGCAGGGAAGACCGTTGTGGACATGAGCTCGATCTCGCCCATCGAGACCAAGCAGTTCGCGAAGAAGATCAACGCGCTCAGTTGCGAATATCTGGATGCGCCGGTGTCCGGCGGTGAGGTCGGCGCCAGGAATGCCGCGCTCACCATCATGGTCGGGGGAACCGAAACAGCCTTCAACAAGGTGAAACCCATCTTCGATCTGATGGGCAAGAACATCACGCTGGTGGGCGGGAACGGCGACGGCCAGACCTGCAAGGTCGCGAACCAGATCATCGTCGCGCTCAACATCGAGGCGGTGGGCGAAGCGCTCCTGTTCGCTTCCAAGGCGGGCGCCGACCCGGCCAAAGTGCGCCAGGCGCTGATGGGAGGCTTTGCCGCCTCGCGCATCCTCGAAGTGCATGGCGAACGCATGATCAAGCGCACATTCGATCCTGGATTCAGGATCGAACTACATCAAAAGGATCTCAGCCTGGCACTCGCAGGCGCCAGAGCCATGGGGTTGAGCCTGCCGAATACCGCAACCGCGCAGGAACTGTTCAACGCGTGCGCTGCCAACGGCGGCGCCAAGTGGGACCACTCGGCGTTGGTGCGGGCGCTCGAGAAGCTCGCCAACCACCAGGTCACGGGCAATCCGGCAGCATGACCGCCGCGCCACGCTCGCAGCCCGCCGCTGCCGTGCCGGGGCTGGGGCTTGGCGTGATGTGGAAGACGGTGTCGGAGGACTGCAACCTCGCCTGCGATTACTGCTACTACAGCACCTGCGGCGGGCGACCGGGCCCGAAGCGCAATCGCATCGACCACGTGCTGCTCGACAAGGCGATCCGGGAATACATGGCGCAATCGCAAGGCTCAGTCGGTTTCGCGTGGCAAGGCGGCGAGCCGCTGCTTGCGGGCCTGGAGTTTTTCGAAGAAGTCATTGCGCTGGAGGCGCGGCACGCGCCGCCCGATACCAGCATCGGCAACGCCCTGCAGACCAACGGCACCCTGCTTAACGAGGATTGGGCGCGTTTCTTCCGCCGCTACAATTTTCTGCTCGGCGTCAGCATCGACGGTCCACGCGAAATCCACGATGCGCACCGCGTGACCGCCACGGGCAAGGGAAGCTTCGACCTGGTGATGCGCAAGATCGGGCACCTGCGCAATCACGATGTCGATTTCAATATCCTCACGGTACTGCACCAGGGCAATGTCGACAAGCCGCGCGAGTTGATGGCGTTCTACGCGCGCGCAGGATTCGATTACGTTCAGTTCATTCCCGGTATGGATTTCAATGCCGGGTCTCCCGAGGCGCCCGCCCGCTACCTGATCACCGCGGAGCAGTACGGCAGGTTTTTGTGCGAGACCTTCGACATCTGGTACAACGATGGCGCGCCGCGGGTGTCCGTGCGCTTTTTCGACAATATGTTGAGTGTTTACGCCGGGCGTGAGGCTGAAACATGCAAGTATCGCCGGACCTGCTCCCGGACCCTGGTGCTCGAACACAATGGCGACGCCTACCCGTGCGATTTCTACATGAGTTCCGGATGGCGACTCGGCAACATCGGCAGTGATTCACTGCAGGAGATCCTCGACCATGCGGTCTACCGCAGTTTTCTGGGACTCAAGGAGTCGTTGCCTGAACAATGCCGTAGCTGCGGCCATCTTCGGAAGTGCTACGGCGGCTGTCCGCGTAACCGGACCTGGGACAGCGGCGGCCGCGTTGCCGGACCTGATTATTTCTGCAGCGCCTACCGCCGGTTCTTCGACTATGCCCACGAAAGGCTCACGCTGCTCGCACGTAAGATGCGTATCCGCTGGCTCGTCGATTACGCGTGCTGCGGGCGGCCGTGGCCCGGACGCAACGACCCTTGCACTTGCGGCAGCGGCCGGAAATTCAAGCAGTGCTGCGCGCCGCTCAGAGACGAACTGGGAATCCCCATAGCCGGAAGGCCGGCACGCTCGCGGCATTCCTTGAATCGTTAATTCATCGCACAACCAGAAGTTGGGGTACGCGCAGCGTTCCCCTACATCCGCTCGATCCGCACAACCTGCTCAATCCCGGCAAGGTCATCAGGTAAGCCCCAATTGAGTTTGGGGCAAATGGGTGACAACCCATATGCACCGCAGGTCTCCCCTCGCCCCCCGAAACAGGGCACGGCGTAAGGGATGAGCGCGGTCAAGCGTTTTCACGACGCTTACTGAGCATTGCAGAAACGCATGACAATGCTCAGCCCTCATCCCCGCCCCTTCTCCCGAGAGGAGAAGGGGCGCCGGAACGTGGAGCAGGGACCCCGATTTTGGGGATGCGACCGTGGAGGCGCACATAAGCACGCGGAGAATCGCGGCGCTGCATCCCGCTGCGGGGTCGCATCCATCGGCCAAGGCCGACGGAACCTGCTCCGCCCTCCGCGGGCGCATTCGAGGCATAAATGCATTGTCATCCATTTATGCAAGACTCTAATGGGTGACCGGGTCATCGGGTCACAGGGTGACCACCGCCGTGTCTCATCTGCACCGCGGCCGATCCATGATCTACCTGACCCCGCTCTTAGGTGAATTCCCGGGGCCCATTCGAGTATATAACCGGGCGTATACCGCTGGTATCGCACGCATCAAATTCCGGTGGCCAACCGATTACCTCCCAGACAGCGCGTGGCTACACTTGGGGCAACTGTCTCGCCAGCGGGGCAGTTAACGCGATCACCTGAAAGGGATAGGAATTCAACCAGGCTCGCCTTGCGCGGTCGCTGGCCGCACCCGCGAGACAGAGTCGCTGTTAAGGAGGAGGCACAACCATGATAACCAGCACAACCGATCCTATCACCGGGAATGCCATCCCGGACCCGGAATACCATCCGTTCCTTGTCGAAGGACGCGGCGACAACGCTTTGGACGACGCTTTGAAGATCTATTTTGAGTCAGAGGAGACAAAGCGGATCTTCCTGTTGATCCTGGGCGATTGACTGGACGCACTGCGTAACGCGGTCACCATGTCAGGCGTACTGCAATGCAACACGGCTCGCCTTGCACGGTCGCCGGCCGGCGCAACCGGGAGACCGAGCACGCTTGAAGGGGTACAACCATGATAAACAGCACAACCGATCCGATCCATGCCGCATCAACATCAGGCGTTGCTCGAAACACGGTGATCCGTGCTAAGGACCTGCTCGCCGCCACGCTCTACTTCTGGCTGTCGGGATGGCCGATCCGGCGCGCGATCAGGATGGCGAGCGAGGCGGTATACAGGGCTTGACCAGAACTCCTGACCGCATTGCGGAGCCGGCTCGACAAAAAAGCAGCGCGAAACTCCCGCCGGTCAACGCTCGATGCGGCTGATCTTCGAGCCTTCGAAAGTCAGGTTGTACATCAGCCCCTTGTTGGAGAAGATGAAGCCGATGATGGGCTTGTTCAGCGTTTCCGTGGTGATCTCACCGCCCGCGCCGAGTGTCGCCACCGCCACGCTGGCATCCACGCCGGCCTCCCACCCCTGGCTCCTGCGGAATTCCTCCAGCACCCTCTGATTCATGAAGAGAATGATCTGCGATTTGACCTGCGCGCCGAGCTGGAATCCGATGGAAGCGCCAGCAATGCTGTAGTAGGAAGCGGTGTTGCCCCTGACCAGCAACGCACCCTCGCCGTACTCGCCGCCGATGCCGATGCCCGCCTTGAACACCTTGGGAAACACCAGCATGCCGGAAGCCTTCTGCGCGAGCCGCCTGCCGGCGCTCGTGTGCCTGTAGAAGTTCTCGACCGCTTCCTGTACCTCGGCGTCGATCTCCTCCTTCGAAGCGGCGCTCGCGGTGGCGGAGCTTAACGCGAACACCGCGCTAACGCACCATAACGCAAGAACTATTTTTCGCATCGCCTCACCTCCGGCGCGGAACGAAAGAGGAATCTTGACAGGTCGGGATTCGGTAATTCGTGCCCGCTACAGCATATTCTATCGGATATCGTTTAGAAGCCGATCGCATCCCGTTCAGGATACGAGAGGAAGGCGTAACATACAACTGCCGCGTCATCATCCCGGGGAGGGACTGTAATGGCGGATCCAGCGTTTCACGGCGTTTTTCCTTATCTCGTTTCGCCGGTCAGCGCATCCGGCGACGTGAAAAGCGACGTTCTCACGCAGCCTTGTGACGATCTCATTGCCGCCGGGGTCCATGGGCTCACCCCGCTTGGCTCGACCGGTGAATTTTGCCTACCTCACCTGGACCCAACGACAGCGCATCGTCGAGGTCGTCGTCAAGACTGCGCGGGGACGCGTTCCCGTGGTCGCGGGTGTGGCCGCCACGACGATCGCCGATGGCGTGTTCCAGGCGCGCGAGATGGAGCGGCTGGGCTGCGACGGCATTCTTGCCATCCTTGAAGCGTACTTTCCGCTGACCGATGACGGGGTCTTCGCCTACTTCAGGGCGATCGCCGAGTCGGTTTCCCTGCCCGTCGTGTTGTACACCAACCCGAACTTTCAGCGATCGGACCTGAGTCTGCCGGTCATCGACCGCCTGAGCCGCATCGACAACATTCGTTACATCAAGGACGCCTCGTTTAATACCGGGCGCCTGCTGTCGATCATCAATCGCGTGGGCGATAGAATGAAGGTCTTTTCCGCTTCCGCCCCCATCCCGGCCTGCGTCATGCTGGTGGGCGGCGTGGGCTGGATGGCGGGCCCCGCGAGCCTCATTCCGCGGCAGAGCGTCGAACTCTACGAGCTTTGCCGCAGCGGTGACTGGCCGCGCGCGATGGAATTGCAGCGCAAACTCTGGGCATTCAACGAGGCGTTTGCGATGCACGGTCTCGCCGCGTGCATCAAGGGCGGCCTTGAGCTTCAAGGTTACGATGTCGGCGCGCCGCTCCCGCCCCAGGATCCCTTGTCGCAAGCAGGCGTGAAGGAGGTCCGCCAGGCTCTGGCAGCAGTAGGTGCGCAGGTAGTGATGACCGGTTTTGCCTCCGGATGACGCTTATGGGGATAGGGCGGCGGCGCTGACGGCCCCCGACCCCTAGCCATAACCGGAGGGAGGTGCGTCATGAAACTGCGTTGCCGCGTGAGCCATGAAAGTCTGTTGCCCCATTGCCGAACTCAGGACGCTGAGGTGCCGAGAGAGATTCCCAGTCAAGGAGGAAATGCCGTGAAGAACCTGTCGTCGTCTGGAAAAACCAGCTTGATCGTGCTTGCAGCGTGTTTCTGGATTCCCTCGTTCGTAGCCGAGGCGGCAACGATCCGAGTGGATTGTCCTTCGGCCAGCCTCCAGGCTGCCATCGAGAAATCCAGGGCAAGGGACACGCTTCTGGTCAGCGGCACCTGCAGTGAGAACGTAGTTGTGCATGAGGAAGTCGTCGGAATCACTCTGGATGGCCAGGGAAAGGCGACAATCAATGCCCTGGATCCGGGCAAGCCTGCCGTCAGGATAACGGGGAGGGGAATTACCGTAAGAGGTTTTACGGTCACCGGAGGCGGAAACGGAATCCGCGTAGAGCGGGGAGGCGACGCACTGATAGATGGCAACACTGTCGAAAAGGTAGGCACATTCGGGATCATCGTTTATACGGGTTTCGCGGTGATCATCAATAACACGATACAGAACAATCCGCAGTCCGGGATTGCGATCGCGGGGGCATCTTTTGCACACATTGGATTCGTCACGGGCGGCGACAAAGCCGCAAGTCCAAACTTCATTCAAAACAACGGTGCTGCCGGAATCGTCGTGTCGCGCTCTTCGTCGGCCCGCATCGTCGGGAATATCATCCGGAACAACAAGCGATACGGGGTTGAAGCGACGCGCGTCTCTCAAGTCGACGTCGCCAACAACACGATCGAAGGGAACGGCCAGGACGGGATCTTTGTCAGTCGCAATTCCCATGTAACCGTGGGAAGCAGTTTGCCGGGCGGGAAGATCTTTCGCATACCCAATACCACCGCTTCGAATAATGGTGGCGTGGGCATCAGGTGCACCAGGAATTCGTCTGCCGATGGACGTCTGGGCAGCCTCAACGGGGATAAGGGGGCGAAGGCATTCGACCCGAGCTGCGTCGATGACCTGGAGTCATGAGAGAGGAGTCTTCCTGAATCACTGGCGCCTTCCGGCGCATTCACGGTCATGTGAGCACGGCGGCGCACAGACGTCATGACCGGTTTTGCCTCCGGATGACGCTATAACAGGTGCAGTCGTTACGCGCCGGCGGCCCGAACCAATGGCTGTAGGCCGAGAAGGATCATTGTGGCTTCTTGCGTTGCTTGACCCCCTGAATAGCTCGGAGAGATCTGAATACCGACGGTTACGAAGAAGGAGACGACATGATGCCAATCAGGATTCTCGTGGACCGATGTCATCGCGATTCTGGTAATCGGGCGGCGCGGCGATCAGCGCGATCCCACACGCTCACCCTCGCAGCAATCTGCTTGGCCCTGACGGCACGGCTCGGCGCAGCCGAGAGTCAAGTGGTAACGGTTGAAGGGAAGAACGACCCGGCCGTGGACGTGCAGGCAGTGCAGAAGGCAGTCGATCAAGGCGGGGCCGTCCTCCTCAAGGGGCGCTTCGACTTCGGCGACAAGGGAAGCGTGACGATTACCAAGGATGTCGAAGT
>Ga0156226_1429_pt1 | contig 11966 bp, 8 predicted proteins | sample RifCSPlowO2_12_FD_107874 | JGI IMG/M metagenome (GOLD analysis project Ga0156226, IMG submission 107874) | Betaproteobacteria bacterium RIFCSPLOWO2_12_FULL_62_13
CGGCTGCGCAATTCGTTCCACGCCAGGCGCAGCACTTCCTCGAGGATCAGGCACGCGAGGTCCGAGAGGTGATCGCTCAGTGTTTCCAGCGGCAGCGTGCCGCCGAGATCCTGGGCGATCAGGCGCATCGTTTGCGCGTGCTTGAAATGGCGCAGGATGTTCATCTGCCTTTCGATATCTGCGGCCGCGTCGTCGAGCTGCGCGCGCAGCGTGGACGTCGACGCCGGCCAGTCGGGCGCGGCATAAAGCGTGCGCGTATCCAGCAATTCATCGAGCAGTATCGGGTGCTGCGTCAGGTAATGCGCGACCCATTGGCTCGCACTCACCAGGTCGGCGAGCCGGCGGAGTGCCTGCGGATACTCCTCGAGCAGCGCCAGATACGCTTCCCTGCGGCTCACGCTTTCGAGGAGTTCCAGAATGCGCTCGAGTGTCGCGTCGGCGTCGCTGCTGGTGACGGCGGCTTCGATCGCGAGCGGCACCAGCCGGTCCAGCCGGGACTGGCTCGCTGCCGGCATCTGGCGGTAGCGTGAGCTGGCGCGCATCGACCCGAGCCGGCGTCGTAGTTCGATGGCGCGCTGGAAGCCGAGGGCGGCAAGTTGCGCAATGCTGCGCTCTGTGTCGGCCGTGTCCTGCCACAGCCCGGCGAGTGCGTGCGCTTCCTGGGGCGCAGCCGCGAAAATCTGCTCGAAGTGGCGGGTGACGTGCGCGCGATGGCGATCGAGCGCCGTCGAGAGTGCTTCGTAATCCGCAACCCCCATGCTGCGCGCAACCGCCAGGCGGTCCTCGGCACTCTTCGGCAACGTGTGCGTCTGCTGATCGTCAAGGTACTGCAAACGATGTTCCAGGTTGCGTAGAAAGGCATAGGCGTCGGTAAGCTCCCGCACGCCGGATTCCGGCACGAGGTTGCGTTGAGCAAGCACGGGGAGCGCTGCGAGCGTCGGCTGCCGGCGCAGTTCCGGATCGCGGCCGCCGCGGATCAGCTGGAATACCTGAGTGATGAACTCGATTTCACGGATGCCGCCCGGGCCGAGCTTGATGTTGTCGAGCATGTCGCGTCGCTCGACCTCGCGCCGGATCTGGCGATGCAGGTCGCGCATCGAGGCAAAAGCGCTGTAGTCGAGATGACGACGATAGACGAAGGGGCGTACGAGCTCCATCAGTTCGGCGCCGCGGTCGCCCGTGAGCGGCCGGCCCTTGATCCAGGCGTAACGCTCCCATTCGCGGCCCTGGGTGATCAAGTAGTTTTCGAGCATGTCGAAGCTCGCCACCAGCGGGCCGCTGTCGCCGTAGGGACGCAACCGCATATCGACACGGAATACATGACCATCTTCGGTGGTCTCATGCAGTGCGGAGATGAGACGCCGCGCGAGCCGCGTGAAATATTCGTGGTTGCTGAGCGGCCGTGCGCCGTCGGTCTCGCCCTCTTCCGGGTAGACGAAAACGAGGTCGATGTCGGACGAGACGTTGAGTTCGATTCCGCCCAATTTGCCCATGCCGACGACGTGTAACTGCTGAATTTCGCCGCCTGGCGCGCTGCGCGGCCGCCCGTGCTGAGCGGCAAGCAATCCGCCAAGGTGCGCGAGCGCGGTGCTGAGGGCGACCTCCGCCAGCGCAGTCGTCGTCGCGAGCACCTCGGCGAGGCCGGCGCGCCCACTCAGATCGCGCGCGATCAGCCGCAACATCACGCGCTTGCGCAGGATGCGCAGCGCGCGCCGCAATGCCGCTTCATCCGGAACAGGATGTGCCGCAAGCAACGCCCGCATTTCAGTGCTGTCAAACGGATGTTCGCAACCGAGCCCCGCTGCGAGCTGTGGCTCCGCTTCGAGGAGTCGGCGAGCGTAACGACTGAAGCTTCGGGCAGCGTCCAACGCCGCGTCAGCCGCAGCGATGGCGAGGGCGTTATTCGATTCCATGAGGGTAATCGCGTAAAATATTCAAATCTTTGTTTGAATATCGCATTTTTTCTGTTTCAAGGCAAAAACGTGCCCCTTCCCGCGCCTCTCCGATGGCTGCAGATCAGCTCGCTGTGGACCTATCGTGTGCTGACCTGGAGCGTGCTCGTCGCCGGCTTTGCGTTCGCGGCGATCGTGTTGAGTCTGCGCTACTGGGTCTTGCCCAACGTCGAGCGCTATCGTGAAGACATCGCGCAGGCGGTGAGCCGGGCCGCCAATCAGCGCATCACCATCGGCAAGATCTCCGCCAACTGGGATGGCATGAGACCGGAACTGGTGCTGGAGAATGTCACGGTCTTCGATCGCGCCGGGCGTCCGGTACTCGAACTTTCGCGAGTCGACAACACGCTATCGTGGTTGTCGCTCCCCGCTCTGGAGCCGAGATTTCATGAGCTCGAAATCTACCGTCCCGCGCTCGACATCCGGCGTGATGGGCGCGGGGTGGTTTCGATCGCCGGCATCGAGCTGAAAGGCGAACAGGGCGGGGGCGGGTTCACCGACTGGCTCCTGCGCCAGCATCAGATCGTCGTGCATGAGGCGACCGTTTTCTGGCACGACGAGCTGCGCGGCGCGCCGCCGCTTGAGCTGAAGAACGTCAGGTTCCTGATCAACAACCGCGGCGATCGTCACCGCTTCGCGCTGCAGGCGGTGGCGCCCAAGGAGCTTGCGGGGACGCTCGATCTGCGAGGAGACTTGAATGGCGCAACCGTTGACACGCTGTCGAACTGGAACGGGAAGCTCTTCGCCGAGCTCGACTATGTCAACATCGCCGCCTTGCGGGCGTGGGTGCCGTTTCCAATGGAGGTTCCACGGGGCGCCGGTGCGCTGCGGACGTGGCTGACTTTCAGCCGGCAGCGCCTTACCGACGTCATCGCCGATGTTCGGCTTGCCGATGTCAAGACCCGGCTTGCACAGGACCTGCCGGAGGTCGATCTCACGGCACTCTCCGGTCGTGTGGCGTGGAAGGTGTCGGCGTCGGGTCTGGAATTTTCCACTTCCAAGCTGGGACTCACGACCCAGGGAGGGCTCACGCTTCAGCCGGCGGACGTTCTGCTGCGCTTGACCGCAGGCAAGGACCAAAAATCGCTGCGCGGGGAATTGCACGCCAACGCGCTGAATCTCGAACCGCTGGCAGCGCTCGCTGGCCGTGTGCCTCTGGATGCCGAGATTCGCAAGCAATTGGTGGACCTGTCGCCCCAGGGAAGTGTGTTTGATGTGGCGGTGCGCTGGAACGGCGACTGGCGCGCGCCGGCCCAATACGAGGCGCGCGGCCGGTTTCAGAATCTCGCCCTCGGCCGCGTCGGCAGGCTGCCGGGTTTCTCGGGATTGAGCGGCAACATCGACGGCAGCGAAAGAGGCGGCACGCTTTATCTGAACAGCATCCACGCGGGGCTCGACATGCCGCTCGTGTTTCGCGATCCACTCGCGTTCGACACGCTCACCGCGCGGATTGCCTGGTCGCGCAGCGACACCGAGACCGAGTTGCGGCTCCGTAATATCTCGTTCTCCAATCCCCATCTCGCTGGCAACTTGTCCGGCGATTACCGCACGGCGCCGGACAGCCTGGGCACGGTCGATCTCGCGGCGAGCCTGACCCGCGCGGATGCGCGGTTCGTCGCCCGCTATATCCCGCTGGCGATTGGCAAGTCCGCACGCGATTGGCTCGACACAGCGTTTCTCGCCGGTCAGTCGAACGACGTTTCGCTGCGCCTGAAGGGAAATCTCAAGGAATTTCCGTTCCCTGACAACAAGGGCGGCGTGTTACAGGTGATGGCCAAAATTACAGGGGGTGTGCTCGAATACGCGGAAGGCTGGCCGAGAATCGAAAACCTCGCGGGCGAGCTCGCTTTTCGCGGCAAGCGCATGGAGGTCAATGCCCGACAGGGCACGATCCTCGGAGTGCGGCTTGCCAAAGTGCACGCCGAAATCCCGGATCTCAAGGCGAGCGACGAGATACTGCGGGTCGACGGCGAAGCGGAGGGCCCTGCGAGCGAGTTTCTAGCGTTCATGGAAAAGAGCCCGGTGCTCGGCATGATCGACCGCTTCACCGAGGGCATGCGCGCGCAGGGTGGCGGAAAGCTTGCGCTCAAGCTGGAAATTCCACTGCGCGCGCCTGACATGAGCAAGGTCGCCGGCGCTTATCAGTTCGTCAACAACCAGATCGTGGCCGAGCCTGATCTGCCGCCAGTGGAACAGGCGAATGGCCGGATTGAATTCACCGAATCGACGGTGCGGGTGCCCTACGCCAGCGGTATTTTCCTCGGTGGGCCGGTATCGATCACGGCGGCAACGCAAAGCGACTCGACGGTCCGCATCAACCTGCAGGGCCGCGCCAATATCGACAACCTGCGCCGCTCCGCGGGCAACCCGTGGTGGACGCAGAGCCTGCGCGGCGCGGCAGACTGGAAGGGCGCTGTCGTGCTGCGCAAGAAACTTGCCGATTTCGTGGTCGAAAGCAGCCTGCAGGGCATGGCATCCGATCTGCCGGCGCCATTCGCCAAGAGCGCGGCGGAAGCCGTGCCGCTGCGTTATGAGCGCAAATTGACCGGCCCGCAGCAGGAGCAGATCAGTCTCTCGTATGGCGACATCGCGAGCGCCCGGCTCGCGCGCCGCATCGACGGCGGACGCAGTGTGGTTCGCCGCGGCACGATAAGTTTTGGCGGCGCTGCCGTCGAGCCTGAGCGCGATGGCGTGTGGGTCAGCGGCGCACTTAAAGGCCTCGACTTTGACCGCTGGCTTACGCTGACACAGCATGACAAGGGCGAGCTCCCGCTGGAAGTGGTCGGAGTCGATGTGAAGATCGGCGAGCTCACTGCGCTCAACAGGACTTTCCACGAAGTGGCGGTGAGCGGCGTAACGCAGGGCGGGGTATGGCAGTCGAAGGTCTCCGGCCGCGAGTTCGAGGGCACGGCGACATGGCGACCGGAGGGCCGAGGCAAGCTCACCGCGCGCATGAAAAAACTGATTGTCCCGCCGAGCGGACCGGCGCCGACTCCGCAAGAAGTGGCCGCGAGAAAGCAGGAACTGCCGGCGCTCGATATCGTCGCCGAACAATTTCAGTTCAAGGACAAAGCGCTCGGCAAGCTGGAGCTTCTTGCTGTCGCGGAGGAACGCGACTGGCGCATCGAAAAGCTGCGCATCGCCAGCCCGGAGAGCACGCTAACGGTCGAAGGAGTGTTGCAGAACGTCCCGGCGCAACCCCGCACACGGGTCAATTTGCATCTCGATGTCAACGATATCGGCAAGCTGCTTACCCGGCTCGGCTACCCCGAGGGCGTGCGGCGGGGCACGGCGAAGCTGGAGGGTGCGCTCGCCTGGGCAGGCGGGCTTCAGGATTTCGACTATCCGGCGCTCACGGGCAATCTGGCGCTGGACGCGGCCAAGGGCCAGTTCGTCAAGCTCGATCCGGGCATCGGCAAGCTGCTGGGGATACTGAGCCTGCAGGCGCTGCCGCGCAGGATCACGCTCGATTTCCGTGACATCTTCAGCGACGGCTTTGCGTTCGATCAGATCATCGGCGTGGTCAAGATCAACCGCGGCATCGCGACCACCGAAAATTTCCGCATTCAGGGGCCGTCGGCGCGCGTCTTCATGACCGGCGACGTGGATCTGGCGCGGGAAACCCAGAAACTGCGGGTGAAAATTATCCCCAGTTTGAGCGACAGCGTTTCGATCGCGGGAGCGCTGATCGGCGGACCGGTGGCAGGGGTGGCGACGTTTCTCGCGCAAAAGATGTTGAAGGATCCGCTCGAGCAGATCATTTCGTACGAGTACAACGTGACCGGAACCTGGAGCGAGCCCCAGGTGTCGAAAGTCGAACGTCAGGCGCCGCCCGACGCGAACACGCCGTATTGAGCTTGCCAAAATTCAGTCTGAGGAAGATCGAAGTCGTCTTATCGCGATGAGCGTCAGGTCGGATTCCTCGATTCAACAAGAACGGCCTCAGCAGCGTGAGGCCGACATCGTACCCGAGGTGACGCGGATTGCTGCGATACAAATGGCGTCCGGCCCCAATATCGAAGGCAATCTCAGGGAGGCGGGACGCTTGATTGCGATGGCGGCCGAGCGGAACGCAAAACTCGTGGCACTTCCCGAGTACTTCGCGATCATGGGCATGCGCGACGAAGACAAGGTCAAGCTGTGCGAGCGGGAGGGCACAGGTTCGATCCAGGAATTTCTGTCCGCAACCGCGAAACGGCACAAGATCTGGCTGATCGGCGGCTCGGTACCGCTCGAATCGTCGGTTGCGAACAAGGTGCGCAACAGCTGTCTCGTCTACGACGACAAGGGTAAATTGGTCGCGCGCTACGACAAGATTCACCTGTTTGGTTTCGAGATGGGCAAGGAAAGCTATCGCGAGGAGCGCACCATCGAGCCGGGCGAGCAGGTGGTGGTGGTCGATTCGCCGTTCGGCCGGTTGGGATTGTCGATTTGCTACGACTTGCGTTTTCCGGAACTGTATCGCGCCATGAAACCGGTCGACATCATTCTGGTGCCATCGGCGTTTACCGAGACGACCGGCAAGGCGCACTGGGAAACGCTGATCCGCGCCCGCGCGATCGAGAACCTCGCGTACGTCCTCGCGCCCGCGCAGGGTGGCTATCATGTGAACGGGCGCGAGACTCACGGCGATTCCATGATCGTGGACCCATGGGGCGTAGTGCTGGATCGGCTGCCGCGCGGCTCCGGGGTGGTGCGCGCGGGGATCAATCTTGCCTACCTGAAACGTCTCCGCGAAAGCCTGCCGGCGCTTATGCACCGGACGATCCATCGGTGCTGAAATGAGAATCGGGATGAATTATGGCTGAAATCCGGAAGACCGAAACTCCGATCGAGCAGCCCGAAGCCCTGTTTGCGACGGCAAACGCGACGCTGCTTGCCCCTTATGCGCTCGACAACCGGCAGCTGCAGACCGTTTTCGGCCAGATCATGGCACACCGCGTCGACTACGCCGATCTTTATTTTCAATACAGCCGCAGCGAGTCGTGGAGCCTGGAGGAAGGCATCGTCAAGTCCGGCAGCTTCAACATCGATCAGGGCGTGGGTGTGCGAACGGTCACCGGCGAGAAGACCGCGTTTGCCTATTCGGACGATATCAGCCTTGAAGCGCTGCGATCGGCGGCGCAGACGACGCGCGCCATCGCGCGCCAGGGAAGCGGCGGCGCGACGCAGGTGGTGAGGCGCGGCAGTGGGCACAACCTCTACGTCCCGCACGATCCGCTGGCGAGTCTCAAGGACGGCGACAAAGTGGCGCTGCTCGAGCGGCTGGAGCGCCTCACCCGCGCGCTCGATCCGCGGGTGACGCAAGTGATGGCATGGCTCGCGGGCGAGTACGAAGTAATTCTGGTCGCTCGTAGCGACGGCGTGTTAGGGGCCGACGTGCGGCCGCTTACGCGGTTGTCGCTGCAAGTCATCGTCGAACAGGGCGGCCGGCGCGAACAGGGCGGTGCCGGAGGCGGCGGCCGTTTCGACTACTCCTATTTCACCGATGCGATCCTGCAGGACTACGCGAAGAAAGCGGTCGCCCAGGCGCTCGTCAATCTTGAAGCGCGCCCCGCTCCGGCAGGGACGATGACGGTGGTGCTGGGGCCGGGCTGGCCCGGCGTACTTTTGCACGAAGCGATCGGGCACGGGCTGGAAGGCGACTTCAACCGCAAGGGCACTTCGGCTTTCAGCGGCCGCATCGGCGAGCGCGTCGCCGCGCCGGGGGTCACCGTGGTTGACGACGGCACGATCGCGCGCCGGCGCGGATCGCTCAACATCGACGACGAAGGCAACCCGACGCAGTGCAACGTGCTGATCGAGAATGGCGTCCTGAAGAACTACATGCAGGACAGTCTCAATGCGCGGTTGATGAAGGTGCCGGTTACCGGCAACGGGCGGCGCGAGTCGTATGCGCATATCCCCATGCCGCGCATGACCAATACTTACATGCTGAATGGCAGCCGCGACCCGCAGGAAATCATCGCATCGGTGAAGAACGGGCTTTACGCGGTGAACTTCGGCGGCGGGCAGGTCGATATCACCAGCGGCAAGTTCGTGTTCTCGGCCTCCGAAGCCTACCTGATCGAGGACGGCAAGGTTGCCGCCCCGGTCAAAGGTGCCACGCTGATCGGAAACGGCCCCGACGCGCTCACGCGCGTGACGATGATCGGCAACGACATGGCGCTCGACCCGGGAGTGGGCACCTGCGGTAAGGAAGGCCAGAGCGTTCCGGTCGGCGTCGGTCAGCCGACGCTTCGTATTGACGGGCTTACCGTCGGTGGCACGGTCTAGGATTTCGTGAGTCGTGAGTCGGAAGTCGTGAGTGGGCGTGAATCGTACGTCGTTCATACGCGTCACATCGACTGACCACTCCCGCCCTGACGCTCTCCCGTCCCTTCGTGTTCTAAGCTATAATGCCTTGATTTCACGGGCACTTAGACAGGGATATGCAGTATAAGACTGACGACCTACGGATCAAGGAAATCAAGGAACTGGCGCCGCCTGCGCACGTCTTGCGCGAGTTCCCTGTCACGGAAAAGGCGGCGAAGACAGTGTATGAGACGCGGCAGTCGATCCACCGCATCCTGCACGGCGCGGATGACCGCCTGCTGGTGATCATGGGACCGTGCTCGATCCACGATGTGAAGGCCGCCAAGGAATACGCGGGCCGGCTCAAGGAGGCGAAGGATCGTCTCGCCGCCGACCTGCTGGTCGCAATGCGCGTCTATTTCGAAAAGCCCCGCACCACCGTGGGCTGGAAGGGGCTCATCAACGATCCCAACCTCGACGGCAGCTACCGCATCAACGAAGGGCTGCGCATCGCGCGTGAGCTGCTGCTCGATCTGAACGAGATGGGCATGCCGGTGGGGTGCGAGTTCCTCGACATGATCACGCCGCAATACACCGCGGATCTCGTATCGTGGGGCGCGATCGGCGCGCGCACCACCGAGAGCCAGGTTCATCGCGAACTCGCATCCGGCCTTTCCTGCCCGGTGGGTTTCAAGAACGGCACCGACGGCAACATCAAGATCGCGGTGGATGCGATCCGCGCTGCGCAGGCGCCGCACCATTTCCTGTCGGTGACCAAGGGCGGACATTCCGCCATTGTTTCCACCACCGGCAACGAGGACTGCCACATCATTCTGCGCGGCGGCAAGCAGCCCAATTACGATGCCGCGAGCGTCGCCGCGGCGGCGAAGGGACTTGCGGAAGCCGGTGTCCCGGGGCAGCTCATGATCGACTTCAGCCACGGCAACAGCAGCAAGAAGCCGGAGAAGCAGGTTGATGTCGGGCGTGACGTCGCGCAACAGATCGCCGGCGGCGAAGACCGCATCTTCGGCGTGATGGCCGAAAGCCACCTCAAGGCCGGCCGCCAGGACCTGGTGCCCGGCAAGCAGCTTGTTTACGGGCAAAGCATCACCGACGGCTGTATTGGGTGGGAGGAAAGCCGCGCTCTGCTCGATACGCTGGCGGACGCTGTGCAAAAACGCCGGATCAAGGCCGAGGTTGAAGCGGAGTAGCGCGCCGGAGCGCGAATCAAATGGCGCAAGACGAACTCGAGCTCGCTTCGGATCAAGGGAATCTGCTCGGCCTGGAAAAGGTCAACAAGGACGCGGCATTAGCCGAAGAAGTCTTCGGTCTGGTCGGCCAGTCGCAGTTTTTCGCCGAGTTCTCGCGCGACGACATCGCGATTCTCGCCCGCTACATGGACGTGTACCGCGCGCAGCCAGGACAGATGATCATCCGCGAAGGCGACGGTGGCGATTTCATGCTCCTCATCATCGAGGGCGAGGTCGACATCGTCAAGAAAGGCATTCGCGGCGAGCAGCAGCACATGACGAGCGTTGGTCCCGGCATGACGCTTGGCGAGATGTCGATGATCGACGGCGAGCCGCGGTTTGCCACCTGTCTCGCTACCCGGTCCACCGTTTTCGCCGTGCTCACGCGCGACAACATGGCGAAAATCATCCTCGATTACCCCAGCCTCGGTTCCAAAATCCTGGTAAAGCTCGTCACCATGCTGTCACTGCGACTGAGGCAGACCAGCGCCAAGCTGCTTCATTTCATGGAAGGCGGCAGGTAGCCGCACCGCGCATGGCTGGTGAACAGTGAATCGTAAATGGTGAACGGTAAGAGCGGCGCTTCGCTACACTTGTTTCCCGTTTCGTGCTCCCTATTCACATTACCCCCACTGAATCACTCGGTCACTCGGCCTGCGTCTTGAACCGCTTCTTGCGCACGACCGGCGCCGTCGTGGCGCTGGCGGTTGTAACGCTCGCCGCGGCGGCGCAACCGCAGCCCGTCGCCGACCATCGGGGCAGGACGGTCGCGCTCGCTGCACCCGCGCAGCGCATCGTCTCGCTGGCGCCCCATCTGACCGAGATCGCGTTCGCCGCTGGCGCCGGCGAAAAGCTGGTCGGAGTCGCCCACTTCAGCGATTATCCCGCAGCGGCACAGCGCGTCTCGCGGATCGGGGACGCGGCGCGCGTTGATCTCGAACGCATCCTCGCGCTGAAACCTGATCTCATTCTCGCCTGGAAGAGCGGCAACCAGGCGGGAGACATAGCACGCCTTGAACAGCTTGGCTTCCGAGTGTTCGTGACCGAACCTCAGCGCCTCTCGGACATTCCGCGCCTGTTGAGAGCGGTCGGTGAGCTCGCGGGCACGACAGACGCTGCACATCGGGCGGCGGCGGCGTTCGAACACGAGGTGGAGACCCTGCGTGCGCAGCACGGTGCGCGCCCTGCGGTGCGCGTGTTCTACGAAATCTGGCATCGACCGCTCCTCACCGTGAACGGCAAGCACATGATCAGCGACGTGATCGCGCTTTGCGGCGGCGTGAACGTGTTCGCGGCTGCGCCGCTCCTTACGCCTTCAGTGTCGCTCGAAGCCGTGCTCTGGGCGCGGCCCGAGGCGATTCTTGGTGGAAGCTCAGCCGTCATTCCGAAGCATTTCGATTTGCAATGGCGCGCCCATGCGATTACGGCATTGAAGGATGTGCCGGTATTCTACGTGGCGCCGGACGAAATCCAGCGCCAGACGCCGCGCATCGCGCAGGGGGCGAAGGCGATCTGCGAAGCCTTGGAGAAAGTGCGAAACAGCCGCCAAGGCCGCCAAGAGCGCCAAGATCATCAAATGAAACCGCAGATAAACGCCGATAAACGCAGATCCTCACATGATTTTCACGCACTGGCCTCTGAAGATGACCGGCCCCGTCGGCGCGCCGGTTGGCGAGCCGCCTTCGGGTTCGATCGAGAGCGCCATGCCCCACGCTTCGCCGATCGCATGGGCGTGCTCGCGTCCGAGTCTGATGAGCTGGACTGGAACCAACCCTACCAGACCCAGCGAAATCGGTGCTGCTTTTCCGCCCGGCAGCATCCACAGCTCCCATGAAGTGTTGGCTGGCATGATCGGATGGTCCTGGAGGATCCTGACGCGGATATGGTAGTCGCCGACCGCCTCCTGTGGGGGCCACGACACCACCATAGCGGGGCGTGACTGCTCGTCGGACATGACGGCGACCATAGCGATCGGCGGTTCGGGCTTGGGCGCGACGCCGAGGTAGATGCCGAGCACGAGCATCGCCGTCGTGCTTGCGCTCGCGACCGCCCGCCACAAGGCGAGGCTTGCCCACCATCCGCGCCGGGCGGGTGTGGCGCCGATGCGCGCCGCGATCTTCCGCCAGAGACGCGCCGGCGGAGCGACTTCACCAGACGCAGCGGCCATCGGCGTCAATCGCGCTTCCCATTCCGCGACGAGACGCCGCAGGTTCGTGTCGTACCTGAGCAGGTTTTGGAAGCGCGTGCGCGCACGGCCGCATAACGTGCCGAGCACGTATTCGGCCGCGAGCTTGTCCTGAAGTTGTGGATTCTTGTAGGTCGCCATCTCAACGACTCACGAGTCACCAGTCACGGGTCACGGGTCACCTGCCGCGAGGCAACCCTTAAGCCGCTCCAGCCCGCGCCGCACCCAGGTCTTGACCGTGCCGAGCGGCTGCTTCAAGTGTCCGGCAAGCTCGGCATGGCTGAG
>Ga0156226_1431_pt1 | contig 11930 bp, 9 predicted proteins | sample RifCSPlowO2_12_FD_107874 | JGI IMG/M metagenome (GOLD analysis project Ga0156226, IMG submission 107874) | Betaproteobacteria bacterium RIFCSPLOWO2_12_FULL_62_13
CTCGAGGACTCTTGGGACGCCGTCAACGAGTGGTTTCTCAACCATGACCTGACCGATGGTCTGCCGATCGTGCCGCCCACACAGCCTCGCGTGTCGGCAATGGTGGAATACGTCGAGCGCACTCTCGGCTGGCAAGCGTCGGACCTCATTGGCACGCTTGCCCCCAAGCAGGGGCAGGCGACCGTCGAAAAGATCGCCGCCAATGCAGTCATGGCAGGATGCAAGCCGGAATACATGCCGGTGCTGCTTGCATGCGTACAGGCGATTGCGGATCCCAAGTTCAATCTCGATGCCGTCCAGACGTCAACGCATAACACCTCGCCCCTGCCGGTCGTGAACGGGCCGGTAACGCGAGCCATCGATCTCAACTGGGGCTACAACAACACCGGGAGTCGGTGGCGAAGCACGAGCACGATAGGGCGCGCGTTGCAGCTCATCATGATCAACGTCGGCGGCACGCCAGGATCGATCAACATCCACACCCAGGGCCATATTGCCCGTTACCAGCATTGCATTGCAGAGAACGAGGATGAGAACCCCTGGGAGCCGCTGCATGTCGAGCGCGGCTACGCGACCGAGACAAGCACTGTCACCGTTATACCGGCGTGTACGGCCGCAATGATCGATGACAACGGCGGCAGCCAGACGGCCAAAGACCTGCTGAAGACGTTGTCGCGCTCCATCGCTTATGTCGGGAATCGAAACGTCAACGGCAAAGGCCAGCCGCTGTTGATCCTCGCGCCCCAGCATGCGCGGCTCATCAGTCTCGGCGGATACAGCAAGGCCGATGTAAAGCAGTTCATCTGGGAACGTGCGCGCGTGCGGTTTGGCGATATTCCGCGGGGTAACCTGGTGAATTACAGCCGGCATAACCTCAAGTTCTATGCCGACGTGGATGATGACTATGGGGTCCCGATTGCGGAAAGGCCCGAAGACATCGTGATCGTCGTCATGGGAGGCGCCGGCACTCACAGCCTTTCCGTGCAGACGCGGCTCGCCTCGGAGAACGTTACGGTACCGATTACACGCAAGGATGGAACCCCGTGGCAGCTCACGGGATGATATTTTCAGCAACGTCAGCTCTGCGTTTCAATCCTATAACGGTACGGGGAGGAATCATGCGAAACATTCTCTATGTTGCACTGGCTGTATCTCTTGCCACCATCTGCGGAGCTACCCAGGCGCAGTCCTATCCCACCAAGCCGATCCGGCTCATTGTTCCGTTTGCTCCGGGGGGCACCTCAGAGGTGCTCGGGCGCATCATCGCGCAGAAAATGAGCGAGCATCTCGGTCAGCAGATCGTCGTAGACACGAGACCCGGCGCCTCAGGGGGGCTCGGCACAACGTTGACTGCGAATGCAACGCCCGATGGTTACACCCTGTTGTTCACGTCGCTCTCGCCGATCGTGATCAACGTGAGCGTGCAGAAGGGGAAGCTTCCCTACGACCCCGAGAAAGATCTCGCCCCGATTTCGGTGATCACGAAGGTGCCTTCGGTATTCGCCGTGCAAGCTGATTTCCCACATCGCACGGTGAAGGACTTGATCGCGTTCGCCAAGGCGAATCCGGGGAAACTGTCGTACGGCTCCTCGGGAACCGGCAGCGTCAATCACCTCATTGTCGAACTGTTCAAGTCCGCGGCAGGTATCGAGATGCTGCACGTGCCGTTCAAAGGGGCTGGACAGGGCCTGATCGCGCTGAGATCCAAGGAGATCAATATGATCTCGGCGGCTCCCCCCGCCGTCCTTCCACATATACGATCGGGCGTATTCCGGGCCATAGCGGTATCCAGTGCCACGCGGTCGCCCGCACTGCCCGACACGCCGAGCATCAGCGAGTCAGGCATACTCGGCTTCGATGTCAGCGCCTGGTATTGCCTGATGGGGCCGGCCGGAATACCTCGTCCGATTATCGACAAGGTCCGCTCTACTCTAGTCAAAACCATCACTACCGCGCCCGTCTCGGAACACTTAATCGCGCAAGGCGCGGCCCCGGCACCTACCACGCCCGAGGAGCTCGCCAAATTGATCAACGGCGACCTCAAGAGATGGGCAAAAGCAGTGGAGGTCGCCGGGCTCAAGCGCTAGTTCGCTCATCGCAGGGCAAACTGAGATCGGGTTGGGCCGGACGCGCCCTGCCCGACGAAAAGGTCCGGCGCGCTTTGGGTTCATGCAACCAAAGCTCGCGTTCCGGAATATCGGCAGCGGCACAAGCGCGCGTTACCACTTTGCGCATCGTCGACGCCCCTTTCGATTTTCGATCTCTTGCCATGCTTTTCGAGGCTACGCTGCCTTGAACATGAAGTCCACGTGTACCGCGTCAAACGGAAATTCGATTTTGCCGCCGGCGTCCTTGCGCAGTATTCCTGCCACCAACAGCGCATGGACGTCCCGGTGCACCCCCTTGCATCGCGACCCGCCCGGCGCGCGGTTTCACGCAAAGTCATCGGCCCTTGGCCTGCCATCGCCTTAATCAGCTCCCAAGGTTTGGCAGTCAGCACCTTCCACAGCAGCTCCGGTGTAGCAAAACTGATGCGCGCATTCGAGTCCGCCTTGCGCCTCTTCCAGACGCGCACAAGATCAGCGGATACTTCGCACGGCGTGCGCACACCAAGAGTCACGGTTTTCGTTTTGCCACTCCTGCTCTCTACGCGATGACCGCTTCGAGCCGGATCTCTCCAGCGATAGCGCTGACCTTCTTCATTCGTCCATGGCCTGGAAGCACTTCTTCGGCAACACGCACCAGTCCGAAGCGCTGCAATTGAGCTACCTCACGCGTTACCGCGCTGCGATCGCGTCCCAGCCGCGATGCAAGCGAGCCGATCGAACCGGGGTGTGCTTTGACCGTTCGCAACAGCTCCAGCTTTGCTGGGCTCAGCACCTGCATCATATCAACCGGGTCTTCGAAGGTAATAAGTCGCGATTCTGGCAGGCGCCGACCCGTGCGGGCGCGCTTCGCGTAATTCCGCCCCCGCTCGAAGAACTCGCGTGCCGTGCCCACCCGCACAGTTGTCCGCTTCATTGCCGTCTTCCTTTCAAATAGGCCCTTACTTCAACCTCAAATCTTGCCTCAATTTCATCGAAAGTGGTCTCTTCTCCTGACATAGGATAGCGCGAAACTATCCGGTTTTGGCACCGATCAGGGGGCCGAGCCGAGAACTGGTGCGGCGCCGCACTCGGCCGGGGAGCCGGGGAAGGCGAGGCCGATGCGTGGTGGCGGGCGCACGGCGAAGCGGATTCCCGGAAAGGGCGCCTTGAGCCCTTCCTCCAGGAGATCAAACACCTCGTCTCCACGGAACGGGTAGTCCCAGAGCTGGGCGACCGTCTTGCCCTCCAGTGAGGATAACCGCGGCGCAAGCCGCCTTTGCTGCATCTGCCGCGGCGCCCGCGGCTACAGCACCTCGTAGTACCCATCATTGCTTGTGTTCAACACGTGTTTCATCCCTCTCTTGTAAAGAGACAACGGCTCGGCAAACGATGGCGATTCAAAAGCAGGCGCGTACCCGCGCTCGTTGTAGCATCTAAGTGAAACGGCCTACGAGAATCTGGAGTGGATGTCGCTGAGCAGCTTACCCGCAAGATGCTTCCCTTAATCCATCTGCAGGCCCAATTGCTGGATGACGCGTGCCCAGCGCTCAATGTCGCTTTTTAAAAGCGCCATAAACCGCTCGGGTGTGCTGCTCGTCGGATTGGCACCCAGTCCTTCGATCCGCCTCTGCACATCAGGATCCTTCATAATTGTGGCAATTTCCTGATTGAGTCTTCTGACCACGGCCGCTGGTGTGTGTGCCGGCACGAGCACCCCATACCAAGAACTAGATTCGTAGCCTAGCACGCCTGCTTCCGCAACGGTGGGCAAGTGAGGAAAGGACGGCAATCGCTGGGCGGTGGTCACAGCCAGTGCGCGCACGCGTTTCGCTCTCAGCAGCGGTCCGACGGCAATGGGACCGGTAAACATGACTCCGACCTCACCCGACGCAAGGCCGACTTGCGCGGCCGACCCACCTTTGTAAGGCACGTGCAGGATGTCCACCTTCGCCAGCGACTTGAACAGCTCGCCCGCTAGATGCGTGCCAGAACCCGTGCCGGCGGAGGCGAAATTGAGCTGTCCCGGGCGTCCCTTGGCCACCACAATCAGCTCTTTCACCGATGTGGCCGGCACGCTAGGATGCACGACGAGCAGATAGGGCGAGGTCGCAACGAGGATTACGCCCTCGAAGTCCTTGATGGGGTCATAGGGAAGACGCTTGTGCAGGCCCGCATTGATCGCGTGGCTGTTTGTCATCATGAGGATCGTATGGCCGTCGGGGGGCGACTTCGCGGTTATCTCAGAGCCAAGCATGGTTCCCGCCCCCGGCCGGTTGTCCGGCGTCACGGGCTGCCCTAGCGCTTCGCTTAGCTTCGGTCCGATGAGGCGGCTGATTGTGTCTACCGTACCGCCCACGCCCGCCGGAATGATCATGCGGATGGGCTTGCTCGGATAGGCTTGGGCCAGTGCCGCAGCAGCCGGCGCACCGAACACCAGAACGCATAAGCAGGCGCTCAATTTCGAGCGCGCTGCTTTCTTGAGGCAGACTCCATATCGCTCGGCCATAGGTCTCATGAGATTACTCCTCGATACGTGTGTTATTAACCGTCAGTGCTTGTTGCTTCCGCCGCCCTCTTTCCCGCACTCGAAAGTCCCTCGATGTAGAAAGTGATTTGACTGGAACCTGCTCAGGCCACCAGGTTGCCCCCGGCGGCCTTACTTCACCATTCCGAGCTCCATAAGAACGCTCTTCAGGAGCTCGTGTTCGGCTTTGATATATTCTTTCGTTTCCCTGCTATTTTTGTAATCGCTCACCCATCCGTTCTTCTCGACGGCCTGGCGCCATTCCTTGCTGTTCGCCATTCTTCCAAACGCGTCATCCCAGTATGCAACTTGCGCCGGCGACAGGCCCTTTGCTCCCAACACGCCGCGCCAAACGCTGAATTGCACATCGAGCCCCTGCTCTTTGAAGGTCGGCACCGTCGCAAGGACGCCATCCAATCTTCTGAGCGATGACATCCCGATCATTCTTATTCTCCCGGCTTCCAACAGGGATTTGAAATTCGCCGGTGTCGCCAGGAACATGTCCACGTGCCCGCCCATCACCTGCGCCATGCCGTCGCTGGATGAAGTGAAGACGACGACCATCAGTCTGTTCGGGTCGATATTCGCTGCTCGTGCCAGTAAGGCAGCGGTAATGTGAAAAGCGTTGCCGCGCGCCGCCGCGATGCCGATCGTCACCGCGCCTGGATCCTTTTTAAGCCGTGCAACGAGTCCCTTCGCGTCCTTGATCGGAGAATCCGGCCGAACCATGAACGCAACCGGCTCATTGATCAGGTTCGCGATCGGCGTGAAATCGAAGTAATTGAACTTCAGTTGTCCGGTGATGAAACCAGCCAACGGAGTAGACGTCTGCACGAACAGACGATGACCGTCGCCAGGGAAACGGTCGAGATAGCCCATCGCCACAGCATAACCGCCTCCGGGCTTGTTGAGCGCGATTATGGGCGAAGGGACGAGTTTGTTCGCCTGCAATATGGCTTGTACTGTTCGCGCCGTGTTGTCCACGCCGCTACCCGCCTTGGTCGGGATGATCATCTCCAGTTGTTCCGTCGGTTTCCATTGCGCGGCAAACGCTTGGTTATGCTGCAAACCCCAAATGGCGAGTGTGGCAAGCGCCCATAACGCCGCCCCCATAAAACCAAACCCTGCTTTCTGCTCACATCGCTGGCTCATCTGATTCCTCCTCGAAGTACGTCTTATGAATGGCTGCGCTCTTCATTCGCATGCCGGCTCGGAAGCGCTCGCGTCACGAGTCGTAGGTCTTCCACCTGCTCGAGCGCCCGCAAGGACGCCAGCGCTTTAATCGCGCCCTGATCGCCGAGATAGGGCGAGCTCAGGGCGAGAAATTTGTCATCGATAGTCGCGCGAGGTATCGGCGCAACGCGACCCGGCGGATAGTCGCTCACCAGCACGAATCGCGCACCGTCGTTCATTTCGATGGCGACGCGATGCGGCCAGCAGCGGGGAAACTCCTTTTCGAGCAGCGGGTCGTGCGCCACGTGCACCTTGCGCATCAGAGCGAGGACCCGCGGGTCGCGCGCATGCTCGTCCACGATGGCCGCGAGCTCGACCCTCTCTTTGTGCAGCGCGAGCGCGACTGCATATTGATGACTGACCACCGCATCGTACGGTGTCTTGAGTTCCGGTCGATCAGACACTTCGATCGACTGCTTGAACGTCTCTATGACCACGCGGCTAATCGCCGACACGTCGATGCCGTGCCTGCGCTTCAGCGCGAGCGCGGCTTCAATGGGTCCATGCACGAATCTGCATGTGGGATAGGGCTTGATGGTCGTCTTGGCGAATTCATATTCGCTGCCGAGGCCGGCATTGAGCCGCGATACGTCGCGCGCAGAGGCCATCACGGCACAAAAACCCATCGGCCCCTCGAGTATGGCGGGCGGGCCTCGCACGCCTTCCGCCCTGAGCTGTGCAACCATAACCCCCGATTGGGCTGCGCGTGCGCCATGAAAGGCGGAGTCGAGCATCGACCCGTCGATCTGATGCTGGCGCAAGCCGCCGGCCGTGGCGCCTGCGAGCCCGAACGTTTCCGCAACTGCGCCGGGGTTGAGCCCGAGCACGCGCGAGGCCGCCGCGGCTGCGCCGAACACGGTGCACGTGCCGGTGTTGTGGAAGCCGGAGGCATAATGGCTGGGGCTGACGGCCACGGCGACGCGTGAGGCGACTTCATATCCGGCGAGCACTGCGGAAAGGAACGTTTTCCCATCGCAGGCGTGCTTTTCCGACATGGCCAGGGCAGAGGCCACGACTGCGCTGCCGGCGTGCATCGTTCCCGGCTCGTACGTGTCGTCATACGTGTGTATGCGGCCGTGCAGCGCGTTCAGGAATGCGGCGTTCGGCGCAGGCAGCAACGACCGGGTGCCGACGACCGTGGCTTCCTTCGCATTGCCCCAACCGGAAGCCGCCCTTCTGGCCGCTGCACACGCTTCGACTTCCAGGCCGGAGTACATCACGCCTATCGTATCGACGACGTGATCGAGCACTTTCTCGCGCAGTTCCGCCGGCAGCTCGCGCCAACTTGCGTTCGCGGCCCACGACGCCAGCATCTTGCCTGCCCCTCCTTCCATCCACGGCTCCCCTGTCGCCATTGTTTCTACCGGAGCATTACGGATTTCAATCAATGCTCGTTTCTTCTGCCGGCATCTTCACGGCGCGTGCTTGAAGTCCGAGCCGCCCAGCTTCGTTTCGCTCGCGCTCCCGCGTCGGCGGACGCATTCCGCCCGACCCCGGGGTCAACAATCGCATGACGTCACCTTTCCGAAGCGTGACCGGCGTCTTATCCGCAACCGGTCGGCCATTCACCAGAATTCCGCCCGTTTTGCCGTCATGGCCGCCCAGCAGGCCCTTGGGCGGTATGCCGAGCTTGCCGTGCGACGCGCGCACCATCATCGGTAGCTCCGAGAGCGACTCGAACTCGAAATCCTGCCCGCAGCCGCCCGTGCACGCCCCGGCGCCCCCCGAGTCCCTGCGGATGCGCTTATGGTGCACGCGCACCGGCACCGTGGCTTCGAGCACTTCGATGGGAAGATTGGACGAATTCGCGGGGAAGCTTGCGCAATGAAGTCCGTTCTTGCGCGCCCGCGCACCCATGCCGCCCATGACGAACATCGATTCGGAATAGGCGCGGCCGTTGCGGTTACGCCCCGAAAACAGCACCGCGAACTTGTTGCCGGATTCGGCAACGAGCTTCTCGGAGAGCACGCCCTGCAACGCATCGATGATCGCATCCGGGATAAAGTGGCCGCTGCTCGATTTCAACCGGACGGGCGCCGGGAACCGCGGATTGAGAAACGAGCCTTCGGGCGCGCTCACGCGTATCGGCGCGAACATGCCTTCGTTATTCGGCAGCGCCGGACACAACAGGCACTTCACAATGTACGTGGTCCACACGTGCGTATAAACCAGCGTGCAGTTCACGCCCACGTCGCGCTGGTGCGAGCTGCCGGTGAAATCGATATCGAGCTCGCCGTCCCCGGCGGTTACCTGCACTTTGATCTCGAGTGGGCTCCCTGATCCTTCGATCAGCGTCTCTCCGCGATAGGTGCCGTCCGGAATCGCCGCGCGTATCGCCTGCCGCATGGCATTGCGCGAGTGAGCTATGATCGCGCTGCCGAGCTTGCGGAGATCGGGCATGTGCGTGTCGGACAGGAAGCGCTCGAGCCCTCTCTGCATCACCTGGCAGCCTGAAATGAGTGCCCGCAGATCGCTCGAAATCTGCAGCGGGACTCGCACGTTCGCTTTGAGCAGATTGAAGAACGTCTCGTTCTCGCGTCCCTGCGCCATGATCCGCGTGGGCGGGATGATGAGACCTTCTTCATAGACCTCCATTGGAGAAGCCGACAGGCAGCCGCCGATGTCGCTCATGTGGGCCATGCATTCGGCGAAGCCCACCAGGCGTCGACGATAAAACAGCGGGGCGACGACTGCGACGTCGTTGAGGTGCCCCATGATCCACCACGGGTTATTGGTTATCAGCATGTCTCCCGGGCACAGCGTCTCGCGCGGGAAATGCTTGAGCAGCTCGCGTGCCGCGATCGAATTCGTGCCGATTTTGGACGCAACCCCCGCGTCGGATATCAGCAGCTGCCCATCCGCATCGAGCAGCAGCGCGCCGAAGTCGCGCGCCTCGACCACGATCTTCGACATCGATGTGCGCAGGATGGCGTATCCCGCCTCGTCCACTACCGTGATGAGCCGGTTCCACAACACTTCCAAGTCGATCGGGTTGAGCTTGGCGCCGGAGCGCATACCGTCACCCGATCCTGATTGCTGTCTTTTTCTCACTGCTCACCTTGCGTGTTGAGCGCGCCGCGGCTTTCATCGCCACGCGCAGATCTCCTCTTTGCGCGACAAGGGCATTCGCGCCGGGACCGACATATACCGTCGACTCGGGCTCCTCGATGATCACCGGGCCGGAGAAGCTTGTGCCGAGCGGTAACGCATAACGGTCGTATACCGGGCAGCTCACGAAGCGGCCCGCTTCAGGCACGTAGACGTTTCTTTTTGCCTTCAGCGCCTTTGTTCCGGCTGCGCGTGGCGGTTTCAGCTCCGGCTCGCGACACCCGTCCTTCGCCGTGACGCGCACGCGCCATCTGACCGATTCGAGCCGGCTTTGCTCGACAAGCGCGTGATAGCGCGTCGCGTAAACAGCCGTGAAGTCGCGTGCGATGCGCTTCAACATGCGCGCATCGAGGCTGCGATTCGAGAACGGGACGTACAGCTCGTAGCTCTGGCCCTCGTAGCGTACCGCGACCTCGCGCGACACTGTCAGGCGCTTCGCACCAGGCACGCTGTTGCGCACGACGCGGGCGGCCTCGTGTTCCATCTCGGCGAGCATCCGGTTCCTGGCAGCGAGATCGCTCTCGAAGAGCGAGCCGATTCGGCCATGGAGCACTTCGAAAGACGGCTCGGCGACCAGAAACCCGAGCGCCGACATCACGCCGGCGCGCATCGGGTAGATGAGGTCAGTGATGCCGAGCAGTTCGGCAACCCCATAGGCGTGCACCGGCCCTGCCCCGCCGTATGCGAACAAGGCAAACTGCCGCGGGTCCTTGCCGTGCTCGAGGCAATGCACCTTCGCCGCGCGCGCCATGTTCGCGTTCACGACGCGGTGTATCGCGTACGCCGCTTCTTCCACTGACATGCCGAGCGGCTTTGCGACAGCCTTTTCAATCGCAGTACGTGCACATTCGATATCGAGCCGCATAGCGCCGCCGAGGAATGACTCGGCTGCGAGATAGCCAAGCACGAGGTCCGCATCGCTCACGGTCGCCCTCGTGCCGCCCAAACCGTAACACGCCGGCCCCGGAGACGCATTTGCGCTTTCCGGGCCAATCTGCAGCATGTCGAGCTCGTTTACGTGCGCGACGCTGCCGCCGCCCGCGCCGATTTCAATCATCTCGATGGCGGGGATTTGCAGTGGCAGCCCGCTTCCTTTCGCAAAGCGGTAGACGCGGCCAAACTCGAAGCTGGTCGCCTTGAGCGGCTTACCGGACTCGATCACGCAGATTTTCGCCGTCGTGCCGCCCATGTCATAGGCGATAACGTTCGGCGCGCCGGCAGCCGTGCCGAGGTAGGACGCTGCGGTCGCCCCGCCGGCCGGCCCCGACTCGGCGAGCCGTACAGGAAAGCGCGCCGCCGTCTCCACGTCGACTACGCCCCCATCGGAGGTCATGATCGAGAGCTGGCTTTGCACTCCGAGGTCGTGCAGCGCGCTGCGCAACCGGTCGAGGTAGCCCCTGACGACAGGTCTGACATACGCATTCGCCGCGGTCGTGCTCGCCCGTTCGTACTCGCGCAGGTCGGGCATCACGTCGCTCGAAACTGACACGCTGACCTCAGGCAGCCGCGCAGCGAGGATTTCGGCAATACGCCTTTCGTGGATGGCGCTCGCGTACGAATGCAGCAGGCACACGGCGACGCTTTGTACCTGAGCCTCCCGCAGCTTCGCCACGAGCGCGTCGATCCCGGGCTCGTCTAGAGGGGTGACGACTTCGCCTCGATGGTCCAGACGCTCGGCGACTTCGAAAACGAGCTCGCGCGGAACGATCGGTGCAGGAAGCTCGATATCGATATCGTAGATGTCGTAGCGGCTCTCCCGCCCCATCTCCAGAACGTCGCCGAAACCGCGCGTGACGATCAGGGCGGTCTTCGCGCCGCGCCGCTCGATGAGGCTGTTGGTGACCAGCGTGGTGCCGTGGATAACCCGCGTCACCCAGGCCGGCTCAATCCGGCTTTCTTCGATGACCTGCCGGATGCCGGCCATTACGCCGCGCGCGAGATCTTCGTAATCGGTGAGCACCTTGGCGGCGGAGACCCGCCCCGATGCGCCGCCGTAAGCCACGATGTCCGTGAACGTCCCGCCTATGTCCACGCCGATTGCGTAGGCGCCGCTCTCTTGCTTGACGCCCTTGCGCTTCGCCTTCACCGATTGACGCTCGTCACCCTTTTCATTGCTGTGCACTCTTCGCTTAATGCCTTTCTTCACTTATCACCGGTCACGCGTCACCATTCACCAGTCACTGTTTCACATGGGTATCTCGACATCGAGCATCGGCGCATGCTGTTGCGCGCCGTAAACATCCGTATCGCCGACATCGCCGGACGACACGCGGCGTGGTATCGTGCCTTTCAGCGCAAGTGCCGCCGGATAGGGCGTAAAGAGGATGTCTTTGGCATCGACCCCGTAGAGCTTCGCGAAGAGCGCCTCGTTCAGCACGCCGCTCCTCACCACCTTGTCGTAGATCTCCCTCGTCTCGAACATGATGTCGATAGTCACCTCGAAGGGACCCGCGTTCTTGCTCTTGCAGACCTTGGCCAGATCGCGCAGCTTCGCCATCTCAGTGCACCTCTTCGTGTTCGATCGGAAACATCGAGTACGGATCGTCGGGCTTCACCACGTGAAAGACCGAGAACTTGTAGGTCGGCCCCACCGAAATGTCGGACGGCGAGAATGGAAAGGCCATGTTGCCGCTCTTGCACAAGCGGCCGGGAAAATCGACCTTCGGAATGACGACACGCGCGATCGCGAGCACGGCTTTGGCATCCTCGGCGCTCGGCGAAACTACTTCGACTACGATGCCGAGCTCGTGCGAGGCGAACTGCCTGATCGGCTCGGCCGCGCCCATCACGCCGTCCTTGCCGTACACGTGAAAAACGAGATGGTATTTTTCGGGCGACACGCCGAAGCCGGCGGCCCGCGTCGCGACGTCGTCTCTCACGGTCTGCAGATAGGAATCGATCTGACCGATGAGGATCGGATCGCGCGTGCCGCAAATCGTAATCGCCCGGAAACCGACGAATTCCGCGCCTTCGAGCTT
>Ga0156226_1430_pt1 | contig 11911 bp, 9 predicted proteins | sample RifCSPlowO2_12_FD_107874 | JGI IMG/M metagenome (GOLD analysis project Ga0156226, IMG submission 107874) | Betaproteobacteria bacterium RIFCSPLOWO2_12_FULL_62_13
CGAGTTCCTCGCACGACACGGCGTCCTGCGGGATGTCCAAGCTGAACTCAACCGATACTTCAGGGTTCTGTGCTTGCAATCATGCTCTTCCTCCCTTCTTTGCTCAAGTGGTCCTGCCCATACCGTGCCGTTCCTGCCGGTTCTCGCCAAGGACTGTGTCCAGATCCTTGAGAAGCCCGGCTCTGCCGAATTCGTCCAGGATGAGCCGCCGGAACGCCTCGAACTGGTGTTCCGGGAGTGCTGCCTGCGCGATCAGCAGCACGCGGTTTAGCCGTGCATTGACCAGTGGCAGAATTGCTTCCTTGGTCAGCATGGCATCAACCATTTCGTATTCATGTCCAAACTCTTCCCATTCCTAGAGCCGTTCCGCAATGGCGTTTCCCACCGCGTCGAGCCTGCGTGCGAGAGAAGCGCCGCACGCCCGCCACCGTGGATAACGCCGCAGATTTCTGGATGGTCGGCGCAGTCTCAATGCAGTCAGAGTGCAGCTCGACCGCAGTCAGATTGCCGTCCGTCCGCAGCCGATTTGCCGTCCTAACGCTTACTGCCATCCTTTCCTCTTCAATTCTGATTCATCGAGTCTTGCTGCCTTGATGCTGCTGGCGTGTGTTGCCTGTCCGGTTAGTGTTGATGTCCGCCCCGTCTGCCTAGGCATACGAGATCTACGAGGGACACGGGACACCACTCCCGTTTCGTGCATTGGGTTTTGGTTCTTGCCAGCGCTGCACGGCGCCTTATTTGGCATCGATGGGTGTGCCTGTTGGCACTGACAACACATCGAAGGCCCATGACCCAGAGCCCACCGGGGCGTCGCAGTGACGCGGGTACTAATCCGTAACGAGGATCATTCGGCGAGCGGCATTGCGCCACTCGCGGTGCGAGACGGGACTGCCGGTGTTCTGGCCGTCGGTGAGTTGCGCAGAGCATCGTCGCCGGGCAGCGTGAGCTGCCGGCGACAGTGCTGAACGCGCGTTCCACGTGAAGCGAACGCACGTAGACCCAGGCGGGTCCTGCGATGTAAACAAGGGTGTCCGGCGCATGCAGAAGTGCACGGTCGGACTATTAGTGCGAGCGGATCTCGCGAAGTGGGTGCAACCACTACCGGTGTCGGTAGATTGGCTGCGCCCGCGCGACGCAAGCGCTCACAACGACGCCGTCACGAGGATGGCTATTGAAACGACAAATGCTGCCGACAGGCGACAGCTATTAACTTACCAATATCGCCAAACCTTGCGGCCACCGGTTCTCAGGCGATTAAACCGGTTTAAAGAGTGATGCGATTACGGGCATCAACCGGGCTGACACAGCCAGCGTAAAACCTTTTCGAATTCACTTCCGCGGGTAGTCACGTCCGGTATTGCTGGTGGACATTATCGGACAATGCTGGAACATCCCATTGTCCTAACCGCCGCGCGGTTCAACATGTGACCGGACGATGCCGGGTTAAGTTCCAAAATGTTTTGTCAGTTGGGCGGCTGGAAGCGATTGACGCTTCGCAACATTGATTCATGGTGTTGATGGCGGTCTAACGAAATGGTATTGCGCCAGAGCGCGCATTGCCTGATGAGCAGCCCGGTGCCGATCCCCGGGAAACGTCGAATGCGCCAGTTTCGAGCCCGTCACGTGGATCGCAGGGGGGCGTAACTTGGAAAATTGCGCCAAGAACCAGCACTGGCGTGGGATTCGCGCATCGTCACTACCCGTTTCACGCGTAGTAACGATGCGCGTTGGCGCAGGCACGAATTGCCGCAGAAATGCGGGCGATATTGGCGCAGGGATCGTGGCGGACGAGGCCTTCGCGGGCCGTCCGCGAGTGTTACGCATGGGTAGCTAGTTGGCGCACCAAGCGTTCAGCATGGGGCAGCAGTACGGACAATCAACGGAGGGTAAACCCCGTTCGAGGATTACGTGCGGGCAGTAGCAAATTGCTACGCCGACGCGATACGATGTGCTACGGCTAGGACGCGGTTTATTGCATCACGCGCAGTACTGGACCCCGAGGGGCGGAATCCTTACAAGTATCTGTGAGCCTTGGGCTCCCCCGGCGTTTCGGGAAATCTGTCCGGATAGGCGCTCTTGCGAGCAAAGATGCGATAACGGGCATTAACCAAGGTGACACAGCCAACGAATTCACTACAGTCTAGCGAAGTCCACTGACGTATTTCGTCGATCGCTGCGGGTGCTGCCAAGCGAGATATTGACCAAACGGTGTGCCTTATCTCGCGGTTGAGCGCCAAGCTGGCGTGCACCGCCCACGCCTCGGGACCGTAGTGGCGAACTGCCGGTGCGGCACGGGCGCAACAACATGCACTTTGCCGCACTCCTCGTAGAGCCGCACGCGCTTCGGCCCTTCAAATTAGACCTTCTATGCTAAGGACGGTTCTTTCGCCTCAACCAAGCGGAGCCCTGATCTTCCTTGTGCCCCTCCGCCTATTCTCGGCAAACTCATGAATACTTTCTTCACGAGAACGCAAGAACTCTAGAAAGTCTAACCCTTGGCATGTGCACGTTTCAGAAACAGTGAGAAGAGAAAGGTATTCCTCGATACCCTTCGTTGTAGATGTGCCGCGCATGACATTCCGAAGCATCGCAAACGCCTTAATGGCGTGCTCAGCGTTATTGTTGTTCCACGGTATCCCATCATAGTTTAGGAACGTAAACAGCTTGTTCTTATTTTTTTCGAAACGGTCCTTGCACTTGATCGCAGCCTCGCTCTGATAATCAACAAATATGGTTGTCCGATAGAATCGCTCCACCCCGCCAAGATGCCTCTTCAAGAAATACGTCTTGAGCCCATGTTGATCCACCGTTTGCACGACTGCCCTGAGGAGTTCCGTGAAGCCACCGACTATCCGTCTTAACTCCACGTCAAACGGGTTCTTCAACGTCTCTTCATTTAGGTCTCTCATCAAATGGATCAGACACTTCTGTTGTGGACATGCGATGGAGTCATAAGCTCCGTAGGAGTCCGACACGAGTACGCCATTGAATTCTCGCAGCAGCGCCTGAACCACGTCCGCCTCACGAGTCTCCGCGTACACGTAGGCCACCTCGCGGAGATTCGTGAAGACCCACACATATCCCTCCTTACCCTTGACGTTCGCTCTGGTCTCATCGGCATGGACGAGCCCTCCGCGTGCGATTGAGTCAAGAATGTGTTGCTTCGCCTTTCCGTAAAACGCAGCGACCTCTGTTTTGAACTCTCCAACCGTACTAACCGTCAAAGCGAGACCAAAAAGTCTATTCGTCGCCAACGTTGTAACCCTCTGCGGGATCCGGAGATGAATAATATGATAAATAAGGTACGATTTTAGGTTCCAGCCAAACTTGTATCCGTGTCGAGTGCGCCACTCTTTAGGCAAGCAAAAGCGCCGTCGACATTTGGAGCAACGGCACATCTGAAAGACGTACCTCACGATCCATCGTTTTGCGCCGAATCGACCGATATGAATGTCAATCAAGACCTTCTCTTTCGTTCTTGTCCTCGTGGTCGTTGTCGTTACCCATCGTTTTGCGCCGAATCGACCGATATGACTGTCAAAGATCTTCTCTTTCGTTCTTGTCTTCGTGGTCGTTGTCGTTACCGGATGATTACAGTGCGGGCAATGGGTTGGGGTGGGGTACGCAACCACTTTGTTTTCACGAGGGTTGCACATCGCAGGTGCTGCGTGAAGTTTGTTTCTACGCTTACCGGATCGCACATAGACACGGTCACGCTGGTAATTCCAGTACGCGGCTTTATTTATCTCGCTCATTGCCGGCAATACGAACGATGGTGTTCCAAATTGATATGGATGCTCTTCTTTCATGGATTCAACCTGAATAACTTCTCGATTGCTTTTTTCGACGACCGTCGATTGCGCTGGCGTTTTACAGATTTCATGAACTGTTTGTGTCACCAACTCTAGCGCCCGGCAGTCTTCGGAGTTGTATGTGATGAGCTTTTCTTTGATTCTGCTATCGCGCGAGCATTCCCACTCGCTACGCCACTGAATAGTCTGCGCACCGGAGGCGTCGGACACCGACCATCTGAAGCCGAGCCACCCAGCAACGGATTTGAGTCCGTTGGAGCACACAGGAAAATAAATCTGGGCGAAGATAACGGGCAAGACGTTCACAGCAGTGTTAATGGCGTTGAACGCCACTGAAGCTTCGGGCGGATCGCCGTAGCGTTTACGCATTCGTCCTAAAAACGTCGTCTCGTACCTGCCGTAGTGGAGCAACACAGGTTTGGCAATGTTGGACAGGATACCGAGCAGATCAGTCCAGATGCGTCTTTCCTCGTGCGGGTGGTCAGCCCACAGGCTATGCTCCACGAAGGCATCGCCCGTTCTGACACGAACGCCAATGAGGTAGTAAAAATCGCGATCTGGAAGTCCCTCGACGTCCAGATATACCGGCGTGCCCTCAATGTTCAGTTCCGGATTGCCGGTGATGTGGATCTTGCGCTCCCGAATGGCCAGGGCTTTCAGGGAATGGTGATACTTCTCGCGGTTGCTAGCGCGCCGCTTCGGTCGCCGGCGCGGGCGGAATGTATAGGACAACTGGGTGACCGTGAAGATGCCCTTTCCGTGGAGCTTCTTACGATCCTTCGTTGCCATGCCAGGCAACTGGCTGAGGTCGTCTTTCTCTGTCGCCTGCTGTCGGCACCGAAGTTGAAACTCACACTCACCGCAGTGCCGATTCAGAACGAGGTCAGGCGGCGTTTGGCTGGACAATAGCACTCGGACCTTTGCAATCAACTTGCGCACGCCGGCCACGAGCGGAGGGATCCTGACTTTCAGTGCGGCCTGATCGTCCCCATGGATGATCTTGCCAAGGTTGACATCGCGACCCAGGACTTTGGAGAGGACAAGTGCATCGAACGCGACCAGGATCTTGTCTTCACTAGTGAGTTTATTGTTGGCAAAAAATCGAATCGGGACGAATTGCGATGGTTGACCTGACCCTTCTGTGAGGACTCGCTCCACGGCGTGGATGCTGGACTCTAGATCTTCCGCACGGGCGACAAGCTCGACAGCTAGTCGCCATTGAGCGGTCTTGAGGTCTCCTGCGCCAGTTGGGCTGTTGGCGCGGTCGTTGATCGGGACTCCCTTCATCAAGCGGTCTAGCGCATCGTTTCGGTAGGACTCGTTCTGGGTGTCTACCCAGTTCGCGTACGGGTTGTCCTCGTTTGCCTCGCCGAGCGACCGGAGAAAGCATTTTGTGGAACACTTGACGTATGCTTCCAGTAGGCGGGATGTCAACGTTATAGGCGACACGTCCATTCTTTCGTTCCTACCCTAGCGCTCAATCCTGAACGCCTCTGCCGATGATCGTGTGACGGCTCATGAGGTGGCCGCACTTCGGGCAGCAGCGCCGAAAGAGCCTGATGTTTCAGACCGCGGGGCACCCAAGGCAGGATGCGGAGTAAGAGTAAGAGCAACCTGATGATAGCGGTCTCGGTGCAACGTGCCCAGTCTCGACATCCGCTCATCTTTAAGACCGTCTATTTGGCCGGCACAGTTGCGAAAGCCGTTGAAACCTTAGGTGCCGGAGCCATGGCCGCCGGTGGCGCCGACGGAGGGAGTCTTCGGCTCCTCCTTCGCGCCTCCGCAGCTCATCACGGTTAGAGCAGCGGGCGTCGAAACGAACTTTGTTATGGTGGGCTCCTCCGCCTGAAGAAATAGGAAAAACAATGCGCCCGTTGCCAGCGTCCTGTGCCAATGCAACGTTGCAGTGATGCCGGATCGGTCCTCGGTGTGGCCGATCGGGCTGCCCGCGCGTGCTTCACCGTCCGATCCGCTCTACCGGGGCGCTTCGCAATGGACGTTGCGGCAAATCATGCAGTCCCCGGGCGGGCCAAGTCAAGCGCGGTGACTTACTGGCCCATCTTGAGGTTTCAATCGATCACAACGAACTGGCTTTACCGCATCCGTGACGGTATCCGGTGCTCCGGAGTGCTTATCGAATTTCGATCACAGCATCGCCGGCGGCCAACATATCACGCAACTCAGGCAGTACTCTCGAAAACGCCTGCAGCAATGCAGCCTTCCGGCAATTGCCGAGCCGAACCCAGACCACCTGCGGTGGGATACTGCCTTGACGATTGGCTAGAGCCTGAAAATCTTCGTCCTTGGTGATGATCGTTAGGCCTCGCTCTTTGGCGTACTGCCAGATTGTTCGGTCGTCAGCTGCCTCTAGCGCGACATCCTGCACATGGGTGCATTCCCAACCGTTGGCAGCAAGATAATGAGCCAAGGCCAATGGCAACTGATTGTCGACCAACAGGGTCATGCAGAAATCAGGATGGCATGGTCGGTCTGGACTGCGGCATATTCAAGCGCTGCCAGAATGTCATTTTCTTCGAGGAGGGGATAGTCCTCAAGAATTTCCTGATGGGACGCCCCCGCGCCAAGCAGGCCCAAAACATCTGTGACACGGATGCGCAGGCCGCGAATGCACGGGCGCCCGCCGCATTTGCCGGGTTCGATCGTGACCCGATCGAGCAGACTGGGTTTCATGATTCCTCCAAAGAAGAAAGAGCGTATTTGCGAGTATGACGTTCATACATTTGATTAGCAAGATATATGGCCAGCCTCCCATCCCCCCCTGTAGCTGTACCAATCATTTGGCAGGAAGTCCGGTTGCTGGGCTTCTGCTTTCTGAACGTCTAACTGGCTATATAGGGTCGCCTCCAACCGTTCAGAACGCCAAAATATTCTCGCTCCATTACCCAGATTTTCCCGGTCTGGGGAGCCACGCAGGTCTCGAGCACAACCATTATTGGATCGTAACCACTTCGCACCAGTGCCCACTTTCATCCCCTTTGGGACGCCAGCTTAACGCGGTTTTTCCTCGAATAGCGCCCCGAGCCGTGTCGTCCCCTGCAATACATAACCGTCGTCTTGGGCTATGAAGCAAATCGGCGCTGTCTGCCTGCCCCGTAGATTTGTGCCCCAAAAGCTCTTGCTGTGTGTTGCTATCTACGACCCGGGTGCATCATCGCCTTCAACAGTTCTATGATTTCCGAAGCGCCGAGTTCATTGCCGCCGCCAAGCGACGCCCGAATCGGCTCGAATAAGCGGTATATGCGCCTGTAAGCAGCGACGGTGGGCGCGTGCGAATTCAGGTCTCGACCTTTGAAGTTGGAGAAGCTGCCCATGTCGTCGATCATGAACTGCGCCACGTTTAGATGCTCCGCCTCGTAGTTACCATCGAAGCCACGGAACATAACGTGCTTACCGAAGGGCTGCGCTTCCTTTTCGATGCGCTCCTTCTCTTTCTTCGGAAGCTTGGCATAGCCAATTTCGATGAAGGACCACATGTCCAGACCACGCCACAGACGCGTCGCGGCCGACCTCGAAAGGAACCTGAGCGAGCCACCACCGGTTGATCACCAAACCTACGACCGGGGAAATTTACTCTGACCAAACTGGGGAAAAATCGTCCGGCTTTGACCTGCAACTCCTGCGCCCGAATTGCGTCAAACACCTACTTGAGTGCATCGCCGGGTTATACCTGTATCTTCATTCCAGTTGCCCCGACCTCTTCCGCACCTGCTCTCGGCGCCTCGGCTCGGTGAGCTGGGATTGAATTTCCTATCGTTTCGCCGCAAGGGGCACGCGGTCGTTTGCGTTTGGGGCCGCAAGGAGATCCTGAAATGAGAAAGAGACATCGGTTAGGGGGCCCAATCACTGTTGGTGTGCCTGTCGCCCTCATGCTGGTCGCCCTCACCGCCACCGAGAGTCAGAGCCAGACGACCGCGATGACGGGGCGCATTGACGCCGGGACGTTCCACGCCTGTGTGGTGCTTTCGGAGGGCACGGTACGCTGCTGGGGGCGGAACACCTATGGCCAGCTGGGCGATAGCACCAGCACGAACTCCACCACGCCGGTTTCGGTGAGCGGGATCAGCGCCGCCACGGCGATTGCGGGCGGGGGATCCGCTATCACGGGTGACGCAGCCCATACCTGTGCGCTTTTGTCGGGTGGCACGGTCCGGTGCTGGGGACTGAACAACGTTGGCCAGCTGGGTAATGGCACCAACACCGATGCCTCCACGCCGGTTCAGGTAAGCGGGATCAGCACCGCCACGGCGATTGCCACCGGGGGAGCCCATACTTGTGTGGTGCTTTCGGATGGCACGGCACGCTGCTGGGGGCTTAACAACACCTATGGCCAGCTGGGTGATGAAACCACCACGAACCGCTCCACGCCGGTTCAGGTGAAGGGGATCGGCGGCGCCACGGCGATTACCGCCGGGTCACACCATACCTGTGCGCTTTTGTCGAGGGGCGAAGTGTGGTGCTGGGGGAGGCAAGATTCCGGCCAGCTGGGTAATGGTGTCTTTAGAAACCAGAGGGCCCCCTTCGATGCTCAACTTAAGCCGGTTCAGGTGGTCGGGATCAACACCGCCACGGCGATTGTCGCCGGGGATGTCCATACCTGTGCGCTTTTGTCGGATGGCACGGTTTGGTGCTGGGGGAGTAACTTCGCGGGCGGGCTGGGCGATGGCACCACTACGAGCTTCGCCACGCCGGTTCAGGTGAGCGGGATCACCACCGCCAAGGCGATTGCCGCCGGGACTTATCATACCTGTGCGATGCTTTCGGATAGCTCAATGCGGTGCTGGGGAGGCAACTACTTTGGCGCGCTGGGTAATGGCACCACGGGTAATGGCACCGACGCCGCGAACACCACCACGCCGGTTTCGGTGAGCGGGATCAGTACCGGCACGGCGCCTACGGCCGGGGGACTCTATACCTGTGCGACGCTTTCGGATGGCACGGCACGCTGCTGGGGGTCTAACTTCTATGGCCAGCTGGGTAATGGCACCAACACCGATGCCTCCACGCCGGTTCAGGTGAGCGGGATCAGCACCGCCACTGTTCAGGTCCCGGTGACTTCCGGGACCATCCTCAGCATCACCAAACGGGGCGAAGGGACAGTCACCTCCTCCCCCGCAGGGATCAACTGCGGGCCGGACTGCTCCGAGCCGTACGCCAGTGGGACGGTCGTCACGCTCACACCCACTCCGGCGGCCGGGTGGAGATTCGACCGCTGGCGTGGGGATGCCGACTGTACCGATGGGGTGGTCACCATGAACGCGAATAAGACCTGCACCGCGGAGTTCAAGAACTAAACAACTCGGTCACGGTTCCGGCTGAAGAACATTCTCACGCCGGAACCGTCCCAACAAAATTTCGACCCACTGGTGCCTAGCTTCATCCCCTTCGGGACGCCAGCGATATGTCGACTGATCGTGATCTGCACTTTCTTCCATTCTTAATCCAGGCAATCAATTACGATTTTTCACCAGGCGCAAGCACGCCGAACTCGCGGCGGCAGATCTCGGCGAGCGTCGCGACGCCTTGGTGGATTTCCTCGTGGCTCGGACTTGCGAAGCACATCCGCATCCGGCTCCGGCTGTGGCCCTTGTTCACCGACCACTCAGGCCCCGGATTGATCGCGACGCCCGCCGCGAGCGCCGGCTGGTAGAGCTTCATCGTGTCGACCCCGTCAGGGAGCTTCACCCAGAGGAAGATGCTGCCCTTGGGCTCGTCGAACTCCGCGGTCGTGCCGAAGTGCTCGTTGAGCGATTCCATCAGCGTCTGAAGCTTGGCGCGCAAGCCGCGCCGCAGCGCCGGAACGTGCTTGAAAAAATTTGCGGCGCAGTATTCCGCGAGCACCATCTGCTCCAGCGCGCCGGTGCCGGCATCCGTCTTGAGCGCGAGGATGCGTGACATCACGTCCCACGGCGCCACGATGTAGCCGACCCGCAGCGCGGGCGCGATCGACTTCGAGAAAGAGCCGATGTGGATGGCGCCACCGTGCTCGCTCATGGCGTAGAGCGCGGGCGGGCGTTCTCCCGACCAGACGAGGTCGCAATAGCAGTCGTCCTCGAAGATCGGCACGCCATGCGCCACTGACAGCCGCAGCATCTCCTGGCGCCGTTCCACGGACAGGATGGTGCCGGTCGGGTTCTGCACGGTCGGAATGGTGTAGATGTATTTCGGTCGAATGCCCTTGCGCTTGAGATCGTCGAGCGCGGTCGCGAGCGCGTCCATCCGCATGCCGTCGCGCTCGAGCGGGATGCCAACAGGGGTGACGCCGAGCCGGTTCAGCCGGTTGATCGAGCCTTGGTAGCAGTCCTCCTCGATGATGACCGTATCGCCGCGCTCGAGCAGCGTGGCGTTGACCAGATCGAGCGCCTGCAGCGATCCCGATGTAATCAGTATGTCATCAGCGGAGCACGCAATGCCCGCATCGGCCTTGAGCTTGGTTACGAGGAATTCGCGCAGTGCGCGGTAGCCCTGCGGTCCGCTGTTCAGCCCATAGGTCGAGAGTGTCCGTCCCTCGCGTCTGAGCACCGCTTCGGTGGCTGTGATCAGCCCTTCGAGCGGAAGCCCGTCGGAGTCGTTGTTGCCGCCGGTGAAATCGTACTTGACGTGCCCGGTCCAGCGCGCGACCGGCGGCGGCAGCCTTGCGGGAAAAAGCGGCGCGAAATCGAACGACGCGGAATTCATGGCTACGAGCCTCCCTCTTTGAGCCTTTTCGACACGGAGACGTCTCCATGCCGCATCCGTTTGGCATTGGACAACGTCGGCGACTCTCGGGTCAATCGCGAAGAACAAGGCAGTCCATGCGAACCGGTGAGACTTTTGCTCTCGCGTGTGGTGAACGGCCTGGATTAGTGCCGTCCCACGCGCCGAGGCCGCCAGTGGCGCGACCTGTGATGGGCGAGGTGGTCCGGTTTCTCGAATAGCTTGATCAGGATCACGCCGGCGAGAAAGCCGCCCAGGTGGGCCCAGAAAGCGACACCGCCGGTCTGTTCGGCGACGATGCTGGTAATGCCGCCGAAGAACTGCAGGAACGCCCAGTAGATGAGCATCGCCCACGCGGGCAGTGTGATCGACGTAACGAACACTCCCAGCGGCACTAACGTGAATACCCGCACGCGCGGGAACAATACGAGGTAAGCGCCCATCACACCGCTGATTGCGCCGGAGGCGCCGACCATCGGCACCCTGGACGAGGGGTCGGCCACCACCTGCGCCAGCGCAGCTCCCAGCCCGGTCAGCAAATAAAACGCGAGGAAGCGGGGCCGCGTCATCGAGTCCTCGATATTGTTTCCGAAGAGCCACAGAAACCACATGTTCCCGAGCAGGTGCATCCAGGAGCCGTGCAGGAACATCGACGTGATCACGTTTGGGACCTGGCGGCCGGGATCGGTGAGGCACACCAGGCCTTCCCCCATGGGAAAGCGAGTGCCGGGAGGGAGTGATGCGGTGAGCTCTCCGGGGATGAGGCCGAACTCGCAGACGGAGCGCGCGAGCGGAAGCGTAGCGCCTCCGCCCTGGACCAGCAGCCACGCGAGCACGTTGAGCGCAATGCTGGCGTTTCCAGCCGACGCGCCAATGTGCTGAAGCGTGAGGGATCGATCCAGGCGAGTTCAACCAATAAGCACCAGGCGGATTCCAGTCCACGCCGAGCGAAGCGAGCTTCGGCCATCCACGCGAGGGGCGCCGGGATGCGCCGCCAGGACGGAATAGTGGCTACTTCAGCTTCTACAGCGGCCCAATCGCCGCCTTGCAATGACATGAACGCAGCATGCGCGTGCGGCCTCTCGCGGCTGTAAGATAGTCCCGCCGCCAAGCCCGCCAATGATCGCCACGTCGAGGCGAGCCAGTCGCGCGCCTCTTTCGCGCCCAATACGAGGTTCGCGGATGGGACTACTCGCAGAGCTATGCCGCGCTGGGAGGGCCCTCGAACAGGCGCGAATCGAAGGGGTACTTCGCGACCTCGACAACCTTTATCCGTCCGCCTCCGGGTGGTTGAAGGTCGGAGTCGGCAGGGTTGAGGAGGTAATTCTCGGTCTGTGGGGCAAGTGCGCTCGGAACGACTAATACCGCGGATTTCCCCCCACGCA
>Ga0156226_1271_pt1 | contig 11910 bp, 1 predicted proteins | sample RifCSPlowO2_12_FD_107874 | JGI IMG/M metagenome (GOLD analysis project Ga0156226, IMG submission 107874) | Betaproteobacteria bacterium RIFCSPLOWO2_12_FULL_62_13
TCGATGGGGCGGGTGCCTTCTATTTCATCACCCGCGTGGACGACGAGTTCATCGTCACTCGACCGGCCACACCCGAGGAACTCACGCACGCGGCGAACGGCATCTACACCATCGTCCAAGCGTCCGCCGGCGGGGATGTCGATATCGCGGAAAACGCCGGTCACGCGGGATACGTGACGCTCGACCTCGGGGCGGTGAACGGCTTCCTGCGACCCGGAGACGTCTACGAGCCTGGCGTCGACGGTTCGAGCCTGAACAGCGTCATCAGCGGCACCGGTAACCCAGGGCTCGTCTCGGCAGGCGGGCTGGTGACGCTGAACGCCGAGGGATCGGTCCGCGACGGCGACGATGATACGGCCACCGAAATCTCGGCGCCTGGGGCAGTGATTACCGCCGGCCTGGGTATCGGAGATTCGGGCAATGCCGTCGACACCGAGCTGGATAACCTGGAAGCGACCGGCGGCGCGGGTGCCGTCTACCTGGACAACACGGGCAACCTCGTCATCGGCGGCATCGGCACCCTGGTTGGCGTCAGCGCTGCCGGAGAAATCTCGATCGAGGCCCACAGCTCGATCACGGTTGATGAGGCGATCACGAGCGCGAGCGGGCCGGTGGAACTCGATGCAAGCGATGACATCACGGTCAACGCGACGATCAATAGCGGCACCGGGGCGATCGTCCTCGATGCCGGCGACGACATCACGATCAACGCCGCGACCACGAGCGGCACGACGACCACCCTCCTTTCGGGCGATGACACGCTGATTCAGAACGCTGCGACGGTCACCGCTGGCACGAATGCGGTGCTGACGGCAGGCGGCGACATCACCGTGACCGACGCCTCGACGGTGACCGCGACGGGCGGGTCCATCAGTGCAGGGGCGGGCGGCAACGTCGTGATCGAGAGCGCTTCCCTGGTCGATGCCGATACGTCGGTCACCGGCACAGCATCAGGCGATGTTCTGATCCAGATCGCGTCGACGGTTACGGCGGGCACGAATATCGGTCTGACGGCCAGCGGCAACGTGACCGTCGACAGTTCGTTCCTCGATGCGACGGGCTCGGTGAACCTCGCCGCGAGCGGCGGCGACCTGACGCTGACCGCGGCGACGGTGACGGCAGGATCTTCGGTCAGCGGCACCGCGTCCGGCAATATTCTGATCGAGAGCGCGGCGACGGTGACGGCGGGCACGAACATCGGGCTGACGGCGGACGTCGATCTGACCGTGGACCACTCGACCCTCGATGCGACGGGCGCAGTGAATCTCGCGGCGGACGGCGGCGATCTGACGCTAACCACGGCGACCGTGACGGCGGGGAGTTCGGTCAGCGGCACGGCCTCGAACGATATCCTGATCCAGAGCGCGTCGACGGCTACCGCGGGCACGGATATCGGGCTGACGGCTGGTGCCAACCTGACCATCGACAGCTCGTCCCTTGATGCGGCGGGTTGGGTGAATCTGGCGGCGAATGCCGGTGACCTGACGATGATCGCGGCGACGGTGACGGCCGGATCCTCGGTGACCGGCACGGCGTCCAACGACATCCTGATCCAGAGCGACTCCTTGGTCACGGCCGGCACGGATGTCGAGCTGACGGCCGGCAGTGGACTGACGATGGATGACTCCTCCGTCGCGGCCACGACCGGTTTTGTGCGGCTCGTGGCAGGTACCGACGTGGTGATCCGATCCACCTCGACGGTGACCGCCGGCACCCATGTCCAAATCGAAGCCGGCAACGACGTCACGGTGAGCGCGGACTCTATGGTCACGGCTCTGTCCGAGTACATCGAGGTGGCCGCGGATAGCGACATCCTAATCGAGGACGGGTCGAACCTCGTCGCGGTGAGCGACGTTACGCTCACCACCACGGCGGACGACATCGTCGTCACCGATGAGTCGAGCGTGACGGCGACGACCGGATGGATCGATGCGGAGGCGGGCAGCAACATCGTCGTTGAATTCGCTTCATCGATGACCGCCCGCACGAACGTTGAACTCGCCGCCTTGGCAGGCGCGATCACGGTCAGCGGAGATTCCCACGTCGACGCGCAGAATGGGTTCCTGAGCGGGTCGGCCTGGACCGACATCCTGGTGGAGCTTGCTTCGTCCGTGAATGCGGAAGACGCCGTCTTGTTGACTGCCGCGACCGGCGCGCTGGTGGTCACGACCGGCTCGAGCGTGCGCTCGCGCAACGCGACCGTCACCGGGACGGCGGGGACGAACGTGGAGGTCGGCGACGACAGCGACGTGCAGGCCTACACCGATGTCACGCTCACGGCCGGCGCCGACCTGATCATCGACTCGGGCACGGTCGGTACCGCGAGCGTCACGGCTGAGACCGGGGACGTGCTGCTGCGCGCCGGCGACGGCGTGCACGTCTCGCGCACGGGCGAAGTAAGCACGCTGGACAGCGACTACACGTCGGGCGAGCGGCTGAACACCCTCACGATCGTTGGCGACCACGGCGACGCCGACGCCGAAGGCACCTGGATATTGATCGAAGGCCGCGTCCTCGGACAGAACGTGGTCGTTTCAGGTCAGAGCGACGACGACCTCATCGAGCTGCGCCAGATGGTCGAGCTAGCGGGACATACGCGGATCGTCGGTCTGGATGGCGAGGATACGATCATCATCGACCGCCAGCCGACGCTCGCGACGCAGCACAATCGCCCGGGGCACCTGCTCTCTGACAGCAGCGACGGGGAAGTGCGCGACACGATCGACATCGACGGTGGCGCGGCGACCGACGCGGTGATCGTGAACGTCACCGGTGGCGACCAGGCCGACTACCTCATCAACGTGCAGGACACGGGCGCGCAGGACGACGGCGCCGACACACTGACCATCAATGGTACCGCCGCTCCCGACGTCTTCCTGCTGCGCCGCAACTTCGTGGCGTTCCTCAACCAGACCGATATGGACGGCAATGGCGAGCCGGACGTTGACGCCTTCGGCCGGCCGATATTCTCGAACAACATCGAGCGCATCAATTACGATCGCACCACCAACGGCCGGCTGCTGGTCAGCTCCGGGCAGGGCGACGACGAGTTCTACGTCGACGACAACAGCACGATCACCACGCTCGACGGCGGCGAGGGCAAGGATCTGTTCCAGATCGGGCAGGTGTTCGGCACCAACCCGAACGGCTACGACTATCCCGAGGGTGACCGGCCGGACGACCCGCGAGTGGTGGCCGACGACGACCAGAACATCGATCTCACTTCCGACAGCGACGACATCGACCTGCTGCGGATCACGCGCGGCTGGTTGAGCCGCGGGATCGACTACTCGCTGACCGCATTCGGCGGAGAAGGCGGAGATACCTTCAACGTCTACAGCAACAAGGCCGAGCTGCGGATGGAGGGCGAGGCCGGCAATGACACCTTCGTCATCCGCGCCTTCGTCGCAGAGGACGACATCATCGCCAACGGCGGCAACGACGACGACCACTTCGAGTACAACATCAACGCCCCGGTCAGCATCAACGGCGGCACCGGCTTCGACACGGTCGTGGTGATCGGAACCGAAATGAGCGATGCCTTCCTCATCACCGAGGATGGCATCTTCGGCGCCGGCCTCACCGTGAGGGTGGACGGCATCGAGGAGGCGATCGAGGTCGACGGCCTGGAAGGCGACGACCAGTTCTTCATCCTGAGCACCCGTGACAACGTGGTCACCACGGTCATCGGCGGTCTGGGCAGCGATACATTCAATGTTGCCGGCGATGTGACGGCGGACATCATTAGCCAGGATCTCAACGGCCGTAGCGCCGTGATCAACCACGGCACAACCAGCACCACGGGCAGCCCTTACGACAAACTGCTGGCCGACGGCATTGCCGTAACCATTGCCGACCAGACGCAGGGCAAGGTGGTCATCGAGCAGACCGACGGCTTCACCGAACTGGTCGAGGACGCGGCCGACTCGATCGACAGCTACTTCGTATCGCTGGTCCGGCCGGACGGCACGTTCAACGCAACCGCCTATCTCACGGTTTCCGCGGGAATATCGTCATCGGCGGATCGGCGCCTGCTCACACGACCGTTGGGCAGTGACGATCTCGCGGATTCCGTGCTGGTCTCCATCGACGGCGGGATTACCTGGACGCGCGCTGCCGTGCTGACGTTCGACGACACCAACTGGGACGTGAAGCAGCAGGTTTGGGTCAAGGCCGCTCATGACGACGCAATCGAAGGCGAGCGCAAGGTGATGGTGAGCCACAGCCTGTGGGTTGAAGGCGACGCGGCCGTGGTTCTTTCCTACAACGAAGTGGCGATTCCGAACGTCGAGATCCGCGTACTGGACGACGATTTGGGCACGTTGCTGATGCTGGAGAGCGGCGGGGACACTCGTGTGCTCGAAGGCGTGGATCTGGGTGGCGGTGCTACCAGCGCCATCGAAGATACGGTGACTGTGCGCCTGTCGGTGGCACCGACGGATGATGTTACCGTGGATCTCGATTACGACCCCGGCCAGATCCAGGTGTTCAGGGACGGTGTTCAGATCGACCATCTAGACTTCGATGGGTCAAACTGGAATCAAAGCGTCACGCTGACCGTCAAGGCCGTGAACGACACGGTTCGGGAGAACGCGAAGAACTCCCGCGTGACGTTCAGCTTCGCGAGCGCCGATCCGGTCTACGACGAGGCGCCTGCGACCGACCTCGAGGTGCGCGTCCTCGACGACGATTCAGCGCGCGTGCTGGTCGTCGAGTCGGAAGGCGATACCCGCGTGGTTAAGGATGTCTCCGGCGACGATTACACGCTGCGGCTGGTGAGCCTGCCCGCGTCGGACGTGAATGTGAACATCTACGAGAGCGAGGTTCGCGTCACGGGCGCGAATACCGTCGGCCTGTCCGACAACCGACTGATATTGGTCAACCTCGGTAGCGCCCAGATCATCACGGTGGATCTCGCGGACAATGCCGGGGGAGCGGATGCCGCGGCGCAGCGCGATACGATCACCCGCACTGACGGCGGCAGCTGGATCACCGACGGTTTCCGCATCGGCACGCTGTTCACTATCGACGGCAGCGCTACGCTGTACAAGGTGAACGACATCTCTGAAGTGCGCGATGAGGACACCGGAGACATCATCAGCTCGACCCTGACGCTGACCGCGGATGGCGCGCTGACGACAACGCCGGACACCAGCGTGACGATTCAACGCAAAGCCCATGCTGTCACGTTCACGCCGACGAACTGGTACCAGGAAGTGCTGGTGACGGTGGAGGCCGACCCGAACTTCATCGCGGATGTCAGCCAGCAATTCGTGCGCCAGGAGCCGTATCGAGAGCACGTCGTGGCGCAGATCGCCGGCCCGCTCATCATCGAAGGCGGAGTGGCGGAAGGCAAGGACCGCTCGCTCAGGCCGGCGGTGATGCTGCCCGCCGAGTCGACGGCGCTGCCAATCGACATCAACGTCCTGACGGATGAGGCAGAGCAGGCCGACCGGCTGAACGTGTTCAATGACTCCAGCACCGCCGACGACCAGGGCTGGATGACGGCGGTCGAGCTGGACAACGAGGTAATCACGCTTGGTGATCCGATCAACATCTCCGGCCTGGGCATGCGGCCGGGCACCGACGGCAAGAGCACTGCGCTGCCGGTGAACATCAGTGACGATCCACAAAATCCCAACTGGATCACCTTCCCGGGCGGCATCACCTTCGACGACATCGAGGTCACCGAGATCCTGCTCGGCCAGGGTAACGATACGTTCAACATCGACGCCACCAGCGCCGGCACGCCGGACGCAGGAAGCTACGTCGTCACCGTGGTGCACGGCGGCGGCAACACGCTGCTCGGGGACGGCGAGACCATGGGCGGCGACCACATCGTGGTCACCGGCGGCGGCGGACCGCTGTCGCCCCTAGTCATCTACGGCGATACCTCGCAGGACGGCACGCGCTACGATTCGCGGCCCGACGACGGCGTCTTCACCGGCAACGCGCTGTTCTACAACGCGGCCGGCAACGACATCATCGACGCAAGCGAAAGCAGCCTCGGCGTTACCATCTACGGCGGCGTAGGCAACGACACCATCTTCGGCAGCCAGGCGGGCGACCACCTCGCCGGCGGCTCGGGCGACGACGAAATCCACGGCGGGGCGGGGCTCGACCACATCTACGGCGATTCCGGCTTCAACCTGGATTACGCCGTGACGAAGGACGCCGAGAGCGATGCCGCCATCGTGACGCGCGTGCTGAGCGTGCCGACGGCGAATACGAGCCCGGTGCTGACGCGCGACCCGCTGACTGCGGGCAAGGACACGATTTACGGTGATGCCGGCAACGACATCATTTTCGGCGACCACGGGGTGATCGACCAGTCGCCCGGCACGCCGCGCCTGCTGACGACCGATTTCGTGACGCGCATCGTGACCGTCGAATCGGCGAACGGCGACGCGGACCAGATCCACGGCGACGGGGACGACGACATCATCCTGGGCGGCAACGCGGGCGACACGATCGATGCCGGCGAGGGGAACAACATCGTCATCGGCGATCACGGCCTGATTGATTACGTCGGTGCTGACAGTGATCTGTCAGACATCGACGAGATCGTATCGCTGTCGACGACGCTGTATGGCGGCGAGGACAAGATAACTTCGGGTGCGGGCCAGGACATCATCATTGGCGGGCGCTACGCTGATACGATCAATGCCGGGAATGGCAACAACCTGGTGATCGGGGATTCGGGGAGCATTCGTGCGGCCCTCGCCAACACGGTTTGGCAGCTGGCGGGGCAGCCGATCACGCTGGGCCGGATCGAGACCATTCAGCCTGAAAACGGCGGGGACGACACGATCATCACGGGCACCGGCAACGACATCGCGCTTGGCGGATACGCAAACGACACCATGACGCTCGGCGCCGGCAACGACATCGGCCTGGGTGACAACGGCGAATTGATCTACAACCAGGATCTCGACGTTGAGTTCGATGAGGACTTAGATGAGTTGGCGATACCGCTGATGGGAAGTGCGGATCCCGCCACGCTGGACTGGATTCGCACCACCTTCCCGCTTCTGGGCGGCAACGACGTCATGTCCGGCAAGGGCGACCAGGACATCCTGATCGGCGGCACGGGGATGGATTGGGTCTTCGGCGATGACCTTACGGGATCCTCCGGAATCGCCGATAAGGGCGACATCGTGATCGGCGACCAGGCGGATATCGCGTTGATCAACAATGTGGTGACCGGCATCGTCACGACCGAGAGGACAACGGCCGCCGCGGGTGACGGTGATGTCCTGATCGGCAACCACGACGAGGACATTCTTATCGGTGCGCATGGTGACGACTTCATCGATGGCGACATCGTCAGCGGTAACGCTGATCTGAGCGACGATCTGGTTTTCGGCGACCAGGTGACCCTCTATAACCGCTGGCGCGAGGGCGAAATCATGAACCCGCGGTTCCGCGTGCTGAGCGGCGACCACATCTACAGCCGCTCCGACCTCGACGGCGTTGCTGGAAACGACAGCGGTGCCGTACTGGTCACCGGCGATGCGCAGGACTATCGCAATCCGGCTGACCCGCAAGGCCGGGTGCCGTCATCGGATGCACCGGCCTGGGCAACCTGGGCGATCGTGGAGCTGGATCACGACACCACGATCGAAGCTGCTGGCGGCAATCGTTTCGGCGATGACTACATCGCCGGCGGTGCAGGCCACGACATGATCTTCGCACAACTGGGCGACGACGTCATTCAAGGGGATGGATCGATCGAAAGCGCAATTGCAGGCGGTGTGGGAGTAGCTCCTGAGAAAGTAGTAGGCGCGTCGCTTTCGAGCGTTGATGTTGACTTGACCCCGACGCTTACGGTGACGTCGCACAACGTTCTGACAATAACGCCTTCGTTCGAACTGGACACCGACGGCGACGACTACATCGAAGGCAACGGCGGCAACGACGTGATCTTCGGCAACCTCGGCCAGGACGACATCGTCGGCGACAACTCCGACATGTTCTCGCTGGACCTGCGCGAAGAGCGCCTGCCGGCGGGGTCCGACATCATCTTCGGCGGCTCGGGCGAGCGGATCGATCGAAATCACGAGCTAGAGGACGACAACGCCGACACGATCGTGCTGAACGAGCGTCATGCACGCGACGCGGATGCGATGGCGGGCGACAACGCCAATATCTACCGGCTGGTCGGGATCGACAAAACCGACGGCGGCGGCCTCCTCGCATTCAACTACGACCAGAACGGATACGGCGGTGATCGCCGCATCGTTGTGCGCGCGGTGGATCTGCTCGATTACACGCCGGGTGGTGACTACGACGGCGGGCACCCGGTGACCGATATCGGTTTCACCGACGAAATTCACGGCGAATCCGGTGACGACTTCGTCTACGGCATCGTGGGCGAGGACGTGCTCTTCGGTGACAGCGAGGATGACGACCTGATCGGCGGTTGGGGGCACGACTGGATTTCCGGCGGCACCGGCGACGACGGCATACTCGGCGACGACGGGCGCATTTTCACCAGCCGCAACAGCAGCGTTTACGGCGAGCCGCTGTACGGCGTCCTGCCGCTTCTCGCATCGGATCCCGATGCCCGGTTCAGCAACGGCAACGTGTTGAACGAGGAGATTTCCACTCCGGGCGACGTGCAATGGGCGATCATCAATGCTGCCGGCGAGCTCAAGAAGACCGTGGATCTCACGCCGTTCAACGTCGATCCGTTCGAGAATCCGCTCTTCGACGCCGCCAACGCCGACGACATCATCTACGGCGGCTGGGGTAGCGACTTCTTGCACGGCGGCTCGGGAGATGATGCGATCTCCGGGGCCGAGGCGCTGCCCGTCTTCTATGCGCGCCCGGTCAACCCCGGCGACGTGCTTGCCTATGACGACACAACGGGCGAATTCTTCGCTTATGAGGAGTACAACCCGCGCACCCGTATCGAGGGCTTCCTGCTTAACTTCGATGCGGGCGAAGGGCTGACGCTCGAAGAGGTAAATGGCGTCACGTACTACACCGACGGTGACGACGCGATCTTCGGCGATCTCGGTAACGACTGGCTGGTGGGCGGTACCGGGCGAGACCACCTCTACGGTGGCTGGGGCGATGATTTGCTCAATGCCGATGATGACCTGGACACCGATGGCGGCGTGAACAACTCGCCGGATACGCATTGGAGCTATGAAGATCTCGCCTTCGGCGGCGCCGGGCGCGACGTGCTCATCGCCAACACCGGCGGTGACCGCCTGATCGACTGGGCGGGCGAGTTCAACAGCTATATCGTGCCGTTCGCGCCGTTCGGCAACTTCACGATCAGCCGCACGATTCAGCCGCAACTGCCGGAGTTTCTCTACGCTTTATCGGAATCGGACGGTGTGGATGTCACCCCGTACACGGGCGCCGATCCGGCGCGCAACGGCGAGCCGTGGGGCGAACTGGGACTGGTCAAGCAGCAGGACCCCGACTGGCACTATCAGACCGGTGCACCCGACGACCCGCAGCCCGGGAACATCCCGGGCGGTTCGCGCGACGTGCTGCGCTCGGCGACGTTCAACGACGGGACGTTCAGCGCGTTCGCGCCGGACAGCGGGACGTGGACGGTCCAGAGCGGCGCATTGAAGGTGTCGGCTGAATCGCTGGGCGGGGACGCCGTGGCGGTGTTCCACGTGGGCGATGCACTGCCGGGTTACTTCGAGATCCTGGCGTCCATCAGAGTCGACAAGCCCACGGGTGGCTGGAAGGCGAACAGCTATATCATTTTCGACTACCAGGGCGAACAGGACTTCAAGTTCGCCGGGCTTGACATCTCGACCAACAAGCTCGTGATGGGCCATCGCGACGCGACCGGCTGGATCGTCGACAAGCAGGGCCCGTTCCTCGGCAGCGCGAAGTACGGCACCGCCTACAACATGCTGGTGGCGATCAACGGCTTGAATGCGACGCTGCTGATCAACAACAAGACGGTGTTCACGTACACTTATGCGCCGCGGGTGATCGACGGGTATTCCTTCGGTCTCAACTACGGCCTGGTCGGGGTGGGATCCGACAATGCAAGAGGCACCTTCGACAAGATCAAGGTGCAGGTGCTGCCGCCGCAGATCACGTTCGAGTCGACGGAGAGCTTCGACGACGGCGTGGCGGATCTGTTTACCGGGTATTCAACCGGCGAATGGGACGTGAGCGGCGGCCGCTACACTGTCACAGCGACTGGCGACGCCGCGGTCAGCCTGCTCGACCTGGGTGTCGAAAACCTGAACGTTTCTTCCGTGCTCGATCTGAGTGCCACGATCAATGCCCAGGGCCGTGCCGGGTTCGTCTTCGACCGCTACGATGCGGAGACCTTCAAGTTCGTGACGATCGACGCGGCGACGGATCAAGTGATCATCGGCCACCACACTGCGAAGAGCGGCTGGGTGAGTGATGCGGTGTATGCGAAGCCGATCGAGGCCGGCATCGACTATACGCTGGGCGTTTCGCTCAAGGGCTCGACCGTCAGCGTCACCTTGAACGGCAACGTCGTGCTGGGGTACGCCTTCAACGCCGCCACCGTGGACGGCCACTTCGGGCTGCTGGCGATGGGTGGCGCGGCCTCGTTCGACGACGTGGCCGTCAAGACCAACGATCCGGCGTTCATCGAGACCACGAGCAGCAACATGCTGGCGGCGATGCCGGCGCCTTTTGACTCCGATACGACGCTCACGCAGGAAGCGCTCGATTCGATCTCGACCGCGGCAATGTCGCAGTGGACCGAAACGCTCGGTGAAGGGGATACGAGGCTTGCCGCGCTCGGCGACCTTCGCATCGTCATCGCCGATCTCGTTGGTGACGCGCTCGGCTACTTCGACGGCAGCAATATCCTGATCGATATCGACGCCGCCGATCATGGCTGGTTCGTCGACGTTTCTCCGGCCGACAACACCGAGTTCGCCATCGTTGTCGACGGTGACACGCTGATGGCTGCTCCGGCGAGCGATGCCTACGGGCGCATGGATCTGCTCACCGTCGTATCGCACGAAATCGGCCACGTGCTGGGCTTTGGCGACGATGAGCTCGGTAACGCGGTCATGAGCGATGATCTCCTGCCGGGCACGCGCCTCCTGATGAGCGCGAACTCTCTCTCTCGCGGTGAGAGTTCCATCAGCGCGGAAACAGACGGCGCCACGGCAATCGCTGCGACGGGCAACGCGGCTGCCCCGGCTCCGACGCCGATCGTCATCGACTGGAAGCGCAGCGTGTTCGGAGCGGACACAGGCAGTACGCCGACATCATCGGAAGACTCCACTGGCTGGATGACGGATTTCGCCAACCATCTTGGAAGGAGCGAATCCGAGCGCAATCCGAACGCGAAGATCAAGGTGCTGGTGCCGCCGGCCGTTCTCAAGACCGTGGCCGCTGCCGCTAATCGCATCAGCGCCTTATTCGATTAGACTTCTGTCCGATCCTTCTTCACGGCGCGTTCATGAGCGCGCCGAGTTCAGCGTACACTGCGGGCAACGATCTCAAATTATTGTGCGTTGACGAGTTCATCCGGACCCTGGTCGATGCGCGGGCACTGAAAACCGCTCTCGAGCTGGGTCTGGTGGATTATCTTCTGGAACACCGGAGCGGCGGTTTCGGCGCGCGGGCGAGAGCGATCGAGGTTGATAGGACCGGGTTGCGATTCCTGCTCGACCTGCTCGGCGCGTACCGCGTGGCCGAGGAGCGTGGCGGGAAGGTGCGGTAGGCAAGACCGTGCGAATATTGCTACCATACGCCGCGGATTGGCGATCGCTGCTGGGTCGAGAGGACAGTCCGTGGTACCCGACAGCGTGGTTATTCCGGCAGTCCAGTATAGGCGATTGGGACGGCGTAATTAATCGCGGTAAACCTCCGGCTTTGCGTGCGCCACGAGCGCGAAGTAGCCCGCAAGGGTTGCTGAGTGTGTAACTACATAACCGA
>Ga0156226_1426_pt2 | contig 11865 bp, 7 predicted proteins | sample RifCSPlowO2_12_FD_107874 | JGI IMG/M metagenome (GOLD analysis project Ga0156226, IMG submission 107874) | Betaproteobacteria bacterium RIFCSPLOWO2_12_FULL_62_13
CCAGGCGACAGCCGCTTTCACTTTCGGGTTGTGCACGCAATAAGTCCAGGTGATGCGCCCGCCCCAGCAGAAGCCAGTCACGCCGAGGCGCGAGGTGTCGGCTCTGCCGGTCGAATCGGCGTAGACCACCGAGGCGTCAAGGTCGGACATCACCTGGCTGTCGGGCACGTGGTTGACGACCTTGGCGAAGATTTCCTGGTTGTCGGTGAATTTCGTGACATCGCCCTGGCGGTGGTAGAGTTCGGCCGAAATCGCGAAGTAGCCGAGTTTGGCGAGCCGCCGGCACACATCCTTGATATGTTCGTGCACGCCGAAAATCTCCTGCACGACGAGCACTACCGGGAATTTGCCGCTGCGATCCGGATGCGCGCAATAGGCAGGCACCGCACCGGTCATGGTCTGAAGGTTCACTTCGCCGGCGACAAGTCCCTTGTCGTCGGTGGTGATGACGGTCGAAGCGATCGGCTGCACGATCCGCGCGAAACCCTGTGGCAGCAGCGAAGCCACAAGGTCGCGCAGGCTGGTTTCGGGTTCCGGTAACACGCCGCGGAGAACGGTGTCGGTCATGATGTGCTCCTCTCGAGGTTCAAATACTGGGATTCTCTGGTGAATGGCAGCGAAATTATAGCACCGCCGATCGCCGCGGCTTGACATTGCCGAGCACACCGGCATAGATTCCCTTGTGCGCCGCGCCCATTCCGTTCGGGGAGCAACTAAACAATGAAAATCACGAAAGTTACGAGCTATGCAGTGCATCCCGGCTGGCGCAAGAACCTGATCTTCGTCAAGGTCGAGACCGATGAGGGCATCCACGGGTGGGGCGAGGCCTATTCGCAGTATGACCGCGATCGCGCGGTCCTCGCCCAGTTGGAGGCGCTGGCGTCCTACGTCGTTGGCCGCAGTCCGTTCGACATCAAGCATTTCACACAGTTTGCGTTCGATGATTACGCAGCGCGCCGCGGCTCGCTCGAGCTGTTCTGTGCAGTGAGCGGCATTGAGCAGGCGTTGTGGGACATTGTCGGAAAGAGCTGTAATCAGCCGGTCTACAATCTGCTGGGGGGCCGCTGCCGCGACAAGATCCGCGTTTACGCCAACGGCTGGAGCTACGGGCTGAAGGAACCTGCCGATTACGCGCGCGCTGCCGAGAAAGTGGTGGCGCAGGGCTGGACCGCGCTCAAGCTCGATCCGCTGCCCGCGCCGTGGCGCACCTATATCCCCAGGGAACACGAAGAGCGCGCGGTGCGCGTGGTGAAGGCGGTGCGCGACGCGATAGGTCCCGACATCGATATCCTGATTGATCAACACCGGCGGCTCGCGCCCATGCACGCGATCCGGCTCGACAAGCGGCTCGCCGAAGCCGGCCTCTACTGGATGGAAGAATCGTGCGCGGCGGAATTTCCCGATGAACTCGCGGCGATACGCCGCGAGACCGGGCTGCCGATTGTGATCGGGGAAGCAACCTACACCAAGACCGGTTTCAGGCCGCTGCTGGAAAAGCGCTGCGCCGACATCCTCAATCCCGATGTGGCGTGCGTGGGCGGGATCCTCGAACTGAAGGAGATAGCCGCAATGGCGGAGCCCTTTCTCGTTGCGGTCTCACCCCACAACTACAATTCCACGGTAGTGGCGCTCGCATCCACTGTGCATGCGTCTGCGACCATGCCGAACTTCATCATCACCGAGTATTTCCTGCCGCTTGTCGAGTTCGGCGACCGAATCTCGCCCAATCAGTTGAAGCCCAGGAACGGATACATCGAGCTGCCAACCGGGCCGGGGCTCGGTGTCGATCTCGACGAGGAGGCGTTGAAGAAGGTGCCCGGCAAGCCCTACGCGCTACGCAACTTGCGGCATCCCCGGGACGAACCCGGCAGCATTTAACGAGCATCGTGAAAATAATTGACGACGCTCTGCCCTCACCCCCGCCCCTCTCCCGCGGTGCGGGCGAGGGGAGATTCGCGGTGCAAATGGTCTTCAACCATTTGCACGAGGATCAATAGAGACAGGAGACAGACCATGTTGAGGAAAGCGACGACATCTTGGTGGGAATGGCTGCGTGGCGCCTTGCCACTGATTGCGGGGGTGCTGGCGGCGTGCCCGATGTTCGGGTACGCGCAAGGATGGAAGCCCGAGAAGCCGGTCGAAATCATCATCGGTACGTCGCCTGGTGGCCCGCAGGACCGCCAGGGGCGGCTGTTGCAGCGTGTGCTCCAGGCTCGCAAACTGGTGGAGCAGCCGGTCACCGTGGTCAATAAGCCGGGCGGCGGCGGTGCGGTGGGCCTCGTGTACATCGCGCAGCATCCCGGCGACGGGCACTTCATGCAGATCGTTGCGCAGTCGCTGTTGAGCAACCATATCACGGGGCGCTCCAAGATGACGTACACCGATTTCACGCCACTCGCAATCCTCGCCGTGGAGTACGTTACGCTCGTGGTGCGCGTCGATTCCCCGGTCAAGGACGCGCGGGAATTCGTCGACCGGCTGCGTAAGGACCCCAGCGCTCTGACGGTCGCGATCGGCACTGTGGCGGGCAATGCCACCCACTCGTCATTTGCGCATGCGATGCGGGCGGCGGGGATCGACGTGAAGCGCCTGCGCGCGGTGGTGTTCAACTCCGGCTCCGAGGGCATGGTGGCGGCGATCGGGGGGCACGTCGATGCCGCGGCGGGCTCGGTGTCCACTGTATTGCCCCAGGTTCGCGCGGGTAAGCTGCGCGTGCTCGCGTTTGGCGCACCGGCGCGCGGAGCAGGCGACCTTGCTTCGGTTCCGACGTGGCGGGAGTTGGGATTGGACAGCGCGGTGGACTTGTGGCGGGGATTGGCCGGACCGGCCGGTATGACCCCGGCACAGGTCGCGTTCTGGGACGCCGCGCTCGCGCGTGTGGTGAAGGACGCGGATTGGGTCGAATACCTCGATCGCTACATGATGGTCAACTCGTACAGGAACAGTGTGGACACGCTGAAACACTGGCAGGCCGAGTACAAGGACGTGAAGAGTCTGTTCGTCGAAATGGGTCTCGCGAAGCAGTGAAAACAGCGGCCACATGGGGCCGCCGCACGACAGGCACACGACTGGTTGATGCGGAGTAACGCGCCGTCCTCAGTTCGCGCCCTTGACGCCGTTGCAGGTCAGATCGAGCGGCGCACCGCTTTCGCGTGCGGCAACAACAGCTCAAGGTGTTTGAGACCGTCGCCCGGCCCTTGAGCTTCTCGCGCGCGGCCGAGGAGCTGCATCTCACCCAACCTGCGGTATCGATCCAGGTGAAGCAGCTCCAGGAGCATGCCGGTTTGCCGCTGTTTGAACAGCTCGGGAAGAAGATATATCTCACCCCGGCCGGGCGCGAGATGCTGCAGCACAGCCGCGCGATCATTCAGCGGTTTCGCGAAGTCGAGGAGGCGCTGGCGGCGCTCCAGGGGATACGCGGCGGGCGGCTCGACATCGCGGTGATCAGCGCCGGCGATTATTTTTTCCCGCGCCTGCTGGCGGAGTTCTGCCAGCGCCATGAGGGTGTCAAGGTGAATCTCAGCGTCGATAACCGGGAGGAAGTGCTGCGTCAGCTTTCAGAGAACGCCACCGATCTCGCGATCATGCTGCGGCCGCCGGAAGACACGGACATGATTGCGATGCCGTTTGCGCCCCAGCCGCAGGTGATCGTCGCGGCACCCGATCACCCGCTTGCCGGCCGGCGCCGCATTCCGCTGAAAGCGCTCGTGCAGGAAGAATTCATCGTGCGCGAACGCGGATCAGACACACGGATCTCAATGGAGGAGGCGTTTGCCGGGCGCCGTTTCAAGCCTCACCTCGCGATGGAGATCAAGAGCTTCGAGACCATCAAGCAGGCGGTCATGGCCGGCATGGGCGTGAGCTTCCTGTCAACGCACACGATCAGCTTGGAACTGCAGCTTGGCCGCCTCGCGGTCCTCGACGTCGTGGGCTTTCCCGTGATGCGCAACTGGCACGTTGTGCACCGCAAGGCGAAGCTGCTGCCGCCGGTCGCGCTCGCGTTCAAGCAGTTCCTGCTGCAGCAGGGAGCGCCGCTCATCGAGCGCATCGTGCAGTTTCGCGCGAGCCCGAAACGCGACAAAGCACTTACCCTGGGCCGCCGGTCGCGGCTGGGGGGAGAGGAGCCCCGGCGCAACGGCGATGGCAAAAAGCTCTTGACAGCGCCCGCCCGGAACGACAAGCTTGGCGCCGGGTCCAAATAATGAAATCGCGCGGCAGCCGTCTCCAGGACGCGGGGACGGTGAAGCCGTTTCGGAGAGAGGGGGAGCCGATGTTCAAGAACATCCTGATACCGACTGATGGTTCCGAACAGTCGCAGCGCGCGGTGCGCATGGGCGCCGAGCTCGCCAAGCTCCACCAGGCGAAAATCACCGGAATACACGTCATCCCCGACTACCATCTGTTGATCGCATACGAAGGCGCATTCGACCCGGTCACCGAGGAGCGCATCGAGGAGGAGGCGCGGGACCGTGCGGAGAGCTATCTTGCGTTCATTAGAAAAACCGCGGAAGCGGCGGGCGTGCCGTGCGACACCGTGTGCGAAACCAGCGATCACCCCTATGATGCGATTCTCAAGACTGCGGACGCGAAGAACTGCGACTTGATCCTGATGACTTCCCATGGGCGAAAAGGGCTCGTCGCGGTGCTGCTCGGCAGCGAGACGCGCAAGGTATTGACGCATACCCGCGTACCGGTGCTCGTCGTGCGCTGAATCCCGCAATAGAGCCTCGCGCGCCCGCTGGCGCCGGTACCATCGGACATGCTTTCAAGTCGGCGGTTACGGTTTAGTTTTTCTCATCATTAGTGGCAAAATAATTCATTGCGACGCAGCAAGAAGTGCTTGCATGGCGCCATTGTGTTTGGGATAATGATGCTGTGCTGGATGCTCTCTCGAGTATCGGCACAGTCCTCCAAAACCTCCTCCTTTGGTGGAAACTTAGCGCAACCCTCAGGGGTTGCGCTTTTTTTTGTGAAAATAATGTAAGTTTGCGCTTACTGTTATATTGTCTGAGCGAGATCAGCGCTAAGGTAATCACCCGCTATGGTGCGGCGCACAATCATCGCGCCGTGTGCGACACAGGCGGGAACGTAACTAACCTGGAATCCACGTGCCGTGTGCTCTCAGCGGAGCACTTCCACTCTTGCGGGGACCAGCAGAACCTGTTCCGGAGTGGATTGCTGGGAAAGCCCGGAACGTAGGAGAGGTCAACTGCGTGCGGTCGGCGCGGCGGCAATTAGCGATTTGTTATACTGCTTTAGCTCGACCGATCGCGGTTGCAGCGGCACCGTAAGCACCGGGTGGGCGAGTCGGGACCATGATTTCGCGCCTCTCGCGCAAGCCAGTCGCGCGTGCAATTCAGCTTAACGCCGGACCAGCGGGCGACAACGTTTCAACTCAGCGGTCCTGATTCCGGAATATTGACTCCGGTCAAGGCTCATTCACGAATAGCCGTATAGACTTACCGCGAGTCGGGCCCGGCTACGCGCGGGCCGTCCCATTTCATCCAGGTCAATAATGAAAATCCACGAATATCAGGCAAAAGAAATTCTCAGGAAGTACGGCGTCGCGACCCCCCGCGGCTTCCCCTGTTTCAGCGTGGAAGAAGCGGTCGAGGCGGCGCAAGAACTCGGCGGCAAAGTGTGGGTCGTGAAGGCGCAGATTCATGCCGGCGGTCGCGGCAAGGGCGGCGGCGTCAAGCTTGCGAAATCGATCGATGAAGTCCGGCGCTGCGCGGGCCAGATTCTGGGCATGCAGTTGAAGACGCATCAAACCGGCCCCGAAGGCCAGAAGGTGCGGCGGCTGCTGGTTGAGGAGGGCGCCGACATCAAGAAGGAACTGTACGCCGGCGTGGTGGTCGACCGCGGTTCGCAGCGGGTCGTCCTGATGGCGTCCAGTGAAGGCGGGATGGACATCGAAGAAGTCGCCGCCAGGACGCCGGAGAAGATCCACAAGGCGGCGGTCGATCCGATGGCGGGATTGACCGACCACGACGCCGAAGATATCGCGCGCAAGATCGGCATTCCCGACAAGGCGGTCGCGCAGGCGCGCGATTTCCTGAAGGGGCTCTACAACGCATTCGACGAGACCGATGCCTCGCTCGCCGAAATCAACCCGCTGATCCTGACCGGCAATGACAAGGTACTCGCGCTCGACGCCAAGATGAATTTCGACGACAACGCGTTGTTCCGCCATCCCGCCATCACCGCGATGCGCGATCTGGACGAGGAAGATCCGGCGGAGATCGAGGCCTCGAAATACGACCTCTCGTATATCTCGCTCGACGGCGACATCGGCTGTCTTGTCAACGGGGCGGGGCTGGCGATGGCGACCATGGACATCATCAAGCTCTATGGCGGCAACCCGGCGAACTTCCTCGATGTGGGGGGCGGCGCTTCGACCGAGAAGGTGACCGAAGCGTTCAAAATCATGTTGAGGAATCCGCAGCTCAAGGCGATTCTGGTCAACATCTTCGGCGGCATCATGAAGTGCGACGTGATCGCGGAGGGCGTGGTGAGTGCCGCGCGCGAGGTGCACCTGAAGGTGCCGCTGGTGGTGCGGCTCGAGGGCACCAACGTCGACCTCGGCAAGAAGATACTCGCCGAATCCGGCCTGCCTATCATTTCCGGAAGCAACATGGCCGATGCGGCGCAGAAGGTAGTTGCTGCGGCGAAAGGCAGTAACTAATAGACAGGATTTACAGGATTAACAAGAGCCAGATGTTTTGTCCTGTGAAATCCCGTTAATCCTGTCCGTTTTCTGGATTCCGACATGTCGATCCTCATCAACAAAGACACTAAAGTCATCACGCAAGGCATCACCGGCAAGACCGGCCAGTTTCACACCAAGATGGGCAAGGACTACGCCAATGGCAAGCACTGCTATGCCGCGGGCGTGACGCCCAGGAAAGGCGGCCAGAGCTTTGAAGGTATACCCATTTACGAGTCGGTGCGGGACGCCAAACAGGCGACCGGCGCCACGGTCTCGGTGATCTACGTGCCGCCGCCGTTTGCGGCAGCGGCGATCGACGAAGCGGTCGACGCCGAACTCGACCTCGTGATCTGCATCACCGAAGGCATCCCGGTGCGTGACATGATCCGCGCCAAGTACAAGATGCAAGGCAAGAACACCAAGCTCGTCGGCCCCAACTGTCCGGGCGTGATTACGCCCGACGAGATCAAGATCGGCATCATGCCCGGCCACATCCACAGGAAGGGTCCGGTCGGCGTGGTGTCGCGTTCCGGCACGCTGACCTACGAGGCGGTCGGACAGTTGATGGAAGCCGGCCTCGGTCAGTCGACCTGCGTCGGTATCGGCGGCGATCCGGTGAACGGTTTGAAACATATCGACGTCATGAAAATGTTCAACGACGACCCGCAGACCGAGGCGGTGGTCATGGTCGGCGAAATCGGCGGTTCGGATGAGGAAGAATGCGCGCGCTGGATCAAGGACAACATGAAAAAGCCGGTGGTTGGATTTATTGCGGGAGTTACTGCGCCGCCGGGCAAACGCATGGGACACGCGGGTGCAATCATCTCGGGTGGTAAAGGCACCGCCGCCGAGAAATTGGCGGTAATGGAAGAATGCGGAATCAAGGTCACCAGGAATCCTGCGGACATGGGAAAGCTCTTGAAGTCGGTGCTCAAGTGACATGGTATCGGATTTGCCGTGATGGCGTGGCTGGCGCGTTGCGCGCTCGGGTGCAGAACCAGGTTGATGAGGCGATGTTTCCGGGCGGGCGAAACCGTGTCCGCCGATGAGGAGGTCTGAGGTGGAAGGCGGTACGGTCAAACGCGAGCGGGCGGCACGCGGCAAGTCCAAGGGCCGCACAGTCGATTCGCGTGCGTTGGCGGAAATCCAGGCGTTGCTGGGTGAGGAGCCTCGGCGCCGCGATTTGCTGATCGAGTACCTGCACAAGATCCAGGACCGGTACGGCCAGATTTCGGCGGCGCACATCGTGGCGCTCGCGCGCGAAATGAAACTCGCGATGACCGAAGTCTACGAAGTCGCGACGTTCTATCACCACTTCGATGTCATCAGGGAAGGAGACAAGGCGCCGCCGGCGCTGACGGTCCGCGTATGCGATTCGCTGTCGTGCGAGATGGGCGGGGCCAACGAACTGATTGCCGAGCTCAAACGTGCGCTGGGCGACGGCGTGCGGGTGGTTCCGGCGCCGTGCGTCGGGCGCTGCGAGCAGGCGCCGGTGGCGGTGGTCGGGCAGAACCCGGTGGCGCGGGCAACCGTGGACAAGGTGCGGCCATTGGTGGCCGCGAAGAAAACGAAGTGTCCGGCCGGCAAGTACATCGCCTATGCCGAGTATCGCAGGAACGGAGGCTACCGGATCGCTGCCGAATGCCTGGCCGGGGAGCGCGACGCCGATACGATCATCAAGACGATGGAGGATTCAGGCTTGCGCGGTTTGGGTGGAGCGGGTTTCCCGGCAGGCCGCAAGTGGCGCATCGTGAGGAACGAAAAGCCGCCGCGCCTTCTGGCGGTCAACATCGATGAAGGCGAGCCGGGAACATTCAAGGATCGTTATTTCCTCGAGCGCGACCCGCATCGCTTCCTCGAAGGCGTGATCATTGCCGCGTGGGCGGTGCAGATTTCGGAGATCTACCTCTACCTGCGCGATGAATACGCGGGATGCCGCGCGACGCTCGAGCGCGAGTTGAAGGCGCTGCAGACCGATCCTCCCTGTGCGCTGCCGCCGATCTATCTGCGGCGCGGTGCCGGCGCCTACATTTGCGGCGAAGAGTCGGCGATGATCGAGTCGATGGAGGGTAAGCGCGGTATGCCGCGGCTGCGGCCGCCCTATGTGGCGCAGGTGGGTTTGTTCGGCTATCCCACGCTCGAGCACAACATGGAGACCCTCTACTGGGTACGGGAAATCCTGGAAAAGGGCGCCGATTGGTTCGCCTCCCATGGCCGCCACGGCAGAAAAGGCCTGCGTGCGTTCTCGGTGTCGGGCCGCGTCAACAAGCCAGGGGTGCATCTGGCGCCTGCCGGCATCACGGTCAAGGAACTCATCAATGAGTACTGCGGCGGCATGCTGCCGGGCCACCAGTTCTACGCTTATCTGCCCGGTGGCGCCTCCGGGGGAATTCTGCCGGCTTTGATGGGCGACATTCCGCTCGATTTCGACACACTGAATCAGTACGGCTGTTTCATCGGCTCGGCGGCGGTGATCATCCTGTCCGACCAGGACAAGGCGGCCGCTGCCGCGCGTAACGTAATGAAGTTTTTCGCCGATGAGTCGTGCGGGCAGTGCACGCCGTGCCGCGTCGGGACCGCCAAGGCGCTCTCGCTCATGGAGAAACCGCACTGGGATCAGGGGCTGCTTGAGGAACTTTCGGGCGCGATGGCGGACGCATCGATATGCGGGCTCGGCCAGGCCGCGCCCAATCCGATCCGCTGCGTGATGAAGTACTTTCCAAAGGAAGTGGAATGAGGGGCTAGAGGCTAGGGCCTAGGGACTACAAAGCATTCATCGCTACGACTAGCCCCTAGTCCCTGATTCCTAATCCCTTGCGAGGTAAGCAATGACTGCGATGAGCAAAGAGGAACTCGCTGCGATGCCGGTCGAGTTCAAGCTGAACGGCAGAGAGGTCGTCGGCTATGCCAATGAGACCATCATCCAGACCGCGAAGCGCTACGGGATCGAGATTCCGCACCTGTGCTATAAGGATGGCATGCGGCCGGATGGCAACTGCCGCGCCTGCATGGTCGAGATCAAGGGCGAGCGTGTGCTGGCGCCGTCCTGCTGCCGCAAGCCCTTGCCGGGCATGGAAGTGACGAGCAACAGTGAGCGGGCGCTCGCTTCGCAGAAAATGGTGCTCGAACTGCTGCTCTCCGACATGCCGAAGAAGCGCCATACGCTCGATTCGGAACTCGACCGCTGGGCAAAGCAGCTCAAGATCGGCAAGCCGCGTTTCGCGCCGCGGCATCAGCCCAAGGCGGATCTTTCGCACTACGGCATCGCGGTCAACCTCGACTCCTGCATTCAGTGCACGCGCTGTGTCCGGGCCTGCCGCGAAGAACAAGTGAACGACGTGATCGGCTACGCCTTCCGCGGCGAGCATTCGAAGATCGTGTTCGACCTCGACGATCCGATGGGCGAGTCGACCTGTGTGGCGTGCGGCGAGTGCGTGCAGGCCTGTCCGACCGGGGCATTGATGCCCGCGCGCGGCGTCGGGATGATCGAGCCCGACAAGCGGGTGCACTCGGTCTGCCCGTACTGCGGCGTCGGCTGCCAGATGACCTACAACGTGAAGGACAACAAGATTCTCCGCATCGATGGCCGCGACGGGCCATCGAACCACGGCCGGCTGTGCGTCAAGGGCCGCTATGGGTTCGACTACGTGCATCACAAGCAGCGCTTGACGAAGCCCCTTATCCGCAAGCCGGGTGTGCCCAAGCACGCCGATCTCACCATGGACCCGTCGAACCCGCTCCAGTACTTCCGCGAAGCGACATGGGACGAAGCGCTCGATCTGGCCGCGGGAAGGCTCAAGGAGATCCGCGACACGCGCGGCAAGCGCGCACTCGCCGGATTTGGCTCGGCCAAGGGCACGAACGAGGAAGCGTACCTGTTCGAGAAGCTGGTGCGCACCGGCTTCGGCAGCAACAACGTCGATCACTGCACGCGGCTGTGCCACGCATCGAGCGTCGTAGCGCTGCTGGAAGGCATCGGATCCGGGGCCGTATCCAATCAGGTGAACGACGTCATGCGCGCCGAGGTGATTTTCCTGATCGGCGCCAATCCCGTTTCGAACCACCCGGTGGCGGCGACCTGGATCAAGAATGCGGCAAAGAAAGGCGCCAAGCTGATCTACGCCGATCCGCGCCGCTCCGAGCTCTCGCGTCACGCTACCTACTACCTGCAGTTCAAGCCCGACACCGACGTCGCGCTGTTGAACGCCATGATGCACACCATCGTGCACGAGGAGTTGGTCAACGAGGAGTTCATCAAGAGCCGCACCATCGGCTATGAAGAGCTCAGGAAGAACGTGGAAGGCTACAGCCCGGAGGCGATGGCACCGGTGTGCGGAATTCCGGCCGAGACCATCAAGGACGTTGCTCGTCTCTACGCCAAGTCCAAAGGCTCGATGATTCTTTGGGGCATGGGCATCTCGCAGCATGTGCACGGTACCGACAACGCGCGCTGTCTTATCGCGCTTTGCCTGATGACCGGGCAGGTCGGACGCCCGGGGACCGGGCTCCACCCCCTGCGCGGGCAGAACAACGTGCAGGGCGCGTCCGACTCGGGACTGATCCCAATGGTGTTCCCGGATTATCAACGCGTCGACGACCACGAGGCGCGCGCTCGTTTTGAGAAGCTGTGGGGCGCCACACTGGATCCCCAGCCGGGCCTGACGGTGGTCGAAATCATTAACGCGGTGCACGAGGACAAGATCCGCGGCATGTACATCATGGGCGAGAATCCGGCAATGTCGGACCCCGACGTTCACCATGCGCGCGAGGCGCTCGCCAAGCTCGACTGGCTGGTGGTGCAGGAAATTTTCCTCACCGAGACCTGCTACCACGCCGATGTCATCCTGCCGGCAACCGCATGGCCCGAGAAGGTCGGCACGGTCACCAACACCGATCGCATGGTGCAGCTCGGCCGCCAGGCGCTCGACGCGCCCGGCGCAGCCAAGCCCGATCTGTGGATCATTCAGGAGATCGCGCGCCGCCTGGGGCTCGGCTGGAACTACGATGGGCCCGCGGACGTGTTTAACGAGATGCGCCAGGCAATGCCGTCGATTGCCGGTATTACCTGGGAACGGCTCGAAGAAGAGAGTTGCGTCACCTATCCGTGCGAGAAGGAAGGCGACCCGGGCGAACCGGTGGTTTTTGCCGACAAGTTC
>Ga0156226_1043_pt1 | contig 11797 bp, 12 predicted proteins | sample RifCSPlowO2_12_FD_107874 | JGI IMG/M metagenome (GOLD analysis project Ga0156226, IMG submission 107874) | Betaproteobacteria bacterium RIFCSPLOWO2_12_FULL_62_13
AGCGGGAGTAAGTCCGGATCGGGGAAATAGCGGTAGTCGTGCGCCTCTTCCTTGGTGCGCATTGAGCGCGTCTCGTCCTTGTCAGGATCGTAGAGCCGCGTCTCCTGCACGATTACCCCGCCATCTTCCAGCACCTCAATCTGGCGCCGCGCTTCATACTCGATCGCGCGTTCGAGAAAGCGGAACGAATTGAGGTTCTTGATCTCGCAGCGCGTGCCGAGTTTGTCCGAGCCCTGCGGCCGCACCGACACGTTGGCGTCGCAGCGAAACGATCCCTCCTGCATGTTGCCGTCGCAGATGTCGATCCAGCGCACCAGCGAGTGCAGCGCCTTGGCGTAGGCTACTGCTTCCTGCGCCGAACGCATGTCGGGCTCGGACACGATCTCAAGGAGCGGCGTGCCGGCACGGTTGAGATCGATACCACTTAGCTTCGTCAAATCCAGCTGATCACTGACGAGCGGCAGCCCTGCAACTGCATATCCCGGGATTGCGTAGCCAGGGATAGCACTTAGCGCTTCTCCGTGAATCGATTTGCCGGCATCTTCTTCCAGATGCGCGCGCGTCAGCCGCACGGTTTTTTCCACGCCACCCACCTGGATCGCGACCGTGCCGCCTTCGACAATCGGGATTTCGTACTGGCTGATCTGGTAGCCCTTCGGCAAATCCGGGTAAAAATAGTTTTTCCGTGCGAATATCGAGCGGCGATTGACCTTGCCGCCGACCGCCAGCCCGAAACGGATGGCGCGCTCCACGGCGCCGCGATTGAGCACCGGCAGCACGCCGGGCAGCGCGATGTCGACCGCGCACGCCTGGGTGTTGGGGGCGGCGCCGAACGCGGTCGCCGCGCCCGAGAAAATCTTCGAGCGCGTGGAGAGCTGCGCGTGCACCTCAAGCCCGATGACCGTTTCCCACTTCATGCGTTAAAACCCCAAAGCTTTACCGCAAAGACGCGAAGACGCAAAGGGTACACAAAGAAGAACAAAACGAGATACGACCGATATTCGGCTGAAGCCACCGCGGTTTCCTTTCTCTGTGTCTTCTTGATTTGCCTTTTGCTTTCCTTTGCGTTTCCTCTGCGCCTTTGCGTCTTTGCGGTTCAGTTGATTTCAATTCCGGGCGGCGCGCGATCGTGCCAGTCGGTCGCGAGCTGATACTGGTGCGCGACTTTGAGCATCTTGGCTTCCGCAAAGTAGTCGCCGATGATCTGCAGTCCTACCGGCAGTCCCTGCGAATCGAAGCCGCACGGGATCGACATGCCCGGCAAACCCGCCAGGTTGACCGCGATCGTGTAGATGTCGGAGAGATACATCTGGACCGGGTCGCCGGCCTTTTCCCCGAGCCTGAACGCCGTCGTGGGGCTGGTCGGCCCCATAATAACGTCGCACTTTCTGAACGCTTCGATGAAATCCTGCGCGATCAGCCGTCTTAGCTTCTGCGCCCGGATGTAATAGGCGTCGTAATACCCGTGAGACAGCACGTAAGTGCCGATGAGGATCCTGCGCTTCACCTCCCCGCCGAAGCCCTGCGCGCGGGTCTTCTTGTACATGTCGGTGAGATCGCCATACTCCGGCGCGCGGTACCCGTAGCGCACGCCATCGAAGCGCGCGAGATTGCTGGAGGCTTCCGCCGGCGCCAGCACGTAATACACCGGCACGGAAAGCGCCATATTGGGCAGGCTCACTTCGACCGTCTCGCAGCCCAGCCTCTTGAACTGGCCTACCGCCTCGCCCACCGCCTTCTCGACATCCGGCGCGACGCCGTGGGCGAAAAATTCCCTGGGCAAGCCGATCCTAAGCCCCGCGACCGGTTTCGCGAGGTCGCGCGCGTAGTCTACGGCCGGACGCTCAAGGCTCGTGGAGTCCCGGGCGTCGAAACCGGCCATCACGTTGAGCAGCAGCGCCAGATCCTCCGCGCTCCGCGCCATCGGCCCGCCCTGATCGAGGCTGGAGGCGAAGGCGATCATGCCGTAGCGCGAGACCACCCCGTAAGTCGGTTTGAGCCCCGAGATCCCTGTCAGCGCAGCCGGCTGGCGGATTGAGCCCCCGGTGTCGGTGCCGATCGCCGCCGGCGCGAGCCGGGCGGCCACTGCCGCGGCTGAGCCACCCGAACTGCCGCCAGGCACGGTCGCCGCATCCCACGGGTTCTTGACCGGCCCGAAGTGGGATGTCTCGCTGGACGAGCCCATCGCGAACTCGTCCATATTGGTCTTGCCGAGATTGACCGCCCCGACTGCGTTGAGCCTCTCTACGACGTGAGCGTCATACGGCGAAACGAAGTTGGACAGCATTTTCGAGCCGCAGGTGGTAAGCCACCCCTTGGCGCAGAAAATGTCCTTTTGAGCCACCGGCACCCCGGTCAGCGGCCGTGCGTGGCCCGCACCGCGCAGGGCGTCCGCTGCCCGGGCTTGGGTGAGACTTTTCTCCTCGTCGACCGTGATGAAGCAGTTGTATCTTTGGTTTAACGCCTTGATCCGCAGGAGGAATTGCTGTGTCACCTCGACGCTGGAGAGCTTCCTTGCGGCGAGATCGGCGGACAGGCTCTTGATCGTCGCGTTGTGCATTTCTGGAAGCAGGGGTTAGGGTCCAGGGATTAGGGGCTAGCAACCCCACCCACGAAGCAGATTGCAACCAGTCCCTAGTCTCTAGCCCCTAGTCCCTTACTCAATAACCTTGGGAACCAGATAAAGATCGGCCTCGACCTGCGGCGCGACCGACTGAAACAGCGCGTGCTGATCCTGCTCGGTCACGGCGTCCTCGCGCAGACGCAACATGACATCCTGGGCATGGGACATCGGCTCGATGCCGCTCACCTCGACCGCTTTCATTTGCTCGATCAGCGTAAAGATGTTGGTGAGATCGCGCAAGACGGACTCCGCCCGGGCCTCGGAAATCTCGATCCGGGCAAGGTGGGCGACGCGCTTGACGTCATCCAGTGTCAGGGCCACAAAATCTCCGGTAAAACCCTTAAAAATGGAAGCTGCATAGAGTATCATAGCCGCCTAATACAAAGCACCATTTACTTGGCTCGAAGCGCCTTATGTTCGGTTTTCTAAGCAGCTATTTTAACGACGATCTCGCCATCGATCTCGGCACCGCCAACACCCTCATTTACGTGCGCGGCAAGGGCATCGTGCTCGACGAGCCGTCGGTGGTGGCGATCCGCCAGGAAGGCGGCCCCAACGGCAAGAAAGTGATCCAGGAAGTCGGCCTTGCGGCAAAGCAGATGCTGGGCCGCACCCCCGGCAACATCACGGCCATTCGCCCGATGAAAGACGGCGTCATCGCGGACTTCACCGTGACCGAGCAGATGCTGAAACACTTCATCCGCAAGGTGCACAACTCGCGCCTGTTCAAGCCGAGTCCGCGCATCATCATCTGCGTGCCGTGCGGCTCGACACAGGTCGAACGCCGCGCGATCCGCGAATCGGCGATCGGCGCCGGCGCATCGCGCGTGTATCTCATCGAGGAGCCGATGGCGGCGGGGATCGGAGCGGATCTGCCGGTGGGAGAACCCACGGGGTCGATGGTGGTCGACGTCGGGGGCGGGACCACCGAAGTCGGCGTAATCGCCTTGGGCGGGCTCGTCTACAAAGGCTCGGTACGAGTCGGCGGCGATAAGTTCGACGAAGCGATCATCAACTATATCCGCCGCAACTACGGCATGTTGATCGGCGAGACCACTGCCGAACAGATCAAGAAAGACATCGGCTCCGCGTTCCCGGGCTCGGAAGTGCGCGAGAAGGAAGTAAAGGGCCGCAACCTCGCCGAGGGCATTCCCCGCAGCTTCACCATTTCGAGCAACGAAATTCTCGAAGCGCTCACCGATCCGCTGAACAGCATCGTCTCCGCCGTCAAGTCCGCGCTCGAGCAGACGCCGCCCGAGCTCGCCGCCGACATCGCCGACAAGGGCATGGTGCTCACCGGGGGCGGCGCGCTGCTGCGCGACATCGACCGCCTGCTGATGGAGGAAACGGGGCTGCCGGTCATCATCGCCGAGGATCCGCTCACCTGCGTGGTGCGCGGCTCGGGCATGGCGCTCGAGAAGATAGAACAGCTCGCCACGATTTTCACGTATGACTAGGAGTTTGTCGGACTTGGTTCCAACAAACTCCTAAGCACCGAACACTGCTGATGGAACATCAGCCCCCGCCGTTTTTCAAGACCGGCCCCACCCCTTTTGCCCGCCTGCTGATCTTCGCCCTGCTGTCACTCGCGCTGCTCGTCGCGGACGCGCGCTTCAAGTATCTCGATGTGCTGCGCGCGGTCGCCGCCGTCATTATCTATCCGCTGCAGCGCATCGCCGGCGCTCCGGCAAGCATCGCGCGCCGCGCCGGCGAATTCTTCGTCACCCACTCTTCGCTGCGCGAGGAGAACGCGAGGCTCACCCACGAGAATCTCGGCAATGCCGCGCTGCTGCAGCAGTTGCAGTCGCTGCAGGCCGAGAACGCGCATCTGCGGGGGCTGCTCGCCACGCGCGAGCGAGTCAACACCAAGTCCGTGCTGGCCGAAGTGCTGTACGCAGCGCGCGATCCGTTCTCGCGCAAGATCGTGGTCGACAGGGGCTTTCAGCAGGAAGTGAAAAGCGGGCAGCCGGTGATCGACCACGCCGGCGTCGTCGGGCAGGTGACGCGCGTCTATCCGTGGCTCTCGGAAGTGACCCTCATCACCGACAAAGACCACCTGGTGCCGGTGCTCAACGTGCGCAACGGACTGCGTGCGGTGCTGGCCGGCACCGGCAACGACAGCGCGCTCGAACTACGCTTTGTGCCGCTCAACGCCGACTTCCAGAACGGCGACCGGCTTGTCACTTCCGGCATCGACGGCGTATACCCGCCGGGCTTGCCGGTCGCCGAGGTATCGAACGTCGAACGCAACGCGGCGTTCCTGTTCGCGCGCATCACCTGCAAGCCGCTCGCCGGCGTCAACAGCCACGCCCAGGTGCTCATCGTCAGCGCCGAGCGTGACATGCCGCAGCGGCCGCCGGGGGAGGAAAAGCCGGTGCGCGCGAAGAAATCGAGAAAGGGCGGATGATGCACTCGCGGGCCGCGACGCCGCAGGAGATCCTGCTTCCGGTCAAACCGGCGTTCATCGTCGCGACGCTGATTGCGGCGCTCCTCGTCAACCTTCTGCCGTGGTCCGGGTGGTGGTTGTGGGTGAGACCCGATTTCGTCGCGCTCGTCGTGCTCTACTGGTGCATCGAGCAGCCGCGCAAGATCGGCTTTACCGCGGCGTGGCTGCTGGGGCTGCTGATGGACGTTGCCGACGGCAGTCTCTTCGGCCAGCATGCGCTCGCCTACTCCATCCTCGCCTACGCCGGCATCGTGCTGCACCGGCGGGTGCAGCGATTCTCGATCACGCCCCAGGTGCTGCATGTCATCCCGCTGCTGCTCCTGAACGATGTCATCGTGCTCGTGATCCGGATGCTCACGGGAGCCGACTTCCCGGGTTACCAGTATTTCGCGGGGAGCTTCGTCGGCGGCGCCCTGTGGCCGGCGCTTTCCATACTGCTCAAGCTCCCGCAACGGCCCAATGCCGATCCCGATCATGTCTGAACTTAGGATCAATCCCGGTATCGAGTTCAGGAACACCCAGCTCGAGCTTTACCATTTTCATCTGCGGCTCGCGATCCTGGCCGGCTTCGTGCTGGTGATGTTCGTCGCGCTGTTCGCGCGCTTCTTTTATCTGCAGGTGGTGATGCACGCGCACTACGACACGCTGGCCGAGGCCAATCGCATCTCGATCGTGCCGATCGTGCCCAACCGCGGCGTGATCGTTGGGGCTGCTGATGGACGTTGCCGACGGCAGTCTCTTCGGCCAGCATGCGCTCGCCTACTCCATCCTCGCCTACGCCGGCATCGTGCTGCACCGCCGGGTGCAGCGATTCTCGATCACGCCCCAGGTGCTGCATGTCATCCCGCTGCTGCTCCTGAACGATGTCATCGTGCTCGTGATCCGGATGCTCACGGGAGCCGACTTCCCGGGTTACCAGTATTTCGCGGGGAGCTTCGTCGGCGGCGCCCTGTGGCCGGCGCTTTCCATACTGCTCAAGCTCCCGCAACGGCCCAAGGCCGATCCCGATCATGTCTGAACTTAGGATCAATCCCGGTATCGAGTTCAGGAACACCCAGCTCGAGCTTTACCATTTTCATCTGCGGCTCGCGATCCTGGCCGGCTTCGTGCTGGTGATGTTCGTCGCGCTGTTCGCGCGCTTCTTTTATCTGCAGGTGGTGATGCACGCGCACTACGACACGCTGGCCGAGGCCAATCGCATCTCGATCGTGCCGATCGTGCCCAACCGCGGCGTGATCGTCGACCGCAACGGTGTCGTGCTAGCACACAACTATTCGGCGTACACCCTCGAAATTACGCCGGGCAAGGTGGCGGATCTCGAGGCGCTGATTGACGAGCTTGCCCGGATCGTCGACATCGCACCCAAGGACCGCCGGCGCTTCAAGAGACTCATGGAAGAGAGCAGGCGCTTCGAGAGCCTGCCCATACGCACGCGGCTCACCGACGAGGAGATCGCGCGCTTCGCGGCCAACCGCTACCGCTTCCCGGGGGTGGACGTCAAGGCGCGTCTGTTCCGCCACTATCCTCAGGGCGAGGTCTTTTCGCACGTCGTGGGACATATCGGCCGCATCAATCGGCGCGAGGTCGAGCAGCTTGAAGCGAACGACATGCTATCCAACTACCGCGGCACGGACTACATCGGCAAAACCGGGCTCGAACAGAGCTACGAACGCTTCCTGCACGGCACGACCGGGGTCGAGCAGGTGGAAGTCGACTCGGGCGGGCGCGCGGTGCGCGCCCTCTCGCGCACGCCGCCGGTTTCCGGCAACAACCTCGTGCTCACGCTGGACGCGAGGCTGCAGGAAGTCGTCTACCGCGCGTTCGGCGACCGGCGCGGCGCACTGGTCGCGGTCGAACCCGCAACCGGCGGTGTGCTGGCCTTCGTCAGCAAGCCCGGCTTTGACCCCAACCTGTTCGTGGACGGCATTGACCCCCAGAGCTGGAACGAGCTCAACAACTCGCCGGATCGGCCGATGGTAAACCGCGCGCTCGCCGGCACTTATCCGCCGGGCTCCACGTTCAAGCCGTACATGGCGCTCGCCGCCCTCACTTACGGCAAGCGCACGCCCCACCAGGTAATCAGCGACCCGGGCTACTTCATGTTCGGCGGCCGTATGTTCCACGACAGCCGGGTGGGCGGACATGGCTCGGTCGATCTCTACAAGTCGATCGTCGTGTCGAGCGACACCTATTACTACATGCTGGCCAACGACCTCGGCATCGATGCGATCTCGAGGTTCATGGCCCAGTTCGGTTTCGGCAGCCGCAGCGGCATCGACATCCCGGGCGAGTCCGAAGGCGTGCTGCCTTCGCAGGCGTGGAAGAAAAGGCGCTTCAAGAAGCCCGAGCAGCAGAAATGGTACGCGGGGGAGACCATCAGCATCGGCATCGGCCAGGGTTACAACGCCTACACTCCGCTGCAGCTCGCCACGGCAATCGCCACGATTGCCAACGACGGCGTCATGTTCCGCCCCCACATCGTCGATTATGTCGAGGACATCCGCACCCGTGAGCGCACTTTCATCGAACCGAAGCCCCTGCGCAAGCTGGAGGTGAAACCCGAGCACATCAGGGTGGTCAAGGAGGCGCTCGTCGGCGTCAACAAGGAAGGTACCGGCCGGCGCGCCTTCGCCGGCGCCCAATACGTGAGCGCCGGCAAGACGGGGACCGCGCAGGTGATCGGGATCAAGCAGGGCGAGAAATATGTCGAGAGCCGCGTGCAGGAGCGGCTTCGCGATCATGCGTTGTTCATCGCTTATGCGCCCGCCGACAATCCGAAGATCGCGCTCGCGGTGATTGTCGAAAACTCGGGCTTCGGGGCGCGCGCCGCGGCCCCCATCGCGCGCCAGGTGTTCGATTACTATCTCCTGGGCAAGCAACCCAGGACAGTCAAGGACGACGATGATGCCACGCAGGATTAGGCGCATCTCGCTTTTTCTTACCGCGCACATTGACGGCCTGTTGCTGGGCGCGGTGTTGCTGCTGATGACGACCGGCCTCGTGGTGCTCTTCAGCGCATCGAACGCGAGCCTGCCGCGCGTTTCCAGCCAGCTCATCAACATGCTGGTGGCCCTGGGCGTGATGTGGGCGTTTGCCAACATCCCGCCGCATTACCTGCTGCGGCTCTCGCTGCCGGCCTACGTGCTCGGGCTCGCGCTCCTCGTGGGTGTGGCGCTGTTTGGCGAAGTCGTCAACGGCGCGCGGCGCTGGCTGTCTATCGGCATCACCCGCATTCAGCCCGCGGAACTCATGAAGATCGCGGTGCCGCTCATGCTTGCCTGGTACTTTGACCGCTACGAGGCGACGCTCAAGCTGAGAAACTTTCTCGTGGCGGCGGTGCTCCTCGTGATGCCGGTAGCGTTGATCGCGCGCCAGCCGGATCTTGGCACGGCAGTGCTGATTTTCGCGGGCGGCTGCTACGTGCTATTCCTCGCGGGATTGTCGTGGAGACTGATCGCCGGCATCGGGGTTGCCGGGTTGGTGAGCCTGCCGTTCCTGTGGTCGGTGCTGCACGATTATCAGAGGCAGCGCATTCTCACGCTGCTCGACCCCACCCAGGACCCGCTCGGCGCGGGTTATCACACCATACAGTCGACGATCGCCGTCGGTTCCGGGGGGCTCATCGGCAAGGGCTGGATGAAAGGCACCCAGACCCACCTTGATTTCATTCCCGAGCCCACCACGGATTTCATTTTCGCCGTCTACTCCGAGGAGTTCGGGCTCTTCGGCAGTCTGGTGTTGCTGCTTCTTTTTTTGCTCGTGATCGCGCGCGGCATTGTCATCACGGCCAACGCACCGACGCTGTTCACACGGCTTCTTGCCGGCGCGATCGCTCTCACCTTCTTCACCTATGTTTTCGTCAACATGGGCATGGTGAGCGGCATTCTGCCGGTGGTGGGCGTACCGCTGCCGCTGGTGAGCTACGGTGGAACTTCGCTGGTTACGATCTGTCTTGGCTTTGGAATCCTGATGAGCATCCAGACGCACAGGAAACTGGTGCAAACGTGATGGGTGATGAGTGATGGGTGACGGGAAAAAATCAGCAGCGAAATCCTCTTCTCTTCCGGCAGGAAAAAACACCCATTACCCATTACCCATTACCCATTACCTCATCATCGCCACGTTGCTGGCGGCGACGATGACCGGATGCAGCACGACGACCAAACGCGAACCAACCGTATCCAAGGCACCGTCCGCGCCGCGCGGCGGCTACTATCTCGACGACGGGCCGGGAAAGCATCCTCCGGTTGATCTGGACAGTATTCCCGACGCCGTGCCCAAACTCGAGCCGCTGCACCGCGGTGCAAGCCGCCCCTACACCGTAATGGGCCGTGACTACGCGCCGATGACCTCGCTGCAGCCGTATAAAGCGCGGGGTATGGCCACGTGGTACGGCCGGCGCTACCACGGCAAGACGACCTCTTCGGGGGAAATCTACGATATGTACGGCATGACCGCCGCACACCCCGTTCTGCCGATTCCGAGCTACGCGCGCGTGACCCATTCCGCCAACGGCAAATCGGTAATGGTGCGCATCAACGACCGCGGGCCGTTTGTCGATGGCCGGCTGATCGATCTTTCCTACACCGCAGCCTACAAGCTGGGATTACTTGCCGGCGGCAGCGCGATGGTGGAAGTGGAAAGCATCCTGCCGGGCGATTCCGCGCCGGCGGCCGTCGCAGTGCCGCTCCCCCCGTTCGAGCCGCGACCGCCCGCGGTAAGCGCGGCGCCCGAAATCCCCATGACGAGCAGCGCGACCGGGGTCTATTTGCAGCTCGGCGCGTTCGGATCGAAGGAAAACGCGGAAAACTATCTCATCAGGCTCAAACTGCAGATCGAGTGGCTGGCTGAGCGTTTGCACGTCTTCCCGCGCGACGGCCTCTATCGCGTACACGCCGGGCCGTATGGCAGTCAGACCGAGGCACGGCAGATCGCGGAGCGCATCGGTCAAGCGCTCGGCGTTAAGCCGATGCTGCTCATCAGGTAAGCGGTGAGCGGTGAGCGGAAAAACCGCTTACTGCTTACAGCTTACCCCTCACAACATATCACGCGCGAGATCTCACCCCTTCGCGACCGGCCGCGTGAGTGTCTCGCGCTACTGTTTGCCCTCGAGCCGCAGCAGCGCGTGCAGCAGCTCCACCACCATGCGCTTATGCGTCTCATTCAGTAGATCGAACTTCCTTGCCGGCCAGCCGTGGTCCATCCGGTAGGAGCCCGCCTCTTGCCGCACCGTCAACGGCTGGCGTTCCTCCTTCCTGTCGGCCTCGCCAAAGCGAAGCCAATGCGGTGAGACATCAAGCCACATCCCCAAAGCGCGGACTTTGTCCTGCGAGGGCAGCGCTTTCCCCGACAGCCATTTTCTTACCGCCTGTGTGGAAACCGGGTCACCGTGATACCGCAGGTTGAATTCCCGGGCAATAAGCGTCGGGCTGCTGATGTCGATGCGCGCCTTGCGAATCGCGTCCTTCAGTCGCTTACTGAAGCCCTGTTTCTCATCAGCGAGTGTCATGCTCGACGACACTACCACCAAGCATGACGGCGAGAGTTACCAAAGGTTGCGTTTTATGGTAACCGATAGTAGCATAGGCGCAAATTAGTTAAGTCGCTGCGCGCCGGGCGTTTGCGACTCCGGTGTCATAATCCGCCGCCATGGTTTGGCGTAAACGAGATCTTCTCAGAAACATCGAACGCGTCGCGGTGGGAATGGCGATCACGCGGCCGGACGGCGCGATAGAGTACGCCAACCGCTATCTGCGCGGAATGCTCGGGGTGCGGAGCGGCGAACCGATCGAGCTGCCCTTTGCCCGCTGCGAAACCGGATGCGACAGAGTGCGCATTCGCGGCGGCAGCGGAGAGGCGCTTGACGTCCTGTATGCGGTCTGTCCGCTGCATGACGACACCGGTGTCGCGGCCGGCTTCGTCCACCTCCTGCAATACCTGGGCGACGAGCACCACATCGAGAGCCTCGCCAGGCTGGCTTTCTACGACAGCCTCACCGGGTTGCCCAACCGTAACCTGTTCAATGACCGGCTGGCTCGCGCCTTGGCGGTGGGCAAGCGCAACCGCAGGACGTTTGCCTTGCTCTACATCGACATTGATCACTTCAAGCAGGTTAACGACGCCTTCGGGCATGAGACCGGTGATGAACTGTTGCGCGCAGTCGCTGCGCGTCTCGCGCAATCGGTACGGGCAAGCGACACCGTGGCGCGTTGGGGCGGCGATGAATTCGTTGCCATTCTGGAAGGCGTCGCGGACCAGCAGTCAGCCGCGTGCGTTGCATCCAAACTGGTGGCCGCGTGCGGCGAGCCTTACATAGTGCGTGGCCACGAGTGCCGGATTACGCTCAGCCTGGGCGCGAGCTGCCATCCTCGTGACGGTCACGATCCAGCCGCGCTGTTGGAGCGCGCGGACCGCGCGATGTACGAGGTCAAGGCGCGCGGCCGCAACGGCTACCGCATCGAGGAGTCCCCGAACCACTACGGGTTGAGCGCGGCATAAAGCAGTGAACAGTTGGCAGTTGGCAGTTGGCAGATCTTAGAAGCAGTACTCTGATCACCGTTCACCGTTCACCCGCCTCACAACACGTAGCGGGCCAAATCCTCGCTCTGGGCGAGGTCCTTCAACCGGCTGTCAACATACGCCGCATCGATCACGACCTTCTCGCCGGAATGCTTGCCGGCGTTGAATGAAATCTCCTCGAGCAGCTTCTCGATCACGGTGTAGAGGCG
>Ga0156226_1460_pt2 | contig 11775 bp, 12 predicted proteins | sample RifCSPlowO2_12_FD_107874 | JGI IMG/M metagenome (GOLD analysis project Ga0156226, IMG submission 107874) | Betaproteobacteria bacterium RIFCSPLOWO2_12_FULL_62_13
CCGCACATCCTCCAGCGCGAAAATGAACAGAGCATCGAGCCCCGATTTCTCCATCGCGTCTTGAGCTTTCTTCAGCCGCTCCCGACGCATCCGGTCGAAATTAACCCGTTCCTCCCAATCAACTCCCATCAATCCGAATTCCGACATTCGTTCTCCTTTCTTCCCGAACCTACCGGGGTTTCGTTGGAACGAGGATATTACCCCTCGAACTGGACGATGCTTTGATCTGACGCAAGACCGGTCAATACGCCGTGAGGCCGCCATCCAGGAGCAACGTGTGGCCGGTGATGTATGTTGCCTGGGAGCTTGCCAGGTAACGCACTGCCCCCGCGACTTCCTCGACGGTGGCGAACCTGTGCAGCGGTATTCTCTTCATCATCGCCTCGCGAAAATCAGGATTGGCCGAGAACGCCGCAGCGCGCGATGGTGTTTCCACCGTACCGGGTGCAACGGCGTTGACGCGGATGCCATGGTCGGCCCACTCGATCGCGAGCATTCTAGTCATGTGAATGATCGCCGCTTTGGATATGCCGTAGGTCGATCGCTGTGCGAATCCCACCACCCCGTGGGTTGATGCGAGGTTGATGATGCAGCCGGGCCGCCCGCTGCCGATCAGATGCCGGCCCATTTGCTGGCTCAGGAAGAATGTTCCTTTCACGTTGGTCTCGATCACCGCGTCCCATTCCCCCGCGGTTACCTCCAGCGCCGCCTTGCGCAGCGTGATGCCGGCGTTGTTGACCAGCACGTCAAGATGCCCGAAGACGCTGGCGACCTGGGCCATCGCCCGTTCCATGCTGGGCAGGGACCGCAGGTCGAGTACAACGGGCACCACGCGCGCTCCTGTGGGCGCGAGTTGCTCGATCGTGTCGGAGAGTTTCTCGATGCGGGTCGCCGACACGGCCAGATCGAATCCATCGCGAGCCAACTCCAGCGCGATTGCCGCACCGATCCCCTGCGATCCTCCGGTGACAAACCCTACTCGCCTGCCTGCCGGATACTGCTCCTGCATTCTGCCTCCTCCATGTGGAATCACCAGTCAGCGCGCTGACGTAACGCATCAGCCGCAGTCAACCCGCCCCCCAAGCGAGAAAAAGTGGCCAAGGAATGCGGCATCCGCATTGAGCAGCTCACGTCATCCTGGTTCGGTGTTCGGTGAGCTTACGCGCCCTTCTTCTCCTTCCCGGCGTCTTCCTTCAGCACCTCTTCGTACTGAACGACCGCGTGCGCGATCGCCGGCCAGCCGGCGTAGTGGCCCACGTGGATGATCAGCTCCATGATCTCTTCGTGGGTGATGCCGATGCGCTTGGCGCTGCGGTAATGCGAATGCGTGCCGTGCGGGCGCGCCAGCGCGATGTTCGCCGCCATCGTGATCAATTCACGTTCACGGATGCTGAGATGCGGACGCGACCAGATTTCACCGAAAAGGTACCCGACCGACAGATCGTAGAGATCCGGGTAGAGTACTTTCTGGTCCATCATCGTGTTCTCGCGACCCATCTGCTTCAGGATCTCCATCCCCTTGTTCCAACGCTCTTGCTTGAAATCGCTCACTTTCGTTTACCTTTCCTGAGTGAATTGCCCTTCACACGTCATATCAGTCCACCTTGAGCCCGATACGCGACACGAGCTTGCCGGTGGCTTCATACTCGGCCTTCAGCATGGCCTCGAAATCCGATGAACTCTTGCCCACGGGCGCGGCGCCCATGCCGATGATACGCTTACGCACATCGGCGTTCGCTAGCACCGCCACGATTTCCCGATTCAACCGCGCAATGATCGGCGACGGCGTGCCGCTCGGCGCGAGAACACCGATCCAGGTCATATGACTGAACTTGAGGTATCCCGACTCGGCGATGCTCGGCACCTCCGCCAGGGTCGGCCAGCGTTTTTCAGAGGTCACCGCGAGCGCACGCAGCCTGCTCGCCTGGATGTGCCCCGTCACGGCCGGGAGCGCTGCCATGCCCATAGGAAGCTGTCCGCCCATCACATCCTGGTACGACTGGGCCGCGCTCTTGTAAGGGACGTGAGTGAGGTCGATATTTGCAGCCGCCTTGAACATCTCTGCCGCAATGTGGGTCGGCGAGCCGTTTCCGGCGCTGCTGTAAGAGAGTTTTCCCGGCGCCGAGCGCGCCGCTTTCACCATGTCCTGCAACGAACGATACGGGGACTGCGGTTGCGTGACGAAAACGGATGGCGCTTCGGTGAGCTGCACGACGGGAACGAAGTCCTTTCTCGGGTCGAATCCGGGGTTCCTGTATATAAACGGATTGATGTTGAAGCTGTTGGTGGTCTCGAGCAGCGTATAGCCGTCGGGAGCCGCCTTGGCTAAGGATGCGGTACCGATGTTTCCTGCGGCCCCGGGGCGATTTTCCACAATCACCTGCCGCCCCAGGTTTTTCGTGAGGCGGTCCGCGACGATACGCCCCACCACATCGAGACCACCTCCCGGCGCGAACACGATGACGAGCTGGACGGGTTTGCTCGGGTAATCTGAAGCGGGCTGCGAAAGCGCTTGATTGGGCGCGCCCGCCAACGCGCACGCCGCAATCAAGCCGGCCAGAATTTTGTCTGCGAACTGTTTCATATTACTCTCCTGTGACTGTTGATTGATGGCCTATTGGTAGTTGCCGTAGTGGTCCAGGGTCGCAAGCGCTTCCATAGCCACGAAGCACTGAATCCCTTCCTCCATCGCCTTCTTTTGAAGCGTCATCTGCAAGATGCCGTCGCGTCGCTCCATTTTGATGTGGTCATACTTCTTGGAATACTCATCGAACTTCGACATGCTGGACTCCTCCGTTAATGCATTTTGTGCCGGCGGTAAATGACTCTACGTCAGAGTAGTCCGCGTCAAAACAACATTCGGCCGCGCGCCTATTGAGTCTTGCGTAAATGGATGATAATCCATTTGCGCCTTGAATCCCCCTTCTCCGTTCCCTCATCCCCGCCCTTCTCCCGAGGGGAGAAGGGCGGCTCGAGCCTCCTCTCTCCCTCCGGAAGAGAGGTCGGGAGTGAGGGCTGGAAGGACCGGGGATGAAGGCTGAGCATTATCATTCATTTATGCAGCGCTCAGTAGAAGACCTTCTTCCTGCGCCACCTCTTCGGGTGATCGCTGGGGAAAGTCAGCCCGCTCGCATCCACACCCAGGTCCACCATCGCTTTCGCGAGCGTGATGGCACAACTGTATCCTTCCGGCAGCGGGACCTCCCATCCCAGGTCGTTCAGCCTCTTCTGCAATACCGGCTGCATCCAGAACCGGGCCGAACAGCCGAAGGTGACGACCTCGGCGCCGTCTTCCTCCATCGCTGCCACTGCTTTCCTCACCGCAGCCTCGACGATTTCCGATTTTTCGCCTCGCAGCGCCTTGTTTTTCTGAAGATGAACGGCCAACTCTCCCGCGTCCGGCGGGCGCGGAAGCGGATAGTTGATGTTGCGGACCGACGCGCACGTCGCTCCGCCGTCGTGCCGACGTCCTTCACGATCTTCGCCCAGAATTCGTTCTGCTCCTTGAGGAACACAGCAAACTCTTCTGGCGACTTATCACTTTATGGCTTGAAAATCTTAAGCCACTCCGCTTTCGCTTTGCTCTGGTCCTCGGCCGTAATTTTCTCCCAATCGATCTTGATCACGTTGAGCTTCTCGATCGGCGGAGCATATTCGGGAATGGGGCTTACGAATCCGGCGCGGCCGGAGATGAGCGCCTCGTTCTCGACGAGAATTTTCTGGCCGGCGTCAGAAAGGATGAAATCGAGCCAGAGCTTCGCGGCGTTCGGGTGCGGCGCCTTGGCCATGATGAAAATCGCTTGCGGCAACAGCACCACCCCTTCTTTCGGCAGCAGGAACTTCAATTTCGCACCCCGCTTATTGAACTGGTAGGCCCGCGTCGGCATGCCGGAGAAGGCGAACATATCCTGCCCGGTAACGAGTTGGTTCGCGATCTGCTCCGAGCGCACCAGGAAAGTGGGCTTCGTCGCCGCCACCTTCTTGAAGTAGTCGACGCCCAGGACCGACTTGAGCCCCATGTACGTGGCAAGGTAGGTCACGGAGTTGGCGGAATCGCCCATGCTCATGCGCCCGGGCTGCACCGCCCCGATCACGTCTTTCCACGACGTGCCCTTGAAATTGAGCTTGCCCGCGTCCCACATCGGCACGAAGATGTAGGCGCCGTTGAACGCAAAGTACCCCGGCTTGCCGAGGCCCTTCTCGAAGACGGCCTTGTAGGCGGCGTACTGCGGCGAGTCGTAGCGCATGACGTGCCCGCCCTTGACTTTTTCGTGGACCAACGGCAACAAGGCGATCGCGACCACGTCCATCGTGACCCGGTCCGCCTGCACCTCCTGATTTATTCTTGTGACAAGATCGGCGCTGCGTGCGAGGCTGTAGTTCACTTTGAAGCTCGCCGGCATTCCGTAATGCTTGCGGAAAGCTTCGAACAGGATGTTGTGGGTGGCGGGCTGGATGACGACGTCCCAGGAGCTCAACTCGCCTTCCTTGATCGCCGCGGCGATGACCGCGCGCAACTGCTCCTTCTGCGGCCCTTTTGCCGCCTTCAGCGCCGGCGGTTCCTCCGCCGCGGGCAGCCACTGTGTGAACAACGTCAGTACCAACGCAACCATCAATGTACCAGTCAAACGCACCATGGGGTTCCTCCTTTTCGTTGGTTGAATTAAACGTCTTCCCGCTCTTGCGTCTCCCGCGACGGATCGCGGACAAACACAATGCAGTCTTCGGGCCTCACGCAGAAATGAATGCGGGCGCCCGGCTCGAGCACGCTGTCGCCGGGTCCGACCGCCCGCACCCGCAGGTCACCCGTCCGGATCAGGCAGTCCTGATACGTGCCGAGATAGACACTCGCCTCCACGCTGCCCTCGAATCGGTTCACGCTCGCATCGCTCCCACTCGCCCCACTGCCAAGGTTAACGCTTTCGCTTCGAAAGGCCAACATGACAGGCGCCCCTTTCCGGAGCGGCTCGCCGCCCCGCCAGTACGAGCGCAGCCTCACGCCGTCGCCGAGAGTCACTTCGACGGGCTGCGGCGCGCCGCCGGCCTCACCCGCATCGCTCACCTCTCCCTGGAACATGTTATCGAAGCCGAGGAAATTCGCCACGAAAGGCGTCGTGGGCCGCGCGAACAGCTCGCGCGGCGCCGCCATGCCTTCCACGAGCCCGTGATTCATCACCACCACGTTGTCCGAAAGCGCCAGCGCCTCTTCCTGATCGTGCGTAACGTAAACCGCCGTAAATCCGAGCCGGTCCTGCAAGAGCTTCAATTCGGTGCGCATCTGGTCGCGCAGCTTGGCGTCAAGATTGGAAAGCGGCTCGTCGAACAGCACCAGGCGCGGCTCGTGCACGAGCGCCCGCGCCAGCGCCACCCGCTGTTGCTGGCCGCCGCTCAGGTTCGTCGCCGGACGTCTACCGAGGCCCTCGAGCCCGACCAGTGCCAGCACGTCTGCCACGCGCGCGCCGATCTCGGCCGCCGCCACGCGCCGGATCTTCAGCGGGAATCCGACGTTCTCAGCGACCGTCATGTGCGGCCAGACCGCGTACGACTGGAATACCATCCCAACCTGCCGCTTCTCCGATGCGAGGTTGACGCGGCGCCGGCTGTCAAAGACCATGGTGTCACCAATGCGGATCCGTCCGGCCTCTGGTGTCTCGAGGCCGGCAATCGAGCGCAGCACCGTGGTCTTGCCGCACCCGCTCGGGCCAAGCAGCGACACCGTGGTGCCGAGCGCGACCTCGAAGCTCACGCCCTGCAGTGCCATGGTGCCGTCGAAGCTCTTGCGCAGTCCTGCCACCTCCACGAAGGCGGGAGCGTCGTCGCGGCCGGGAGCATCACGGGCGCTCATGAGCTAACTCTCCAGAATCGAGCTGCGCGTAAGGCGGAACAGCATGAAGGCAGCCACCAGCATAAGCGTCTGCACTAGCGCCAGCGCCGCGACATGGCCGAAATTCTGCTCGCCGAGTATCACCATCGCCACGCTGATCGTTTCCGTGCCCTGTGCGTAGAGCAGGATCGTCGCCCCCAGTTCGCGGATGAAGATCACGAACAGCATCAGCCACGCGGCGACGAGCGCCGGCTTGATGAGCGGCAGCACGATCACGCGCACTGTCTGCGCCCACGAGGCGCCGCTGGCCCGCGCGCTTTCCTCCAGGTCTCCGCCGAGGGCAAGCAGCATCGCCGATATGCCGCGCGTGGCGAGCGGCAGGAACCGCGCGATGTACGCAATGAGTATGATCCACAACGTGGCATAGAGCGGGGTGCGGATGAGAAAAATCAGGATACCGAGACCGAGGATGATGCCGGGAATGCCGAGCGGCAGCGACAGTACCGAGTCCATCGCGGTCCGCAGCCGGCCGCGCCCGCGCTGGAGGTAGTACGACTGCAATGTGCCAAGCAGCACGCCTATGGTGGCGCCCAGCACGGCGATGATCAGGCTGTTCTTGAGTGCGCGCCGCGCAAGATCGTGGTTGAACAGGACATGGTCGAAGTTCGCGAGGGACATGCGCGCGAAATCCGGCCACCCTGTCCAGAGCGTGGAGAGCGACACGAAAATAAGCGCGAGCATCGGCAGCACGACGCCGCATGTCACATAAAACAACTCGAGCGCCAGCGCGGCGTAGCGCCACCTCCCGAGCTGGATGGTGCGCGGACGGTAGCCCTTTCCCGTCACGGTGGCGTAGCTGCGGCGGCTCAGATAGGCACGCTGCGCAAGCGCGAAAAATACGGTGACGGCCATGACCATGACACCGATCGCGGCAGCCTTGCCGTAGTCCGAGGGGTATTGCACCATCGAGTACACCGTAGTCGGAATTGTGTTGATCGCCCGAGGGGAAGCCAGCGCGAGCGGGACGTCGAACAGACCCGCGCTGGTGACGAAAACGATCAGCGCACCCGACAGCAGCGCGGGCAGCATCAGCGGTGCCGTGACGTGGCGAACCATGTGCCCGAAACCGGCGCCGTGCACCCGCGCGGCGTCTTCGAGCGCCGGATCCATGCGGCGCATGGGCCCGATCAGGAACAGGTACACGTAGGGCGTGTAGAACAACGCCAGCACCCAGATGACGCCACCGACAGAGAAGATATTGAGGAAGTCAGCCGGGCCGGAGAAATACCTGCTGACCACCGTGTTCAAGAGTCCTGCGTTGGGCGCGGCGAGGTAGGTCCAGCTTACGGCGCCGACGAAGGGCGAGAGAAAAAACGGAACGAGGTTCAGCGTATCGAACCAGCTCCTGCCCGGCGTGTCGGTGCGCGCCACGATCCACGCCAGGGCGAGCCCGAAGAAACAGCTCAGAATGGTCGCCGCCAGACCCGTGACAACCGTGATGCCGAGCGCGCTGTAGAAGCGCTGGTCCTGGAACAGCGCCGCGAAGTTGCGCAGCGACAGAACGAGATCCCCCTCAGGCCCGGACAGCGCGCTTCGCACCACGGTGGCGATGAAAGGAGTTGCCACGAGCGCGAGGCCTGTCAGCACCGCGATGCCGGGGAGCGAAATCTGGGGCGTCAGCACGCGTTGCGCCCACGCCCTTCCCCTGCTACCCGACACGGACGGCGCGGCGGGAGCGAAATGCCGCGAAGCCTGCAAGCCCTGCGCAGATTTCATCTGTTGTGGCGCTCAGTTGATGCGCATGTCAGCAGCCGTGCGGCCTCGATAGCGTCTGTGTCAAAGTTTGCAAAAAACAACCCCGCGAGGTTCCGCATCGTCATTCCGGCGCAGGCCGGAATCCAGGCAAGAAGCGAGATCTCTGGATGCCGGCTTCCGCCGGCAGACGGAGCCGAGACACAACGCTATCGATCACGAACCTATCGATCACGAACGCTGTCGTAGAGCCTCTTGCTCGTCCTGCCGGTGGTCTGGTCCAGCGGATGGACATCGTCCAGGAACCGTTCGTCGAACGGGTAAGTGGTGTAGATGTCCGGATCGCCGTCGGTCGTGATGAGATCGTTTTCCAGGCGGAAGCCGCCGACCCCGGTCTCGCCGCCGTACGGCTCGAGATTGATCGCGATGCCCGGCTCCAGAGCGAACGGGGTCTTGTCCGACATCAGGCTGAAATGCGGGCTCTCCCACGGATTCGTTCCCGCGCCGTGTCCCAGCATGTCGGTGAGGACGTAAGGTTGCGCAGCTTTATACACGTCGGCCGTGGTGTTCCCGGGCCGGCACGCGGCGCAGGCATTGAACAGCCCGTTGTAGGTTCCCTGGAACAGCTCGCGCTGCCGGCGCGTCGGCATGATGTCGCCGCAGAGCACGGTGCGCGTGAAATCGCCCCAATAGCCGGCAAAGCACGCGCCGATATCGATGATCACGAGGTCGCCCAGACGAATGATGCGGTCGGATGTAAAACGACGATAGGGCGCGGTATAGGGACCGGATGCGACGATGTTCGCGCATTGCGTCCATTCGCTGCCCAGCGCCGTCATCGTCTGCCAGGCGATCGCCAGCACTTCGCACTCGCGGATGCCGGGACGGATTGCGCGGATTGCTGCGTCCATCGCGGCTTCAGTCATGCTGTTCGCCGCTTTCAGGCATTCGATCTCATCGATGGTCTTGATACGCTTCGCATCGAGCATGAGCGGGTAGCCATCGACGAACTCGCAGCCCGGGAACACTTTCTCGAACACCTTCAGCATGCCTGGCGTGCAAACGTCGATGCCGATCCGTTTGCCTTTGAGCTGGCTACCGAGCAGCGCTTTCAGCCGGTCAGCCCAGACCTGTGCGGCTTCCACGCCTTCGCGGAAATTGGCGCGCGGCTGGAGCTGCTCCTCGGTAAGCCACGGCATGGTGATGCGCGTCTGGGGAAAATCCTGCGTGAAAACGATCGGCTCGGCACCCTTTGCGATGACGACGGACGCATTGCCGATAATGAAAGCGGGCCCCAGATGGTGGCGGAATCCGACGCTGTAGCGCGCGTCCTCGGTGCGGAAAATGAACAGCATGTCGATGTCGCTCTTGGCGAGCGTGTCTTTGATGCGCTGCAATCTCTGACGCCGCATGCGGTCGAAATTGATCCGCTCTTCCCAATCGACACCCATGAGGCCGAGGTCAGACCGCCCCGGCGTGCCAAGCTTGCTACGTGCTTCATAGTCCTTCAGCATTGAGGTTACTCCTTTGCTTTGTAAACGATGCGGCAGCCCTGAAAAGGCAGCGAATGCCGGTGCTCATGCGTTCGTCTCTCGCATCGGAGGATTGCCATAGGCGACGAGGGCGACGAACGACGTATCCTGTGGCCGCCATCTTATAGCAAAAACGCGAGTCCAGCCAATGATTTCATACCGCGCAACGCGAATTTTCAGGCCACGGTTTATTGGCAAACGGCGAAACAACGTTTCACGGCTTGACCCGGTCCCGGAACCAATCATGGATCTGCTGGCCGTTCCAGAAGACCACGTCCTTGCGCTTGCGAAGATCGCGAAGCATCGCATCGAAGTACTTGATGCGATGGGCGGCGCCCGTCACGTACGGGTGCACGCCAAACGCCAGGATACGCGCGCCACGGGCAGCTTCCCGGTACATGGTTTCAAACGCGTCGCGCACGCGCCTCATCATGGCGTCGGACTCGTGCTGGCCGGTAAGCATGATGGTGATATCGTTCAGCTCCACCGAATAAGGGATGGAAAGCACCGGTCCATGCAGCGTCTTTGCCCAGAACGGCTGATCGTCCATCACCCAATCCCCAAACCATTTGAATCCGGCCTCGGCAATGTAGTCGAGCGTGGCATAGGTCTGGCCGCGCCCCGGACCGAGCCAACCCGCCGGCGCCCGGCCGGTAAACTTTTTCAACACTTCGATCGTCTGGCGCATCATCGCCCGTTGATCCTCGACCTTGTGGATCGGCATCTGCACGTAGCAGTGCGCCATGAATTCCCACCCCGCCTCCAGCGCCGCCTGCGCGAACCTCGGCCGCGTTTCGCATACCTTAGCGTTGATTGAAACGGTCGGCTTGATGCGGTGCTTTTGCAGCACCTCCATGATGCGCCAGATACCGACGCGCATTCCATACTCGTGCCAACCCCAGTTCTGGATGTCCGGCACGACCGAAACGCCTCCCGGCGGATTGGACACACCGCGCGGCATCGGGCGCGCGATGTCCCACTCCTCCACGTTGACCACGGGCCAGACCACGAGGCGCGCGCCGCGCGGCAGCTTCAGTCGCGGCCGGTCAACGATCGCGGAGTAGTCGAAGCGCTCTTGCAGCTTCATCGCCGTTTCTTCCGCGGCGGGCGGCGTCGCCGTATTGGTATTTCGAGATTCGGGTTGCGCGGACATGACGCTTCTCCAGATTATTTTCTCGACGCCAAGTCTACTGCAAACGATTGGACGGTGCATGCCCGCGAAGGTATGATGGCGACTTCGATTTGCCACGGCTTCGTGACGATCTTTTCGTGGCTGCGCGCCGCCCAGCCATCAACAACGAATTTGAAAGGAACGGCTCCCGTGAGTTACGACGTAGTCTGCCTGCGACCCGAGGTCGAGTTCTTGCGCGCCGGCGTAACGCCGCCTCGATCACTCACCATCGCTTACCGCGCGCCCGACGATCCTGAGGTTCCGGCGCTCATGGCCACGGCGCGTGCGCTGGTGATCGGCGCGGTCGGACCCCGACTGCCCGCGTCTCTCTTTGAGAACAGCAAGCTCAAGCTGGCACAGGTCACCGGCGCCGGCGTTGACCGGTTCGACGAACCCACGCTCAAGCGCCTCGGAATCCCGGTCTGTAATGTCCCGGGCGGGAGCAACACCGCGGTTGGCGACTACGCTGTCACGACCGCATCCGTGCTGTTGCGCCGGTTCGCCTGGGCGGATGCCGAGATCCGCGCCGGCAACTACGTGAAATTCCGCGCGCGCATGATCGCCGACAATCTCGCGGGGCTCGACGGCCTCACTGTGGGCGTAGTCGGGCTCGGAACGATCGGCCTCGCGGTGGCGCAGGCATTTCACAAGAGGGGCTGCGCCATTCTCTACTACGATCCGGCGCCGCGCGATCCCACCGCCGTCGCCGCGATTGACGCCCGGCCTGTGACGCTCGATGAACTGCTGCGCACGAGCGATGTCGTGACCCTGCATGTGCCGTTTTTGCCGGCGACGAAAGGCCTGATCGGCGCCGCGCAGCTCGCGCTGATGAAACCCGATGCGGTGTTGATCCAGGTGGCGCGTGGCGGCATCGTCGACGAAGCCGCGCTCGCCGCCCACCTTGAAGCCGGCCGCCTCGCCGGGGCCGCCGTGGACGTGTATTCGACCGAACCGCCTGACGCGACGAACCCGCTGTTCGCTCTCAAAGGAGATGCGGCGCGCCGGCTGCTGTTCACGCCGCACTTCGCAGGCATCACGCGCCAGTCCACGGCAATCCTGTTCAAGACGGCATGGGACAACGTCGTGCGCGTCGTCTCGCGCGGTGAGGCGCCGCTTAACCGGGTGTACTAGGAACGGTGATGGTGATGACCGTGCACTGCCATTTCGGCGGCCGGCCGTTGATGGCAGCCGTGTTCGACAAGCTCCTGCGCTACTTCTCGCAATTTCCGGACGTGTGGTTCGCCCGCCATCGCGAACTTGCGCAGCGGGCGCTCGATCAGGAGGCCGAAGAAGTCACCTACGCGCAGAGATTCTTTTCAGCGTAATGCTCGTCATTCCGGCGCAAGCCGGGACAAAGTACCGTCATTCCGGCGCAGGCCGGAATCCAGCAAGCTGCGCGTGCAGCCCGCAAAGTCTCCTTCCCCCTTGATGGGGGAAGGTGGGGATGGGGGTGACAGCATCAACTATTTCCCAACCCGCAGAATTCCTCAACGACC
>Ga0156226_1224_pt1 | contig 11772 bp, 13 predicted proteins | sample RifCSPlowO2_12_FD_107874 | JGI IMG/M metagenome (GOLD analysis project Ga0156226, IMG submission 107874) | Betaproteobacteria bacterium RIFCSPLOWO2_12_FULL_62_13
GATAACAATTCAATTCATCGAACCGCCGTGTACGTGATCCGTACGCACGGTGGTGTGGGAGGGAGGGGCCGTGAGGCTTCTTCCTATCCCGATTAGGCAAAACCGAGAGTGTGCATCGAGGCAGCCATGCAAGTATCAACGCTAACGACAAGTGACCTGGTTTTGATGGGCAGCTCCCTATTTCTTGGGGCCGCCGCCCTGTTCGTTCCGTATTTGGCAGAGAAGTTAAAGCGGTCCTATTTTGCGCCAGCCCTTCTTCTTGACTTCGCCCTCAGTCCACCGGATTGCCATTTGACGCGCTCCAAGGGTCGGGACCAGCTCGGGAGAGTCGTAATCGACGAGCCTGATTACTACTTCCGTTTCCGGGTGCAAAACCAGGGGCAAAGCCAAGCGCGACGGTGTGAAGCAGTAGTGGAAAGTATGTATATAGCTGATGCTTCTGGAAAGTTCCAACCGTTACCGCAATTCACACCGGTGACTCTGATTTGGGGCAGCGGCTACGTCACCGAGTTCGTTGACATAAATCCGGAACGAAGATTCTTTTGCGACCTGTGTCACATACCGTCTGCAAAACTCCAAGCACTCGAATTGAACGCCGGCAAGTACGTAGATCCCACAGGCACTGGACCGTTCGACGTCGGTGTAGTGCTAAACGTCAAGACTGCGTTTCACTCTCAGCCGAATCGGCTTTCGCCTGGAAAGTACTGTCTTGACGTTGCCATCTACTCAGAGAATGCGAGGACGATAAGAAGGCGGTTCCAGATATCTTGGTCGGGCGCCTGGAAGGACACAGAACAACTCATGTTTCGAGAAGCTGTTGTTGAACTCGTTGATGCATGAAGAAGGTTTTGCCTAACTGCGGCATCCAGGGGACGCCGATCAGCGTCGTCTTTCTTCGCTGGCATGTTGCCGGCGCCCCTGATGCCGGGCGTTAGACCTCTATGCGTGCGTACTACCTGACCGGAGCGTCGTACGCACTAAGCGCTCTAGCAATGCGCAGGGTAAAGATCGCGCGATTTGCTGATTTGAATGACCCTTTTGAATTGCTAGCTGTTGATCTCAAAGAGCGGGATCATCGAAAGGCCTTCAGGGAAACGAAAGAGCAGCTCAATGAGGACAAGGGCCTTATCTGCCTTAGCAAGACGTGGGATAACCCGTTACTTTGGGGACACTATGCCGAGAAGCATACTGGGGTCGCGCTTGGCTTTGATGTTCCTGAGCAGCTTCTTGCGCCGGTTATTTATGCGAAAAAACCGATCGCGATTCCTATAGACACGAGAACCAATCGTCCGAAGCTGAGCGAGAAACTGATGAATCGGCTGCTTCGTACAAAGTTCGCTGACTGGAAGTACGAGAAGGAAGTCCGACTTTTCGTTCAGTTGGATCACACCACGAAAGAGTCTGGCCTGTACTTCTACGATTTCTCGAAGGACTTTGTGCTTAAGGAGATTGTGCTCGGGCCGAGGTGCGAATTACCAATCTCGGGAGTTAGAAAGTTTGCCGAAACTGTGATCCCTGGCGCCATCGTTATCAAAGCTCGGATTGCTTTCAGCAGCTTCAGGGTAATCAAGAACAAGGCCACCAGTCGCAGATGAAACAGAGGTCTTACCCGGCAGCCCACCGGACGCGCGCAAGCGGCGTGGGTATGCCACGATCGTCGAGCGCGCGCAGATGGCTTCCACGTTAGACGTCATAGGGAGGAATGCAGTGATGTCCCTCAAGCTCAATCGAATCGCGTTGTTTGCAATCGGCATCGGTGTCTTCGGGAATCCCCCACTTGTGCACGCGCAGCGTTCGCTCGACATCGCAGGTGCGGACGTTGCCATTGGCATGGAGCAGCAAGCCGCACTGGCAAAGTTTAAGAATTATCGCGTGGGATGCCCCGGCCAAGAAGGGAAGCCGGCGGCTGAGTGCACTTCAATACTGATCCAAAGCGCTCAGCCGCCCCACGATGTATACGCCAACATCGTGTTTGAAAGGGGGAAGGTCAAGTCGATCCTCAAGTACTGGGACCGAGGATTTGAGGGGTCAGCACCCGGAAAATTCGTACAAACTCTGTATTCGCTTCTGTCGAATCAGGGACGGCCAGGTACGCAGTTTCAAGTTTCCGTATCTGAGCGACGCGACCCTGGGGTTGTGCAGCAAACGATCTACCTAACATCGGGTCGCAAGACAATCTCCATTTCGTACGCCGAAGGTTTGCGAGGAGCTGATGGAAAGACACTTCCACCGTTTGTAAACCTCAACGAGTTCATCGAGTAAGCCAATGACGTCTAACTCTAGGTCGAACGGACGGGCCGCCAGCGTCGCGCCATCGATGGGCATCGTGCTGGCCCGCCGTTCACCAAATCGTTAGGCACCCAGGAGATAGCCTGTGCGAAACGACGCGTCCTGGATTGCAATTCCTCTTGGCATCATCTTCTTTGCAAGCGGCTATTGGTTCGCGCTAAAGCTAATTGCCATTCCGAGTCTTCAAATCTTTAAGGTGATGAACATCATCGGACTCGTCTGCGATCTAGCCGGTGTTGCGATCCTGTCCAAATTCATTATGAGCAATCGGAAGGCTAAAGCCTTTGTGGTAGAGCGGTTGGCGCCACAACTAACGAATCTATTTGCTGGTGTTCCAACCGGTATGGTTGCCGCGAGTTTTATAGGCCCAATCGGGCCTTCACAGATGCTGGTGCGGGATTTTTCAATTGCACTTCAGCTCAGCCTTGCCTGGCCAGGCGTGTTCTATGTATTTTTCTGGACCAAGAAAACGAAGCTTTCCGCGGCCGCCCTTGACCTGCGGGTGACGCTCGTAGGTAGCTTTTTTCTTGTGTTCGTAACCTACAATGCATAACCTACAATGGGGTCAGGTCTTGCTTTTTGCCTACAGGTATGTAGGTGTATAGGTGTGCCGATGTGGCAAAAGGCAAGACCTGACCCTAAAGAACCTACGCTGACCCTAAAGAACCTACGAAGTTAACCTACCTCCCCGGCGCGGATCGCGCGGACGCGAAGACAATCATTCGCTTAGCTGAAGTTCCGGATTACCCGACGCCGGAATATACCGGCTTCGTCGAGTTCGTAGATTTCATTTTCTTTGCGGTGCTCTTCACGACGCCCGAGATGTCAAAGCGGAACATCGGAAAGCTTCGCGAAATATTGCGGACAGTGCTGCCGCTTGAGGTAAGGAATGTCTGACTCTAGGTGGTGCGGACGGGCCGCCAGCGTTGTGGCATCATTGATCATCGCGCCAGCGCGCCGCACACCAAGACGTTGGGCGGCAACAATCAGCAACATGCGGTGCGCGAAGTTCTGGCTCCTCGCTTCGGCCTTGACGCTTTTGCCATGCACCGCGCTCTTGGGGCAGCCTTACCAAGGGCCGATCATCGATGCGCATGGTCATCTAGGCGCCTCGTTCGACTGGAAGGTAATGGTCGAAGGCATGGACAGCAACAACGTGACACAGCGGACGGTCATGGCGCGTTACTACCCAGGGGGACCGCGAGACCTGCCGGGCAGCGACGAGGACGCACTGCGACTCGCCGAACGGTATCCGGGTAAGTTCTTTCCACTGGTGGGCATGCAGCAGCCGCTGCTCACCGGATCGCACAACTGGCAGTCGCCCGAGCGCGAAGTTGAAAGGCTCATCGAGGAGGCCGAACGCAAGCTGGCGTCTGGAAAGTTCTTCGGCATCGGTGAATTCATCGTACGCCATTGGTCCTACTCGAGCGGGCCGCACGCCGAGCAGGAAAACCCAATTTACTCGACGTTCATGCGGAGAATGAGCGCAATAGCGGCGCGCTTCGACGTGCCCATGGTTGTGCATATGGAAGGTTACCCCGTGCTAGTCGATGATTTTTCGAGGTTGCTTGCAGAATACCCGAATGTGCGCTTCGTCTGGGCGCACAGTTGCGGCCGCAGCAAGGCGTCTGTCATCCGTGGCATGTTGGCTCGGCATCCGAATCTTTTCTGTGACCTTGCGGGTATGACCAACGTAGGTACCACTGGCTACGGCATCGGCTGGCCGCGAATGGAGCAATTTACCGCGCTCATCGAGCAGGACGGCGTGCTGTTCCCGGATATAAAGGCGCTCTATGAAGAATTCCCCAATCGCTTCATGCTCGGCATGGATGTCGCGCATGCGTCGGGGAACGCGCTGAACAATTACTCCCGGCGCGTAAATCGATTTCGCGACCTCCTCGGGCAACTCAAACCAGAAACTGCGAAGAAATTCGCCGAAACAAATGCGATTCGGGTCTTCAGGCTCAGCAGCGCAGTTACACGCTAATCGCCCAACTTCAGGTCGAACGGACGGGCCATGAGCACTGTGCCGCCATTAACAACTGTCTCGGCCCGCCGTTCACCAAGACGTTGAACTAAACCGCTTCGCGGTGGTGGTACTCGGACTCAAATAGGCTGAACGCGATGACTGGAACACAGTGTGCACGCAGCAGCAGTCTTGTCGGTTCGACTGCTCGGATGTATGCTGTGCCGAGATGTACGCTGTGGTGCGCGGCTTCGATGGTCAGTGACCATGCCGATGAACGGCGCTTCGACCAATGCTGAAGTCCCGAACGCTCGTGATCTGGGCAACGCGTAGCGGCGCGGACTTTCCTGTCCGAGTTGGCTGCAGCTTGCTGCAAGGAGACGTTTCATCTGGTGATCGTCGCCGAACGTTGTTACAAAGCTTACATTCCCCATAGGGCCGTCCGAGCGACGGTTCAGTCCAACGAGGTTTATCCGCCGCTATGCGCCATCGCTACCCTCGTACGCGTCTGCGGCGGCGGATAAACGCTATTCGTTAGGCCCCACACCACCACCGATATCGCTCGATGACGCAAGAAGGACGAACGTTCAACGGCCGAGAGGCTGTTGATCCCGCCGCAACCCTGCCTGCGGGAAGCACGCTCCGGTTCCAGTCAGTGCACCTCATGTGCCGACCGTCAGGCGCTGCTGGCGTTGTAGAGGCAATGGACGCGTTTCAGGGGGTGGTTCTGACACTCTCATTCACTGACTCGCTCCACGACTTCGTCGAGGGGAGTGCAGTTCTTGTGGCACCTGGCATTGCCCTGTCTGCCTGGCACGTCCTCAAACCGCGCCTTGAGGCAATTATGGCTGGTGAGATCACGGCGCAGTGTCTTGGTGTAGCGTCAGACGGCGTGCGACTGTGGCAAGTGCGAAAGGTCACACATGTACCGGAGACGGATGTTGTGATACTGGGGCTGAGCCTGAGAAGCGATGTCTCCTCCGGCACGACGCTCTATCAGGCACACCTCACGACCCGCTTTCCGAAGATTGGTGAGAGGCTAACTCTCTATGGGTTTCGAGCCGCGGCCGAGGCCCTTCCTCGTGATGGCGACGGCGGGTCAGCAATCGCAGGTCAACTTCTTTGCTGCGCTGGTGAGGTCAGCCAAGTGTTTCCAACCGGTAGAGACCGGGTGATGCTGCCTTGGCCGACCGTTGAGGTTTCCGGCCCAAGTTGGGGGGGAATGTCCGGTGGGCCTGTAGTCGACGACTCCGGCATGCTTATCGGTCTCTTGTCATCTTCAGTGACGGCCGAAGCCGGACCAGGGCCATCCTACGTCTCGCATCTGTGGCCCGTCCTCACTGCGTCCTTCGGGGGTGGATGGCCCGAATCACTCTTCACCAACTCAACGACTCTTCTTGAGATGGACAGCAGCTTGTGCGGCATCGAAGGCAGGGATGCCCTCAGATTCAACACCGACCCTGTGACTGGACGCGTGACGACTCAGTACAGACCTTGGTACGAGAGGCCAGCGCCGCAGAGCGGTGGGGCCTAACCCCGCGTCGAGAGCGACGCTCCGCATTCGCACGCGCGTCTCACGGGGACACGTTAGGCCTATGAAATTGGCGTTTGCACTAGTGTTGACGAGCTGCGTTCCCCTTGTCGCAGGTTGCGTCCCAGAGCGCATCTTCTACTCACCCGCTTTGAGTGGCCGTGTCATCTCGGCAGAATCTCGCAAGCCAGTTAGCTCGGCCACTGTGTCATTGGTTAGATACCCTGACGTTTCCGTGAAAACTGAACCAGATGGCTCGTTCATACTACCTTCGAAGTCGGACTACAGATGGTGCGTGCTTTTGCCCGATGCGTGTATGTTTCCCTACTCGTCTGAGCCGACCCTCTCGATTACTGTGAGGGCCACCGGATATCGCGATGCCGTTTACAAACTCGACGCGGCGAAATTGGAAAGTGGCGAAGGTAATGCAATTAACATTGTCCTCGAGCGCAACAAGTAGGCCTATCCGTGCGGTCGAAAATGACGCTCCGCGAGCGTCGCTCGCGCGCGCATTTCACCCCAAACGTTGCCCGCAAGCAGTCACTGGTGGCAGCCACATACCAAACGCACGGGGGCTCAGGGTCAGGCCTTTACTTTGTAGTGCAGCAGATTGAGCAACCGCGAGGGACAGTAAGGAATAAGGTAAGGACTCAGGTAAAGACCCCTTCTACTCGACTCAGATAAAGAAGAGCATCCAATGCCGCTCGCGCGCATCGTGTTAGGGATGGTATTGCTTGGAATGGTCGTTCTGGCCACCGGCGTGGCGTCGGCCCAGGACTATCCGGGCAAACCCATACGCGTAATCAGCCCCGGCCCCGGCGGTGGAGCCGATTTCGTGGCGCGTTATGTTGCGCAGGGGATTTCAGGTCCGTTGGGCCAGCAGGTTGTCGTGGAAAACCGGCCAGCCGGGGTCATACCGGGACAGATCGTGTCCAAGGCGCCGCCCGATGGCTACACCTTGATGGTCAACGGCAACAGTTTCTGGATCGCGCCGCTGATGCGGGACAACGTTCCCTACGATCCGGTGAAGGATTTTTGCAGCTCTCCTTTCCGTTTCACCGATCCCTACTACCTGGATTCGGCCCGGAAAGCGGAAAAGGAGTGCGTACTGGCCTGGGCGCGGGAGAGCATGAAGAGACGGCTCGATGCCTCCAGGGTGAGCCCGGAGTTCGTCGAGTGGTACGCCAACGAGATGGGCAAAACCTCCCCGCGGGTCGTTGTGGAAACGCACGACGCACTGGTCGGAAACGACCTCTCGGATATATTGCGGCGAATCAAGGTTCCAACCCTGCTGCTCTCTGCGGAGAGCCGCCCCGGCTACACGTGGGGCTATGTGCAGGAGATGGAGCAGCTCATAGAGGGATCGAAACTGGTGGTTTTCCCGGGCACCTTCGGCTTCGTGCACCAAAGCGAGCCGGAGAAGTGCGCGGAAACCGTTCTCGCCTTCCTGCACGGGCTGTAACGGAGAAGGCGGAAAGAATAAATGGGCCGGGTTCACATTTCGACGCCAATAAAGCGAACCCGGCCCTAATAACTCGCGTACCTTCAACACGCCTCTCTTCCCGGAAATCCTCATCGCGAGCAGCGTGCTCGCCGAGGGCGTCGACCTGCACCTGCACTGCCGGTACGTCGTTCACCACGACCTTTGCTGGAATCCTTCGACTCTGGAGCAGCGATCCGGCCGCGTCGATCGCATCGGCTGTCTGGCTGAGCGCGTCCGGCAGCCCATCAATCTCTACCTTCCCTATGTTGCGGCGACTCAGGACGAGAAGATGTTCCGAGTGGTCCGAGACCGGGAGCGGTGGTTCCAGATCGTCATGGGAGAGCGGTACGAAGTCGACGAAGCCGCCACGGATCGCCGGTCGATGCGCATACAACTACCCGAGGCTGTTCGGGCGGAGCTTGCCCTGAAGCTGCATCCTTAAGGGAATCCTTAAGGGTCGGAAGCCCAACCCCCGCCCCAGGCCGGCGCGAGATACCGCATCCCTAGCCTCGGACTAGCTTAACTAATGCAAGGCCTCACCCCGGCTCGGCGCCTCACCCGGCTCCCCATCGGCCTACTTCCGCTCGATTCCCGCATCGCGCACGACATTGGCCCACAGAGTCAACTCTTTCCGGTAATGGCGATCCATGTCTTCGGCGCTGCCACCGAGCGGGTCGACGCCGAGCTGCTTGAAGCGCTCACGTATTTCCGGCAGGTCGAGCACGGCGTTTATGTCGGTGTTGAGCTTCACGACGACAGTGGGAGGCACCTTGGCCGGTCCCATGATGCCGATCCAGTACTCAGATCGTAACTCGGGGAAGCCCTGCTCAGCGATGGTAGGGGTTTGCGGCAGCACAGCCGATCGTGCCGCACTGAAGACGACGAGGGGCTTCAATCTGCCGGCCTTGATGTAGCTTTCCTGGGACGCGACGGTCCCGATCATGGTGGAAACGTGGCCTGCCATGGTATCGATGATCGCCGGTCCGCCGCCTTTGTAGGGCACGTGCAGAAGCTTGACCCGCGCGCGCAGCGCGAAGTGCTCGACGAGCAAGTGCTGCGAGGAGCCGGCTCCAACCGAGGCGTATGTAATCTCGCCCGGCCGTGCCCTCGCCAGCGCGATCATCTCCTTGAGAGACTTCGGCGGAAAAGCGGGGTTAGCGGAGAGGAGATTTGTAGCAGCACCGAGCATGACGACGCTCGTGAAGTCGCGGACGGGGTCATACGGAAGCTTGGAGATGATGCTCGGGTTGGTTGCATTGGTGCTGTTCGCAAGGAGCAGCGTATAGCCATCCGGGCGCGCTTTGGCAACCGCGTCGGTCGCGATGATCGTGTCCGCGCCTGGGCGGTTTTCCACGACGACCTGCGTGCCCCACCGCTCGCTCAGCCGCTGCGCGACCGCGCGCGCGACGATGTCCGTGCTGCCGCCCGGCGCGTAGCCAACGACGAGCCGAACGGTCTTGGCCGGATAGGCGCCTGCACCGGCTGGCTGCGCCTGGGCGGAGGCATAGATGAAAACAAGGCAGGCGGCTGCGGTGATGCGAATAAACAACGAGTCCATACATGATTCCCTTGAGAAGTTTTGATACTGGTTTTTCGCCGGGGCATTATATGACACTTCCGGCTTCGAACCCATCCCCGTCACCAATCGAGGAACAATGAGCGACATCTTCCCTTGGATAGTCCCGGCGCTGTTGGGAGCGATTTTCATGCTCCTGGCGGGCACCAACGCATGCGTCCTCGCCGCATCGCTGCGCGTGACGAAAGGCTGGCGCGGGCCGTCCGTCGTGCCGCTTTTCGGCGGCGCGGCCGGTGCCATCGCGTTCGCCAGCGCTCCGAACGAGACATTGCGCAGCTTCGCGTGGCTCCCGTTGTTCCTTGACGTCGGCTGCGCGCCCTATCTCATCCTCGTCGGCTTTGTCTCTCTCAAGAACGCTCTGCGATCCGGCAACTGGAAGCAACACGTTCCCTTCCTGCGCTATCTCCACAAAATGCCCCCGGCGAACCGCGAGCCGTACCCGAAGGAAAAAGCCATCGTCGGTTGCCTGCTTGGCACCGCGGTGGGCGACGCGATGGGACTCGCCTGCGAAGGCTTGACCCGGAGACGCCAGCTCAGGATGTACCCGCAGATCGAAAGTTACCGCCTTCTCTTCAACAAGGGTTTGACCTCCGACGATACCGAACACACCTGCATGCTCGCGCAGTCGTTGATCGAAACCGGCAACTACCACCCGGAACTGCTCGAACGGAAATTCTGCTCCAACTTCGGATGGCGGCTTCGCTTTTGGCTGCTGGGTTTGCCGGCGGGCATCGGGCTCGCGACGCTGCGCGCCATCCTCAAGCTGTGGATCGGCTTTCCCGCGCGCAAGAGCGGCGTCTACTCAGCGGGCAACGGGCCAGCGATGCGCATCGCGCTGATCGGCGTATGCTACGGGGAGGATCCACAAAAAATGCGAACGCTGGTGCGCGCCGCCACTCGCATCACCCACGCGGACCCGAAGGCGGAATGCGGAGCGCTCGCGGTTGCGCTGGCAGCGCACTTCGCCGCGACACGTCCGAGCGACGTCGGGCCAGCCGAATATTTGCCGGCGCTGGAACAGTCCATCGGAGCCGAGTCTCCCGAATTCATGGCGCTGATCCGGTCCATGACCGGAAGCGTGGAGCGCAAAGAAGACTCAGCGCAGTTCGCGGCCCGCATCGGTTGCGCAGAAGGCATCAGCGGTTACATGTACCACACCGTGCCGGCGGCGCTGCATGTGTGGCTGTCGCACCAGAGTGACTACCACAGCGCCGTTCTTTCGATGATCCGGCTCGGCGGCGACACCGACACTACCGCCGCGATTGTGGGCGCCATCGTCGGCGCGCGAGTAGGCAAGATGGGCATGCCCGCCGAGTGGTTGCGCGATCTGCGGGAATGGCCGCGGACCAGCGGGTGGATCGAACAACTCGGAATCACGCTGGCCGCGCGGTGCGCCGACGGTTGCGTGAGCGGCGCGGTGCCGGTCAGCATTCCAAGACTGCTCGTGAGAAATGTTCTGTTTCTTGTGCTGGTTCTGCTGCACGGTTTCCGCCGACTGCTACCGCCCTACTAGACTAGAATCAACGATGAACGCGGAACAATGAACTGACGAATCGCCATCCGACAGGCCTTCCTTTAGAGGTCATCCCCCGGCCTGAGGTCAATGCAGTGATCGTCGCCACCAGCAAAGACGAACATACCCTGCCTTGTAGATTCGTGGCGCTCGCGATACCATCACCCACCCATCAGAGTCCCATCAGAGAGAGGGATTGGCGATGAACCGATTCGCATCGTGGGCTGTGTGCTTGCTCGCGGCGTCCGGTCTGGCGTGGGCGCAGCCGTATCCGAACAAGCCGGTGCGCGTCATCTTTCCGTTTGCGGCGGGCGGCGCCGGGGATATTATCGCGCGCGCCTACGGCCAGAAGTTCACCGAGAGGTTCGGCCAAAATTGGGTGCTCGACAATCGCGGCGGCGCCGGTTCGACATTGGGCACGGACATCGCGGCCAAAGCGACGCCCGATGGTTACACGCTGCTGCAGGCGTCGCTTACCTTCGCCGTGAGCGCCGCCACTTACACCAAGCTGCCATACGACCCGGTGCGCGATTTCATCCCCATCACGCCGCTCGCCGTCGCCGTCAGCATACTGGCGGTCACGCCCTCGCTGCCCGCCGGCAGCGTGAAAGAGCTGGTTGCGCTCGCCAAGGCCAAACCTGGCCAACTGACCTTCGCATCGGCCGGCACGGGCAGCACCGGCCACCTCTCCGGCGAATTGTTCAAGCGCATGACGGGAATCGACATGGTGCATGTGCCGTACAAGGGCTCGGGGCCGGCATTGCCCGATCTGCTCGCCGGACGCGTGCACATGATCTTCGAGCCGGCAGCCACCATGCTGCCACACGTGCGCGCCGGACGCATGCGCGCCCTCGGCGTTACCAGCGCGAAGCGCTCAGCCGCCGCGCCGGAGATACCCAGCCTCGCGGAACAGGGACTCGAAGGCTATGATGTTGCGACCTGGTACGGACTCCTCGCGCCGGCACGCACGCCCAGGCGGGTCATCGAAACATTGCACCGCGCGTTCGCCGAATTCGCCGCCAGTGCTGAGATCAGAGAGCGCATGTCGGCCATAGCCGTAGAACCTATGAGTCTGAGCCCCGACGAGTACGCCCGGCTGATCAAACGCGACATCGCGCGCTGGAGCGAAGTGGCACGCGCGGCAGGGGTAAGCCTCTAGGAATTTGCCGGAGTTGGGTCGGACAAATTTCTAACTATTACAAGATGACCGCGAGCAGCGTCGAGGTCAAGGGCACCGAAAAGGCGAAACCCAAGCCCAAGACCAAAGCCAAGTAGCCGGAGGTGACTTCGAATAGATGGGGCCGGGTTCACGTTTCGACGCTAAAAAAGTGAACCCGGCCCCATTTATCGACTACGAGCTACGAGCTGTGGCCATCGACGGCGAGATCCGCGACGTCGGCTGTTACCAGCCGGT
>Ga0156226_1074_pt1 | contig 11767 bp, 7 predicted proteins | sample RifCSPlowO2_12_FD_107874 | JGI IMG/M metagenome (GOLD analysis project Ga0156226, IMG submission 107874) | Betaproteobacteria bacterium RIFCSPLOWO2_12_FULL_62_13
GGCCACGACTCGATCCGCGTCGTCCGCATCCAGCCGGTGATCGAGGTCGTTGCCGTCGAATCCGCCGCCCGGCTCAAACACCGGTCCGGCCGGGTCGAGCGCCACGACGAGGGGGATCGAATTTCCGGTCAGGGTTTCGTAGGCGTCGGCGGCGATTCCGCTGACCTGTCCGCCCAGGCTGTGGCCGATCAGGGTGGTTGTGAGCGGGTCAATATTAATGTCATCTAAGAAAGCCGCCAGCAGATTGCCGACGCCGTAGGTCGCATCCGCCGCCGCCGGATAGATTGGGGTTTCGGCAACCTCCGACCAATCCGTGAAAATGATGTTCGCCTCGGGATCGTAATCCTTGAGGGCCACCAGCAACTCCATCCAACTCGCACCCAGGTCGCTTTGCCACCCGTGGGTCACTGCATAGGTGGCCTTGGTGGGGTCGAATGCCGTGTCATCCCAGAGGTAGAACTTCACCGAGTCGTCGCCGACCGCCACCTCGCTCAGCAGCGTCGCGTCGCTGCGGTCCGCCTCGACGATCTCGTCACCCATGCCGCTCGCCCCGCTGTCGGCATTGGTGATATCGATCGAGAAATCGGTATTGGTGAGCGCCGATACGCTGAGCGTGCCGGCCTGGACATCGGCGTTGGCGCCGATCTGCGCCACGGCCTCCGATTTCGACTCGATGGCGAGCGACTGTCCCGAGGCGTCCAGATCCACCGTGTTGTTCACAGTGGCCTCGAGGGTCAGCGCGCCGCCTACGTCCATCGCCCCATCGACGAGAATGCGCGCACCGAGTTCGATGGGATCCGGGCTCGTGGCGCCCGCGAATCCGTTCGCGGCGACCGCGGTAAGCGTGACATTGCCGTCGGTTGTGATCGAAGCGCCGCTCGCAACGGTGATCTGTTCGGCAAGGATGACGAGATCGGCATCGCCGAGATCGATGGTGGAATCGATGGTGAGGCTGTCGGCTCCGAGCAGGCCGTCGATCGTCAACGATACGGTCGGGTTGTTGAAGGTGATAGTTTCGAAGGTCGACCCGGAGAGCGTAAGCTGCGTGGCGCTCGCGGCCGAGAGCGTCGCGTCGATATCGGCGTTGTCGCTCAACCCGATGACGCGATTGGCTGCGTCGGTATTGTCCTGGATCGGTTCGAGGCCGGAATAGCGGATCAGGTCGGCATCCCGGCGGATCTCCCCGGAGTCCGCGCTGGCAGCGCTGAACGTGACCGTGTCGAAGCTTCCGCCGTCGAGCACCAGCGTGTCAAACCCGCCCGCGCCGCCGTCAACACCGCCACTCAGCGAACCGCCCGGATGAAACACGAAAGTGTCCGCGTTGTCTGCGGCGCCGACCAGATGCTCGATGTCGCCGAAGGCGATGTTGGCGAGCGTGCCGGCGTTTGCACCGGTGATCAGCCATTCAACGTCGGCGGCTGGACCGAGCAGACTGTCCTGACCTTCTCCGCCGATGGCCGTGATGGGCGCAGCGATATCAAGGAATCGGAAGCTGTCATCGCCGCCGCGACCGTCCGCAACGATGCTTGACACCCCCGTGTACGTCTCGGGGTCGTAGTCCCCGAGGGTTATCCGAATTTCAAACCCGGCCGTCTCGTTGCCGCCCACCTGCTCCATGAGCACGTGGTCGGCATCATCACCGAGATTCGCGGAAAGAACGCCGGCACTGACAGCCGCTAAGGGTGTGGGCGAGGCGGAGAGCAGGATGCGCTGCTCGAGCATCTCGAACCGCACTTTGCGGGGAAATGGGGGCTTGGGCGCTGCGAGTGGCGGCGGGGAGAATCGGGCCTTCGCTGACCGCAACCACGATGCGGCACGGTTACGCAACCCCGCCGCAACTTCACGCGGCACCCGCGAACTTGCTTTCCCCTGTAGCATTGCGCCTCCCTCCTCGCGTGGTTTTTTGTAAGGAGAAACACCACACGAGATGTCGAGTCAAGTCTTCAAATTCGAGCCAGGGCAAATATGGCCGGATCAGCCGGCAAAGTCAGCGCCGATTGGGACCGCAACCCTTCGGGCTGACACGACTTTTGGCTCATGGCTTTGTCGCTCGCTGAGCCAAAATCGATAGGCATTACGCGTTTCATTAATGTACACATCCGGCGGAAATCTTAGTTGACCTGGATCAACGTCTGGGCTGGTTTTTTCTGTGCTTGTCCGAATATGCATGTAACATGCTCGCGCCCGCGAACAGCCATGCAAAATCTGCCCGGAATTCGAACGGGATAGACGAGTTGAACTATGCTCCTGCGATGAGACGAGTTGAAGGGCTAATAGTATCGATACTTTGGTATCGGTTGCGTGCAGACAGCTTCATACGCGCTGCTCAAGCCGTGAACAGCGCCAATACCCAGATCAGGTCTAAGTGGACTGATTTATCGCCAGATGACAGGGCTGGTGTGGCTGCTGCCAAGCAAGAGACGGGCCACAAGCGCGCGCAATGCTGGAACGCTTCAAGCGTCTGGAAAGGGTCTAATCGCAGCGCCCTCGCGCGCGGCGACACCCCGGCAAGCCTAGCGCTTCTTGGATGCGCCGCCCGAATTATTTCCGCCGTCTCCCGCTTTTCCGGTCTTGGCAGGCCGGTCGTCCGAGGCGCTCTCCTTCTTGTCCTCCCCCCCATCGCCACGCGTCGTGTCGGCTGCGCGGGCAGCTTCCGTCCTTTGACTGGCCGGCGCCTTGAGGAGACGATCTCTCATTCCCGCGAAATTTCGCATCGCGAAAAGGTGGGCGTAGATCAGTTCGAGTTCGTCCGACTTTGCGAGATCCGCAAGCGCATCCGCCGAAAGCGTCTTGAGCCGCGCCCGGTCCACGGCCGAGAAGCCGGTGAGAAACATGCGTTCACCGGATTCGAGGTTGATCTGGGCCTGCATCGGTTCAAGGAGATTCAAGTCCTTGAGTTTCTTGCAGAAGGTCTGGGTGCGGCGGAATTCGATCTGATATTGCTGAAGGAACTTCAAAACATTTTCCACGTAGGGTGTCGGTTTGCGGTCGTCTGTAAACAAGCGCTCGCCGCGGCCTTTCTGGTTGAATCCCGGGAACGCCTCGTCAATGCAGAGCGTGAACGTCTTGCCCTCATCGGGACTGGAAAACACAAACGGGTAGCGGCGCAGGAATGCCGGAATATATTTGGCCTGCCAGCCGCCCTGTTCGGTGAGATAGAGATTCTCGTCGCCTCGCAGGCCGAGAATCACTGCCGGCATCACGATGTCGCCGGTGCCTCCGAACACCACGGCGTATTCCGCTGCCGCGTTCAAAATTTCCACGGACATCAGCGGTACCGAGTTCACGCTCCGGCTGAACGAATAATCGGTTCCCACCTCGACGGACCAGTCACCATGGCGACCGTAGGACATGGGGGTTGCGGTTTCGTATATCAGCAATTGGGTAGCCAATTTCTCACCTTTCTTTTCAGGTTAATCGCCGCGTGTGATTGTGAACAGATATCGAAAGAAACGGGCCCGCGACGAACCCACCGTTTCCTAGCGCCGGATCCGCGCCGGATTCCGCCCTTTCCCGACAAAGGCGGCGCCGATGTCCGGGAAGCCCGCCTGGCAGCGGATGCCAGCCGGGATTTTACGCTCCGGGTTGGGAAGCTCGAGCCGGACGCCGAAAGTTCCGCTCGCTGCGTCAAGCACGCGATCAATGACTTTTACCTTGGCATGGTAACGCGATCCGGGCGGAATTTCGGGAATCACTTCGATCGCCATGCCGTGCTTCACGTCTCCGTATGCCTCCACAGGCAGCAGAACCTCGACGTGGAGCGGATCGATCTCCGCGAGCTTCAGCATAGGTTTGCGGCCCACCCCGGCCTCGGCAAGCTCGCCGGGGTTGAGCATGCGCTCGGTGACGACACCGTTGATCGGACTGCGAATCGTCTTGAGGCGGATGATTTCAAGCTGCCGCTTGTATTCGAGTTCGGCAAGCTTGCGATTGTCGATGGCGTCCTGCAGTTCAGCCTCTGCAAGCCGCTTCTCGGTCATGGCCTCGTCACGCACCTGCGCCGACATGAAGTTCTGGCGATGAAGCTCCTGAGCGCGTTGTGACTTCCTGGTGCTGAATTCGACGCGCGACTCGCCGGAATGTACCGCGCCTCCCATTTGGGAGCGTTGCCTGGCGATCGCCGCCTGTACCCGATCAACCGCCGTGTCGAGCACCGCAAGTTCCTGCCCCTTTCTTACAAAATCGCCGCGGTCGACGTTGACACGCTCGATCAGTCCCTCGATCGGGCTGCGCAGTTCCAGCACCTGGCGCGGCTCGATGATGCAGTCGAATTCCGCTCCCAGACCCGGCGCGGGCGCGGCCGTGAAAATCAGGAACCCGAATATCGAACGCGGTATGCCGCTCCTCGCCGCATGCAACGTCATTCCACCCTCCCCGTGAACGCGAGAGCCGAATCAAGCTTCCGATCCAGTTCAAGTGTCGCGCGTCTCACGTGTGAATTGGACCACTCCGCCGACTGTTGCGCAACCGCCCTCAGGAACGCGGCAACCGGCGACGGAAGCGGCTCCACCTGGCCCCGGAATTGCACGGCGAGCAGCCTTGTAACGCGGCCCGCATGCCGGAGAAACACATCGTCCTCAAGGCATACGATGGCCTCGTGGGTGCCCGCATCGCCTTGGCGTCCGCAGCGTCCAAAGAGCTGCCTGTCGATCCGTTTCGACTCGTGGAATTCCGTCAGAATCACGTGCAAGCCGCCTCGTTCTGCAACCTCCCGCGGCAACACGATGTCCGTCCCGCGTCCTGCCATGTTGGTGGCGACCGTGGCGCGAGCGGCCTCGCCGGCGCATGAAACGATCTCCGCTTCATCCCTGTCTTGCCGCGCATTCAGCACAACGTGCTCCAGGCGCCGGGCGGCGAGCAGCCTGCTCACTTCTTCGGACGCGGCCACGGAGCGTGTTCCAACCAGCACGGGTCGCCCTGCGTGTTGGCTCCTGGCGATGGCATCCGCGACGGCATTCCATTTTTGCTCGCGAGTCAAATAAAGCCGTGCGCCCCAATCCCGTCTCCTGACGGGCCGGTTGGGTGGAACGCGAACCGCTTTAAGCCCGTAGACCGCTTCCAGCTCGGGGGCGACCTCAATCGCCGTTCCGGTCATTCCGCACAACCTGAGGAAACGTCTGAACAGGCGCTGATAGGTGATGCGCGCGAGCGTCGTGCGCCGTCCCGTCACATCGCATCCCTCCTTGACTTCGATGAGCTGCTGCAGACCGCGCTCCCAGGACCGGTCTGCGAGCACTCTCCCCGTGTACTCGTCGACGATCTGCACCTTTCCGTCCCGTACCAGGTAATGCGTGTCCAGGTCGAACAAATGCAGCGCCGCGAGACCTTGCTGAGCCAATTCCTCGCGTCCGCGCGCCGAGCGCCAGACGTGTGGAAGCGCCTCCGCAAGCTGTTTCAGGCGAGCCCGGCCGTGCTCCGTCAGCCGCGCCGCGCGCTCCCCCGTATCGAGCCGGTAATCGATATCTCTTTCGAGTTCGCTCGCTATTCCGAGCGCTGTCCGATACAGCGCCTGATCAGACCCGGCATCTTCGGCCCCGGCGATGATAAGAGGTGTACGCGCCTCATCGATCAGGACGCTGTCGGCTTCATCGACGATCGCGAAGTGCAGTCCGCGCAGCAGCAGACGATCGAGCCGATCGCCGCTCCCAAGCACTTTCTCCTGCAGCAGCCGGCCGTGCGCTCTGCGCGAAGCGAGTGTCAAGCTGTCACGCAGATAGTCGAAGCCCAGGTCCTTGTTGGTGCAATAACAGACGTCAGACGCGTAGCCCGAGCGCCGCTCCTCCGGCTGCTGCCCGTGCTGCACGATGCCCACGGTGAGTCCGAGCGCCGCGTACACCGGACGCATCCATTCGCCGTCGCGCCGCGCAAGATAATCGTTCACGGTGACCACGTGCACCGGCATGCCGGCCAGGGCCGCTGCCGCAGCGGGCAACGTCGCCGTCAGCGTCTTGCCTTCCCCGGTTCCCATTTCCGCGAGCATGCCCGCAAGCATGACATGGCCGCCCATGAGCTGGACAGGAAAGTGGCGCAAGCCTATGGTGCGCGCTGCCGCGGCTTGCACCAGAGCGAACGACCGCGCGACCAGTTCCGGCGCGAACCCTCGCTGCAGGAATGCAGCCCGCAGTTCATCCGCGGCTGCGCGCAACTGTCCATCGGTCAGGCCGTTTGCTGTGGTCTGCTCGCGCTCGACGAGCGCAGCTACTTCGGCAGCCCTACTGAGCGCTCGGGAGAACGGCCGTTTCAGCCCCGCGCCCGCGGCGAGCAGGAAGCGGTCCATCCGCGTCTCGCGCTCATCTGCGCGCTCCGCATAAGGCGCGGCAGCTCTCCGCACCGCGCGCCAAGGAAGTTTCGCCGTATCAGACATGGAACTGCGCCAGAAAAACCTGCCGAATCCGGCGGTACCATTGCTTCGCGAGCGGCTCCGGCCTGAGTACAAACCGCACATACACGCGTCCCCCATAGCTCACGCTCGGCAGCTCCGGCGGCAATTCCAGATCGAACTGAAACGTACTCGCCAACGCTTTCCCGCCTTTGGGATCCCGCGGATCGGCGGCAATGGTGCCTCCCCCCTCGCTGGACAGCGCCGTGCTGGGCAGCCGGTCTCTTGCCGCCGGCACTTCACGCACCAGCTCGGCCGGATACACGTCGGCCACCCGCTCCGCCAGCCGCACGTCAACCCGCAACAAGCGGCTGCGCACGAGATCGACGTCGTCCTGGGACACGACTGCCCGCACGACCCTGCGGGTGTCCTGAATGACGTAGCCGAGAAGTTCCCCCCGGCGGAAGAAGCGCCCGGGCAAGTCCTGCGGGCGCTCCACCATAAAGCGTCCGGAAACGGAACTGCGGGCGACGAGTTGTTCGGCGCGTTCCAGCATGCGCGTGTAGCGCGCATGCTCGCGCGTCAGTTCCTGCCTCGTGATTTCCGCCTGCACACGCTCCGCGAAGAGCTGGTAATCCAGCTTTGCCTCCAGCTCGGCGATGCGAGCCTCCAGCACGCGGAGTTCCGCCGTTATCGCTGGATCATGGCTTTCCACCAGGGGCGTGTTCGCGCTGACGTAAGCTCCCGGCTCCACCAACGCGCTGCGAACGAACCCGTCCGCGCCGGCAAGCACGTTCGCCTCTTCGGGCAGCCATACCACCCCTTGCGTTTGAATGCGCAGCGGCGCAGGTACGAGAAACAGCAAAGCCAGAATCGCCGCGCACGCGATGCCCGCGACCGTGATCGCCCGCTGCCGGGCACGCGCAGCCCGTGGAATCGAAAGCAGATAGCCGGCAAATTTCACGAGCGGCCATATCAGCATGGTGATCGCGCCCCAAACCGCAAGCACGACGCCGATAAAGAACCACACAGTCGCAATATAGAGCACGATCGCGACCAGGACGAAAGTCCGATACGCGAATGCCGCCGGCGTATAGAAGAAAAGCCACCACCGCTCGCCGGCCGTGGCCGGCGGCGGCTCTGCCTGCGCCATCCTGAATACGTAGCGCTCGGCCAGGTAGCGCCAATACTGATTGCCCCGCGTCGCCAGATTCGGTATTTCCAGCAAGTCGGAAAGGATGTAATAGCCGTCGAATCGCAGCAGGGGATTGCCGTTGAACACGACGGTCGACACACCCGCTATGAGCATGACGTTGAACGCAACCGTGCGCAGCCACCCCGGCTCCGCGGCCACCCAGACCAACATGAACAGCGACGCGATGAAGATCTCCGTCAACATCCCCGCCGCGCCGACGAGCACGCGCCGCCATTTGCTGCGAAATCCGCTCGCCGCCGAGGCATCGACATAGGGCATGGGCATGAACACCAGCAGCAGTATGCCCATCTCGTGAACCTCACCGCCGCCGGCCTTGGCGGCATAACCGTGTCCGAGTTCGTGCAAGAATTTCACCGCGGGAAAACACAACCACAGGACAAACAAGTTCTCCACCGCGAGCACGCGATCGGCAAGATTCTCGCTCAGCTCGGGCCAGTGCACGCCGGCCAGCACAATCCCGAGCCCGACGACTGCGCAATAGAGCAGCGCACCGAACCAGTTGAAGAACGGCTGGATGAACGGCAACGTACGCGACAGGAAACGATCCGGGTTCCAGAGGGGAAAGCGAACGCTGAAGGGATTTCTCCAATTGCTTCTGCCGCGGGCCCGGTCCTGCCGCGCGAAACGCTCAAACAGTTCCGCCGTGTCCGGGCTCTCCTCGCAATGCAGCAGATCGGCGGCGTGCAATTGCGCAAGCAGCCTGATCACTTCTTCCTGGCCCGGTGTATCGTCGCCCAATTGCTCGATGGCCGCGTTCCAGACCTCGTCCATCGTCCGCCGGCCGTCCAACAGGCCGAGCAACTGATAAGCGGCGGGCGTCAACCGGTTGAATCTTCCCGCCGCCGGATCCTGCACGACATACCAGGCTTGCCCGCGAAAGCGGTGGCGCCGGATGCGCGCTTGGGACTTCAGTGCCGGCCGCAGCGATGCGAGCCGATACCACGAAGGGCTGAGGAACGCCTCGGTGCTCATGGCAGCCAGGTCCAGAGCGAAATGCGCGCCCAGTTGACAAAGTTGCGCGTCCAGATCCAGATCAGCGGGCGTTCATCGACCGAGACCTTTCCCACGCCTTCCATTCCGGGCCGCAGCCGTGCTGAGGCGTTTTCGAGCTGCGCTTCCACACGGAAGAAGTTGCGCCCTTCCTGGGCCGTTGAAACCGAGGTCACCGTCTTCACGACAAACGGCAGCGTGCCGCCCGTAATGCCGGTCAGGGCAAGCTCGCCACGCTGCCCGCCGGCGACATAGGCGATATCGCGTTCGTCCACTGTCAGGATGACGCGATACTTGTCCAGCGGGGCAAGCTCGAACAGTACCTTCCCTTTCTCCACCGGCGCGCCCAGCATCTGCGACAGATCACCCGACACCACGACCCCGTCGAACGGCGCGACCAGTTGCGTGCGCACCAGCTTCTCTTCGATAAGCGCAAGTTGCGCTTCGGCCTGGCTCAACTGCGCCGCGAGGACGCGGTATGCCGCGCGGTCACGCTTGGCGAGCGCTTCGCGATATTTCCGCGCCACCTGCTCCTTCTCGGTTTCCCATTTGACCTGCTCGAGTTTCAGATCGCGATCATCGAGCGTGGCGAGAATCTCTCCCTGACGGACGGTATCGCCGGCGCGGACAAAGGCGTCCCTGACATAGCCGTCGAACGGCGCGACAGCCGCGCGCTGTACCGCGCCTTCCACAAACGTCCGGGCAGACACCCGGAATGCCCCCTCGGCCACGACGAGGAACAAAATCGCCGACAGCAGCAGCACCGCTCCGAGCTTGATGGCCGGCTGCCGCGGACCGATAAGCTTGTCACGCCACTCTGCAAGTTTTTCCACGATGCGCCCGGCGAACCAGCGCTCACCGTCCAGCCTTATCTCGAGCGTCGGGCCCAGCAACTCGGCGATCACTTGGCACAGCATCAGGCTCGTCGCGTCGAACTCCGGGCCTTGATTGCGCTCCAGGGTGAGCGCGCCCATCGGCCGTCCCCCGCTCACAAGCGGTACGGTGAGCACCGCGGCCGCCCCGGAGCGCACCGCAAGGTCACGCTGGGCGACATTCACTTTTCCGCGCGGACCGGGCAGAACCGGCCAGGCGACGCCGGCTTCCTGGTCGATTGCCTCCTCCATGGCGTTCTCGATCGTCTCGACGAGCTGCGACTTGCGGTCGAACCACGCCGTTCTCGAAATCGCGCGGAGTTCAAGTTTCCCATTTCGCTCGACGCCGAGACTTATACGATCTGCCTTGACGAGCGTAGCAAGCTCGTTGACCAGCGCCATTGCCGCCGGACCCAGGTTTCTATGTTCCTGGACCGCCTGAACCAGATCGAGCGCGATCGAGGCGCGCTCCAGCACTGCCGCATCCCGAGCAATCTGACGCTTTCGCAGGAGCGCTTCGAGCCAGCCCGCACCCCACAAAAGCTGACGCAGCACAGCCTGAAGCTCGGGTTCCGGCCGGGTACGCAGGTCAAGCACTACGGCTCCCATCACTTCGGCATCGGTTTCCACCGGGTAGCCCACGTGTACCGTGCCTGATGGAATGCGTTCGGTGTCGCCCGGATCAAGCCCGAGCACCGTACCGCGGCGCTCGGCGAGCGTCCGCTCCGCGGCCCCGGTCAGGTAAGCCAGATCACGGCGGGAATCCGGCCAGACTGCTGCCGGAACGTATGATTGGCCCAGCTTGTCGCGTAGCAGCAAGAGTCCGGCCAGCACGCCGGGAATAATCGCGCACTGGAGCGTTAACCAGGCACTGCAAAACGCTTCATCCGATGATGCCGAAGTGAAGGCCGACCATGCATGGCCGTCGAGATCGCGCGTGGACGTGCCTGACGGAACGTTCACCCGGCCAAGCGATGCCGCGCGCTCATCATCCGACTGCGATGACGTTTTCGTTACTTGAGCTCCGAGAAATCGGTGGGTCTCAACAACGTCCGCGTCACACCGGAGACCAGCGCGCCCGCTTTCTCGCTTTCGTCCCTGGCCGTGATCCACTCCTTGTCGGCCTGGAATGCGGCGCTCGCCTTCTCCCGGTGCCCGAGATCATCCCATTGCAGCATATAGTAAAGATCGTTGGTGTTCTCTCCGATGTCCACCGTCCAGAACCCGACCGGACGGATATCGTGTTTCTTCCAGATGCGAACTGTATGCTTGCGGAAGCGGTCTACGAGAGCAGGAAGCTTTCCGGGCGTTGCATGGTAGGCGCGAAGCTCGTATATCATTATTGCATTCTCCTTTGATGGGCGTGCGCCGCTGCTGCGGATCAGCGCACGCAGTTGGTCGGAAGTTCGGATTCTAACGCTGGCGGCCTTCACGCGCGAGTAGGCGGCGCCGGAGCGTAGGGCCACAAGATGGGGCAGACCGGATATACATTCCGTGCCGCCGCCTGCGGTAGCAGCCGAAATGGTTTCCATGGAGGACACAATGAGCATGCTGTCCCCACACCCGGCACGACGGCGCGCGCTCAAGCTGCTCGCCGGCGGCGTTTTAGTCATGTCCAGACTCACAAGCGTTGCAAAGAGCACCTCGAAGCCCACGCTAAAACGCCCGATCCCGCGCAGCGGCAAGCTGCTGCCGGCGGTCGGTGTCGGCACGTGGCAGACGTTTGACGTCGGTCCGCGCGCGCCCGAACGCGCCGAGCTGAAGGAAGTTCTGCGCCTGCTCGTCGAGCTGGGCGGAAGCGTGGTCGACTCTTCGCCCATGTACGGCGAGGCGGAGCGTGTGGTGGGCGACCTGGCGGCCGACCTCGGCATTCACCAGCGGCTCTTCCTCGCCACCAAGGTATGGACCAGCGGGCGCGAGGCCGGCATCCGGCAGATGGAAAACTCGTTCCGGCTGATGCGCACACAGCGTATCGATCTCATGCAGGTGCACAACCTGCTCGATCTTTCCACCCATCTGAAGACGCTGCGCGAGTGGAAGAGCGCCGGCAGGATCCGCTATCTTGGCATCACGCACTACCACCAAGGCGCCTATCGCGAGCTGGAGCGGCTGATCAAGACCCGCGAGTACGACTTCGTGCAATTCAATTACTCGATGGCCGAGCGCGAGGCCGAAGATCGGCTGCTGCCGCTCTGCGCGGAGACCGGTACCGCGGTGATCATCAACCGCCCCTTCGCGCATGCCAGCCTGTTCGGCAAGGTCCGAGGCAGGCCGCTGCCGCCGTGGGCGGCTGAATTCGACTGTGCAAGCTGGGCGCAGTTTTTCCTCAAGTTCATCCTCGCCCATCCTGCGGTGACCTGCGTCATCCCG
>Ga0156226_1130_pt1 | contig 11764 bp, 9 predicted proteins | sample RifCSPlowO2_12_FD_107874 | JGI IMG/M metagenome (GOLD analysis project Ga0156226, IMG submission 107874) | Betaproteobacteria bacterium RIFCSPLOWO2_12_FULL_62_13
CGAGCGGGGTGATCGGCGCCGAAATCGCGGCCAAATCCCCGCCTGACGGCTACACTCTCCTGCTCGCGCAAAACGCGTTCACGATCAATCCAAGCCTCTTCCGCAAGTTGCCTTACGACACCCTCAAGGAGTTTACGGCGGTCTCGCTCCTGGCGAGCACGCCCTATCTTCTCACCGTGCATTCTTCGCTGCCCGTGAAGTCGGTGAAGCAACTGATCGCGCTGGCGAAGGCCCGCCCCGGAGAGCTCAATCACGCCTCAGGCGGCAGCGGCACCGGCCCGCATCTGGCGATGGAAGTGTTCATGCAAAAAACGGGAATCAAGATGGTGCAGGTCACCTACAAAGGCGGCGGCCCGGCCATGAACGATTTCATCGCCGGCCAGACCCAGGTCTACCTCGCCAACATGGTGTCGGCGATGCCCCACGTGAGGTCGGGAAGGATACGCGCACTGGCCGTGTCCAAGCTCACCCGGTCGCCCGTCGTCCCCGACGTGCCGACGATCGCCGAGTCCGGGCTGCCCGGTTTTGACGAGAGCGGGCAACACGGCATCGTTGCTCCCGCGGGAGTTCCGAGGGAAATCATGTCAAAACTGCAGCGCGACATCGCGACCGCGATGCGCACGCCCGAGATCGTGAAACGCCTTGCCGATGAGGGCTCAGAGGTGGTCGCGAGCACGTCCGAAGAATACGCGGCCATCATCAGGCGCGAGACGGAGAAGTGGGCGAAGGTGATTAAGGCCGCGGGGATCCAGCCGCAATAACATCCATAGCGAGACAAAGGAGCATGTCGCATCATGAGCAACATCGATCTGCATAACCATGTGATTCCGCCGACGATCGTCGATGCGCTGGTGCGCAATCCGGAACGCTTCGGAATGAATATCGAGGTGAAAGGCGGCAAGCGCTATTTCAAAAGCCACGGACGCATGACCGAGCTGCTGCCGGAGTTCTACGACGTCAACGCCAAGATCGAATGGATGGATCGCAGGGGAATCGATATTTCCGCGATCTCGGTCGGCCCGCCGATCTATTTCTACTGGTTGTCGCCCGACGCCGGGCTGGAGGCCGCGCGGCTCGCAAACGACGGTATTGCGCGAATGGTGGAGAAGCATCCCGACCGGTTGCGGGGCATGGCGCACCTGCCGATGCAGGATACGGACGCGGCGATCGTCGAACTTGAACGGGTGGTGAAGGAGCACAGATTCAAGGCGGTGGAAATCGGCACTTCGATCGAGGGCACGGCGCTCGCCGACCAGAAGTTCCGCAAGGTCCTGAGGACCATCGAACAGCTCGGCTGCTTCGTCTTCGCGCACCCCTACCAGTGCCTGGCGCAGGGCGGCATGGACGACTACTACCTGCGCAATTTCATCGGCTTCCCGCTCGACACGACGATGATGGTGGCGCACCTCATGTACAGCGGCGCGCTCGACGACCTGAAGAGGCTGCGCATCCTGTGCGCGCACGGCGGCGGCTATGTGCCGTACCAGATCGGGCGCTTCATCCACGGATTCAACGTACGGCCCGAGCCGAAGATGAAGACCAGGACCTCGCCGCGCGACCTGTTGCGGCGCTTCTACTTCGACGCGCTAACGCACGATCCGCTGGCCGCGCGGCACCTCATCAACCGCGTGGGGGCCGATCGCGTGGTGATCGGCACCGACCACCCGTTCGACATGGGGCCGGAGGATCCGATCGGCGCGATCGACGCGATACCGGAGCTGACCGCGAGCGAGCGCGAGTACGTTTGTGAACTCACCGCGAAGGACCTGCTCGGCGAGGACTAACATGATCAATGGGTTCGAAGTGACGCTCTTGTTTCGATCCGCAATCTGCCCCTTCTAAACAGGGAAAAACCACTCATGAACATTTTGATCGTTGGCGCCACTCGCGGTATCGGGCGGGAACTTGTTCAACAGGCGTTGTCCTCCGGACATACCGTAACCGCCCTGGTTCGCGATCCGCGAAGGCTTTCGACACAGCATGATCGGCTCAGGGTGATAAAGGGCGATATTCTGGATTCGGATTCGGTCGCTCTCGCGATGGCAGGTCAGCGTGCGGTGTGTTGCACGATCGGGGTCAAGGTGCCGTGGCCGCCGGTGACGGTCTTCTCGGAAGGCACCGGGAATCTGCTCCAGGCAATGAAAAAAGCCGGGGTCAAGCGTTTGCTGTGCGTGACGGGCATTGGCGCCGGAGACAGCAGGGGGCACGGTGGTTTTCTTTATGATTGTGTCTTCCGCCCTTTCCTGCTTTGGCCGGTCTATGCGGACAAGGACCGCCAGGAATCGCTGATCAAGGCGAGCGATGTTGACTGGACTATCGTCCGGCCCGGCTTCCTCACCAACGGACCGTTAACGAAAAATTACAGAGCGCCCACTGATTTGACGGGGGTAACCGCAGGCTGGATTTCCCGCGCGGATGTTGCGCACTTCATGCTCCAGGAACTGGAATCGAATCAGTATTTGAGGAAAACACCCTTGTTGACTTCCTGAAGTCTTGAATTACGCGGCCAACATGCGCTTGAGCTGTCTCACCGCCGAAGTGGGGCTCGTCAGCACCTTGCGCCCCGGCTGATCGGGAATAAGCGCGGCGGCGCTTGCCATCGAAAACTGCCCGAGGATCAGCGCATCGCAAACGCCGAGTTCGTCCGCCGCCCGCGCGATCAGCCGGTTGTGCTCCGCAGCGCGCCCGGCGTGCAGCGCCGTGAGCGCGGTGGGAATGGCTTGTGTCTTGATCTTGATCTCGAGCTTGAGCTGCCGTTGCCGCGCCATCTGTTCGAGCTCGGCCCTGAGTGCGGGAATACTCGGTGCGAAGGTTGCGAGCAGGCCGATGCGGTTGCCCGCGGCGAGCGCTTCGTTGAGCATCGCCTCGTTGGGCTTCAGGACGGGAATGTTCAAGGCGGCCTGCGCCGCTTCGATCGCCGGACCGAATGCCGAGCAGGTGAAGAGGACGGCATGCGCGCCGCAGCCGTGCGCGTAGCGCGCCAGCGTCACGAATCGCTCGATCATCTTGTCGGTTAGCCTGCCTACGGCGGCGAGGTCGGCGGAGAGCGAGTCGTCGAGCAGATTAGTGGTCCGCGCCTCCGGCCAGAGCCGTTTGAATGCGTCAACGATCGGTTCCACGGCGACGGGCGTGGCGTGGATCAGGGTGATACGGGACAATGACATGGGTGCGGAATAATGAAAACCCGTGTATTTTACACACGATTTACGTCGGGCATTTGTTCGTCGTCGGCGTGCTGCTGTCGGAATCGAGCATGCGGCATCATCCGTTGACGCCGATGACCGATCCGCTGCTGATACGCGTGCTCGCGCGGCAATGCAAGGGCCGGGTCGGGCTGATCGCATAGGACGTGGTGGAGCAGGGAAGCGCGGCGATCGGCGAAGCGATGCGCAGGTTGCAGGCAGAGGGCTACCGTTTTGCCGTCATCGATGCGATTACCGGTGCGCATTTTACCGCGGAACAGGTGGCGGAACTCAACCGCCGGCTTGCGAACTGATTGGCATGCCCTCGCGACGCGCGTGCCCGCCCACCGTGTGTCGCCGACATGCAACCAGCGGAACCGGGTGTGGTCATATGTGGATACGACAAGCCGTGAAGATCTTTTTTTGCAGGAGGCGTGGGATGAGAAAGTCATTCATTTTGGCGGGCGCCATCGCAGCCGCGACCGCTGCAGTGCCCCAGTGGGCTGGCGCCCAATCGACCCTGGATGCGGTGCGGTCAAAAGGCTATGTGCAGTGCGGGGTCAATACCGGGCTCGCGGGGTTCTCGCAGCCGGATTCGAAAGGGGTGTGGCGCGGCATCGACGTGGACGTGTGCCGCGCGGTCGCCGCGGCGATGTTCGGTGACGCGAGCAAGGTTCGATTCACTCCCCTCACCGCGCAGCAGCGCTTCACCGCCCTGCAGTCGGGTGAAGTCGATGTTCTGTCGCGCAACACGACCTGGACGGTGACGCGCGACACGAGCCTGGGTCTCAACTTCGTCGGCGTCAACTACTACGACGGGCAGGGCTTCATGGTGCCGAAGAAGCTTGGCGTGAAAAGCGCCAAGGAGCTGAAAGGCGCCACCGTGTGCGTGCAGCCGGGCACCACGACCGAGCTCAATCTCGCCGACTACTTTCGCGCCAACAAGATGACCTTCAAGCCGGTCGTAATCGAAAAGCTCGAGGAAGTGACGAGCGCGTACTTCGCGGGTCGCTGCGACGTATACACGACGGACGTTTCCGGCCTCGTCGCGGTGCGCGCCTCGCGGGCGCTGAACCCGGCCGACCACGTAATTCTGCCTGAGGTGATCTCCAAGGAGCCGCTTGGTCCAGTGGTGCGCCACGGTGATGACAGTTGGTACGACGTCGTCAAGTGGTCGCTGTTCGCGATGATCGAAGCCGAAGAGCACGGCCTTGCCTCGAAGAACATCGACCGGCACGTGAAGAGCGCCAATCCTGCGATCCAGCGTTTCGTCGGCGCCACCGGTGACATCGGCAAGATGCTGGGCCTTGACAACCGCTGGGCCTACAACATCGTCAAGCAGGTTGGCAACTACGGCGAGAGCTTCGAGCGGAACCTCACGCCGCTTGGTTTCGATCGCGGTCTCAACAAGCTCTGGACGCAGGGGGGTCTGATGTACGCGCCGCCGATCAGGTAAAGCGACGGCGCGCGCCCGGCGCGGGCAGACCCGCGTAGTGGCGCGCGCCAGAGCACGCGGTTCCTAAACCTTGAAACCGCAGATGAACGTGGATGCACGCAAGAAAGGCGGCAAATAAGCCGTCCGCATCTCGACTCCTCCCTCGACAAGCTCGGGATACGCTCGATACGAACGGGTTTTCGGCATTTTTCAACAAACTGTTGACTTTACCGTGTCATGCCCGCGGAGGCGGGCATCCAATGTGCCGACAGCACTTGGATTCCCGACTGCTCGGGAATGACACAGTGCATCTGATCGCTTTTTTCATGATAAAACGGTTAGGGCAACGCCGATACAATGCGCTCTCGCGGCCGAACACGGCCTGACGCGCAAATCGATTGTCATCCATTTGCGCAAAACTCAATAGGAGGCAGGGAACCGGAGTGAAGCTTTCCTTCAGCGATCCGCGGCTTCGCGCACTCGTCTACCAGGCGGCCGCGATTGCAACGGCGCTGTTTGTCGCCTGGTATCTCATTTCCAACACGCTCGCCAACCTTGAGGCACGCAGGATCGCGAGCGGCCTCGGTTTTCTGGGCCGCGAGGCCGGCTTCGCGATCGGCGAGACGACGTTCATTGCCTACAGCGCGGCGGACACCTACTTTAGGGCGCTCGCGGTGGGCGTTGCGAACACCTTCAGGGTGGCGCTGATCGGGATTGTCGCGGCGACGGTGCTCGGAACGATGATCGGGTTGGCCAGACTGTCGCACAACTGGCTGCTGGCGAAGCTCGCCGCCGGCTACGTCGAGTTCATCCGCAATGTGCCGCTTCTGGTCCAGCTCTTCTTGTGGTATGTGCTCATCACCGAGAACCTGCCGCTGCCGCGCCAGGCGCTCGAACCGCTGCCCGGTGTCTACCTCACGAACCGCGGAGTATTTTTCCCGGTTCCGGCAGCGCACCCGGCCTACGCCTGGATGTTCGCCGCCTTCCTTGGAGGCGTTGCAGCGGCGTTGCTGTTCGCCTGGTGGGCGGCGCGCCGCCAGGCGCTCAGCGGCAGGCGTCCGCCCGTGCTTGAGATCGTCCTTGCGCTCGTGCTCGTTGCGCCGGCGCTTGCATACTTCATCGCCGGCGCGCCGACTGAACTCGACGTACCGCGGCTTGTCGGCTTCAACTTTACGGGGGGCGTGGCGCTCACGCCCGAATTCACGGCGCTCACCCTCGGGCTCGTCATCTATACCGCCGCGTTCATCGCAGAGATCGTGCGCGCCGGGATTGTCGCGATCCAATACGGCCAATTCGAGGCTTCGTATGCACTCGGGCTGCGCCGCGGCCTGGCCATGCGGCTCGTCGTGCTGCCACAGGCGCTGCGCGTGATCGTGCCGCCGATGACGAGCCAATACCTGAACCTCACCAAGAACAGCTCGCTCGCGGTCGCGATCGGTTATCCGGACCTCGTCTCGATCGCCAACACCACCATGAACCAGACCGGCCAGGCGGTCGAAGGGATCGCGATCATCATGGCGGTTTATCTGACGATCAGCCTTTCGATATCGGCTTTCATGAACTGGTACAACGCGCGCATCGCACTCAAGGAGCGCTAGTGTCCCGAGTCATTATTTCGATGCAGGATCTTTGGAGCCTCTCATATCGAGATGGCGTAGGTCAGGTTGCCGCACGGCTACCTGACGCCACGTGGATGTCGGGGAACGCTGCGCGTACCCCGACCTACGCCCAAAATTGTGCAGTCAATTAACGATTCAGGACACTAGCATGGGGCAGGTGCGAACCACAACGCTGCCGCGGCCTGCGGCGCACTCGCCGCTCGCCTGGCTGCGCGCGAACCTGTTCTCAAACCGGGCCAACGCGCTCACCACACTCGTCATTGTCTATCTGCTGTGGCAGGCTGTGCCGCCGTTCATCAATTGGGCGTTTCTCGACGCGGTGTGGCAGACAGCCGATCCGAAAGTCTGCCGCGCCTTGCGCGGCGAGGGCGCGTGCTGGGCGTTCGTCACCGAGAAACACCGCTTCATCCTGTTCGGCACTTATCCGTTCGAGCAGCACTGGCGTCCCGCGCTTGCCAGCGCGATCCTGATCGCGCTCTGGGCCGTGAGCGCGCTGCGCGTGTTCTGGAAGGGGTGGCTCGCGCCGGTGTGGGCGGGCGGGCTTGCCGCGATCGGGTTCCTGATGTGGGGCGGCGTCTTTGGCCTCCCCTACGTCGAAAACGAGCGCTGGGGCGGATTGATCCTCACGTTGCTGCTCGCCACCTTCGGCATCGCGTTGGCGTTTCCGCTTTCCATCCTGCTCGCGCTCGCCCGCCGCTCGACGATGCCGGTGCTGCAGGGGCTCGCGATCGGTTTCATTGAGCTCGTCCGTGGGGTGCCGCTGATATCGCTGCTCTTCATGGCGTCGGTGATGCTGCCGCTTTTCCTGCCGAGCGGGGTAACGATCGACAAGTTGCTGCGCGCACAGATCGCGCTCATCCTGTTTGCGGCGGCCTACCTCGCGGAAGTCGTCCGGGGCGGGCTGCAGGCGATTCCCGCGGGCCAGTACGAGGCGGCCGACTCACTCGGGCTGTCGTACTGGAAGAAGACGCTGCTCGTCATCCTGCCGCAGGCGCTCAGGATCGCAATCCCGCCGCTCGTAAACAGCTTCATCGGGTTTTTCAAGGACACCTCGCTCGTCCTCATCATTGGGCTGTTTGACCTGCTCTCGACGATCAAGGTGTCGCTCACCGAGCCGGCATGGTCCGGCTTCGGGGTGGAGGCATACTTGTTCGCATCGATCGTGTATTTTGCGTTCTGCTACGCGATGTCGAGCTACAGCCAGAACCTGGAGCGGCAACTCGCAAGGGCCGAGGAGGGAAAACGGCGGTGAAAAGTGCTGCCATGATCGAGATGCGCAAGGTCAACAAGTGGTTTGGCGACTTCCACGCGCTGAAGGACATTGACGTCACGGTCGACCGCGGCGAGAAATACGTGGTCTGCGGACCATCCGGCTCGGGCAAGTCCACCATGATCCGGCTGGTGAACAGGCTGGAAGCACACCAGTCGGGACAGGTGATCGTGGACGGCATCGAGCTCGGCGATGATCTCCGGAAGATCGAGGCGATCCGGCGCGAGGTGGGCATGGTGTTCCAGAGCTTTAATCTGTTCCCGCACCTTACCGTGCTTGAAAACCTCACCCTGGCCCCGGTCTGGGTGCGGAACCTGCCCAGAGCGGAGGCCGAGGAACTGGCGCTGCACCTCCTCGAACGCGTGCGCATCCCGGAGCAGGCCAGGAAATACCCCGGGCAGCTCTCCGGCGGCCAGCAGCAGAGAGTCGCGATCGCGCGGGCGCTCTGCATGCGGCCGAAAATCATGCTCTTCGACGAACCGACCTCAGCGCTCGATCCGGAGATGATCAAGGAGGTGCTCGATGTGATGATCGAGCTCGCGGAGGAGGGCATGACGATGATCGTGGTGACGCACGAGATGGGTTTCGCGCGCACGGTTGCGGACCGCGTCTTGTTCATGGACCAGGGGGAGATCGTCGAGTCGGGTCCACCGGGGGAATTTTTCTCGTCGCCAAAGACCGACCGCGCGCGGCTTTTCCTGAGCCAGATACTGGGGCATTGACGGGTGACGGGTGATGAGAAAGTCTCGCGTAGGTCGGGTTGCCGTCAGGCTACCCGACACTTTGACGCCGGGGAGCGCCGTGCGCGCCCCGGCCTACGCCTCTCATCCTTCCGCCCTCATCCTTCCGCCCGCATCCCTCCTCCCTCATCCTTCCTCAGCTCAGGCCGGCCGCGCGCCCACAACCGGGGCATCGCGGCGCCGCAGGATCCAATAACCGACGAACAGGCCGACCGGAATGCAGGCGAATGCCGCCACCTGCTGATCGGGGTGGAACAGCACCACCAACGCGATGGCGGCGAGCACGAGCCGCAGCGGCACGTCGATCTCGCGCCGGTCGGCGAACCGGGCCTGGATGCTGAAGCTCAAGCCGATCGTCGACGTCATGATGAGCAGCATCGCCGCGATCTGTGCCATCCCCGGTTCCAGCACGAGCTCCGGCCGGGTAAACACGCCCGCCATCAGGACGAACAGGGAGAAGCAGATAAGGATTGCGTGAAACAGCGTCTGCATGAAGGGCGCGTCCGCGATCTTGGCCGTGACTGCGGCGGTCACGGAAGTGGGCGGGGTGAGCTCGCCCCACACCGCGAGGAAAAAGGCGAAGAAATGAACGACCCATGGGTCGACACCCACGCGGATCATGGGCGGTGCGATTACCAGGGCCGTGATGATGTAGGTCGGCGCCGGCGGCAATCCCGTTCCGAGCAGCGCGCCGAAGAAGAAGGCGACGACCGCCATGGCGGCCAGATTGACCCCGGCGGCCTCGATGAGGATGGCGCCGATTTTCGTCGGCACGCCGGTAATGACGAGCGCTCCGGTCATGATCGACAGCGTCGCGAGCAGCAGCGTCAGGTCAGCGGTCATGTTCGCGAAAGTATCGACGAAACGCCCGAGCGGGGCGGCGAGCGCACGCAGCGACCAGGCGCGCGTCCTTGCGAGCGATACCAGGTGCGCGGTGACCAGGGCCCCGGCAACGGCGAGAAAGACATAGAGCGCGGCGAACATCGGCGCCAGGTGAAATACCGCCATCAAGGCGATAAGTCCCCCGACGACGGCGGCGAAGACGCCGATGTTCGTCCAGTCGGTCCAGCGCATGATTTCGGCCGAGACGCTTTCGAGGCGGTGACGATAATGTGTTGACAGCAGGTAGACCGACACCGCGATGCCGACGAAATAGATGAGCGCCGGCGCGTAGCCGCGCGCGACCACGTCGAAATAGCTGCGTCCCAGGAACTCCGCCATCAGGAACGCGGAGATGCCCATGATCGGCGGCATCAACTGCCCCCCGAGCGATGACGCCGTCTCGATCGCGGCCGCAGTCACCCGCGGCATGCCGGCGCCGATCATGGCTGGAATGGTCGCCGAACCCGTGGTGATGGCGTTGGCCGCGCCGCTGCCGCTCACGGCGGCAACCCCCATCGAGCCGAGCACGGCCGCCTGCGGCAGCGCGTGCGGCGAGCGCACGGCGATCTGCGTCGCGCCCTTGAGAATCGAGTCGACGCAGCCGAAGGCGCGCAGCGCGGAGAGGACGAGAATGAACGAACCGATCAGCGTCAGCGCAAGCTGCGGCAGGTTGGAAAAGACGCCGGTCGACATTTCGACGCTCATGGCGCTGATGATCCGTTCCCAGCTTAACCCTGGATGGAAAAACATGCCGGGCACCACCGAGCCGTATACCGCGTAGAGGATCAGAACAACGTTCAGTATGAACAGCGCCATGTAGCGTTTCCGCGCATACTCCATGATCAGCACGGCCATCAACACGCCCATGGTGAGATCGGTCGTGCTCCAAATGCCGGCTCGCACCGTGCCGATCTCGAAGTATTCAACGTGCATGTATACGGCGACGGCGATCGAGATCGCGATGTAGGCGGCGGCTATCACGTAGTTGGCGACCGCCGGGAGCCGCGGGTAGAACTCGTCCTTGCGCAGTTCGTCCAGCGTGAACAGGATGAACGTGACCGGGACCAGCGTGATCGCGAGCAATACCGGCCCGCCGGCACTGGTCCAGTAGTAGACAAACAGGTAGACGAAGAAGAAGACCGCGGTCAGGTAATAGAGTCCGTCGATGACGGCACGTGGCCGGGACGAAAGCGCGGCGGGGTTGGTCATGTTTGGGAAAAGCTCTGCGTGATCGCTACAGGACGGGCGCGTCCTTGCGCCCGTCCGCCCAATTGATTCAGTGAGGTAAACCCTCGGCTTGGCCGCGGGTCATTTAACACACGTGATCGAACCTACTTCTTCGCGATCCGCGCGTCCCACTTCTTGTCCCAGACACCCTTTTCGCGCATGTACTTCGCGAGCCCCGGATGGATCGGTACAAAGTCCACCGCCGACATGACGCCGTGGCGCTGGAACCCGGGCATGTCCTTGGCGATCTGCGCGAAACCCGGATCGGCTTTGACGAGCTCGGCGACGTTCTTCTCGATCACCGTGAGCATTCTGTACACGTCGTTCTCAGGCACCTCGAGGCCGACGTGGAAGCCATAATAGAACGGCAACAGGGTCACGCTGGGGGTGTGAACGTCCTTCTTGAATACGTCGGGTTTCACTTCGGTGACCGCAAAACCGGCTTTCTTCAGTTTGGCGAGTTCGTCGGCGCTCGGGTTGAGGGCGGCCCAATCCGCCGCGAGCGAAGCCTCGGTGATCCAGGGCGCCGTCGTGGCTTCGCCGTTGGTGTATATGATGAACGCCTCGATGCCGCCGCCCTGGAGCAGCGATCCGGCTGCGGAGAGGTCAACCTGGCGGTACTGGTGCTTTACGCCGAGCGCGCTAAACGCGCGCTCGAGATGGGCGCGCACATCCCAGGGGAGCGGCCCGGTGAACACGGGCTTGCCGGCGAGATTCGCCCATCCCTTGAATTTCGCCCTGTCGCGGGAATGGACCGCGGTGCCGACCTCGACGGTGAATACCCAGAAGGACTGCACGGGTTGGCGCTTCATGCTCGTCTTGAATCCCTTGAAGCGATTGATGTCGTTGGCGAGCTCGTAGAAGGCGATGTCGGCGCCGTAATAGCCCTCGAACTGGCCCGTCGCGTAACCCTTGACGGTCACGATCGCCCCGGGCGTCGGCTGAACGGTGACCCGGTAGTTCTTCATCTCGCGGTTCAAGACTTCCGCGAGCGCAACGAGCGCCTTGTGTCCGGACGATCCGACCGCTGAGGTGCCCCAGGGAATCTCTTTCACCTGCGACCACGCCGCGGCGCCCAAGGTCGCCATCAGGCCGGCGACGAGGAATGTAAGCGTACGTCTGAGCATAGCTGCCTCCTCCATTATCGATAAGGGAGGGTTCCACCAACCCTCCCGGTGTGACAGTATACAACCGCGCGGATGTGTCCGGGCGACAGTGGGCTTGGCATGATGTTTCGGCGCCTCCACCCGTTTCCACACCCCACCGCGATCGAAAGCCTGGCGGTGGTTCTACTTTGAGTGCGGGGCAGACTCGGAAAGTTCCTGCGGCCGGCGCGTATTCAGTTCTCGAGGCTCGTGGCTGGCGAGGGCGTGAGAGGCGTAGGTCGGGGGACGCGCAGCGTTCCCCGA
>Ga0156226_1452_pt1 | contig 11761 bp, 13 predicted proteins | sample RifCSPlowO2_12_FD_107874 | JGI IMG/M metagenome (GOLD analysis project Ga0156226, IMG submission 107874) | Betaproteobacteria bacterium RIFCSPLOWO2_12_FULL_62_13
CGGGCTGAGCGGAGTCAGGTATTTTTAGGACGCTCAGTAGAACTGCTGTTTTTGCGCAACTAGGCAATACAAGAGCGCTCGGCCCTGCTCCGTCATCTCCGGTGACGCATCGTCTGGCGCGAAGTGCCGCTTGAACGCGGCGGTCGCCGCCTCGGGATCCCAAACGTCGTAGCCCAACACACTCAGCAGCGTGGTGGCGTCGAGGCCTGGTGGTGCCGGCGAATAGGGCGGCTTGCACCACAGGCCAAAGCCGTGCTCGGCGAGGCGCTTCCACGGAAAGTGGCGGCTCGGATCGGTTTTCCGGCGCGGCGCGACATCACCGTGACCGAGGAAATTTCCCGCTGGAATGCCGTAGCGCTCCCTCAAGTCGGCGAGCAGCGCGAGCAGCGACTCGATCTGGGCATCGGCAAAGGGCTCATCGCCATTGTTGTCGAGTTCGATGCCGATCGATGCGGAATTCAGATCGCGGTTACCGCCCCAGTACGACTCGCCGGCGTGCCACGCGCGAGCGAGTTCATCCACCAGATAATAGATTCTGCCATCGCGTGCGATCAGGTAATGCGAACTCACCTTGCGCAGCGGATCGCCAAGCGTGGCGAGCGCCTGCTCCGCGCCGTCGTTGCCCGTGTGATGGAAGATCACGAAGTTCGGCCGCCGCGCATCGAAGTTGGGCGACGGCCGCTGTTCGACGGTCACGTTGGCGCGCTGCGGAAGTTGAGCACAGGCGACAACGGTCAGGACGAGCAATGCCATGCAGACACGAGCCAGGATCGTGCGCAGCGTCTTGTTCATGGGAGCCGTCAGAAGATGCCAAGCGCGAGTCCGGCCGCGATCGCGGCGCCGATTTCTTCACACCGGCGCAGATCCTCCGCCCCGATCCTCTTCGGCGCGAGGATCGCTTCGGGCGTTTGCGCGTGCGTGCACACGATGAGCGGTTCGCACACCGCCTTCAACCGCCAGCCGGTGCAAATGCGTTCGATCTGGCGCACGGCGTTGCTGCCGTCGCTGCCCGCGCACACCAACGTCGCATAAGGCCGGCCGGTGATGCGCTCAAGCACCGCGTAATAAGTGCGGTCGAAGAAGTCCTTCATGATCCCGGAGATCGCGGCGAGATTTTCCGGCGTCGCGAACACGTAGCCATCGGCGTGCAACACGTCCTCTGCGCGAGCTTCCGCGGCGTGCAGCAAGCGTACGCGGACCTCCCGCTCCGTCGCTGCGCCCCGCATGGCAGCCTCCGCCATCTGGCGCGTCCCGCCGGTCATCGAGTGGAAAACGATAAGAAGCTCTTTCATCGCTTCGACGAGAAAAAGTGACGAAAGATGGTGACGATAACTGGTGACGAAGATCCTCACCTCGTCACCGCTTCCCGTCACCGCTTCCCGTCACCCTTTCTCGTCATCCTTTTTCGTCACCTCTTCCCGTCACCCCTTTTCACCGCATTCAGCACATTCACCGGATAGAAGCCGCCCCCCACCGCGCCCACCATCGCCTCGTGGATATCCTCGACGGCCTCGATGAAATTCGTCTGCCCGAGAATGAAACCGGATCGGTAAGTACTGCCGTTCCAAATTGGAACATCAGAAACAAGAAACCCGCCGAAGCGGGTTGTTGCTGAATTTGGTGCTGCTGATTGCCGCGCTGGTTATGCGGCGGTTTTGACATCGGTGCGCGTCATTGCGTCCCGCAGTTGATCACCCACGCGAACCCAATCGCCACGCATGGCGCTCTGTTCGGAGTCGTGAGGATAGGCGTAACGATTGACATGGAACGTATCCGCAGGAGCTTCAAGTCCGCGAAATACGCCCTCAATCAGTGCCTTAGCTTTACGTATTTGCTTGGTCATGGGACGAATAGGACCACAGTATATCCAGGTAAGTTCCGCCTAGTCAAAGACGCGTATTTCACTCAGATTTTTAGATGAGGCAACAGGAGACGTGCTAAACAGTCTAGCCTCACAATCTCTCTGAATCCCCAAACGCGGTCGCTAACGCCAGCCCCCATCGCAGGTGCAACCCGCATGAAGTTTCCCGTCTCGGGTTTCTCGATTCTTGCAGTCATGAGTTGCATGGCGACACCTCCTTTCCCGCGACGCTTGGATGGGAGAGTGTACCGCAGGATAAGGCGGCGGGAGGAAGCGGCTCGCATCGTGGGTCGTTACCGACAGCTCGGATCGACCCAAGGCAGTCATTCCCCGGTGACGGCTAATCCGGTCCGTGGTTCGAGCCACGATCGGAGAGCCGAGCGGGGCTCGAACCCATAAGGCAGTGCGAATAGCGGGCTCGGTGTGTTGGATCAAGTCCAAGCTACTACACTACACGTGTCACTTTCCCGTCATCCTCAGTCAAGACGCAGCGCATACTCGTCCAGCTCGATCCGAGGCGGCTGGAAGGTGTTGATGAACGCGCCGGAGTCGGCGTAGCCCATCGCCATCCCGCAGATCACGATCCCGTTGTTCGTGATGCCGAGTTCGCGCCGGACGATGTCCGGGTAGCCTGCGATGGCGGCCTCCGGGCAGGTGTGCAGCAATCTTCTTGTCAGCTCGATAGCTTCAAATTACGCGGCGATATTCCATATCGGAATTTCTTGCATGTTGTTTGATGTATGTCAACGCGCAGATGGGAGAAATGGGTTATTCGCCTGAACGGGAGACATTCAATTCCCAATGCACGTCCAGAGGAAAGGGCAACAGCATGAACGCGAAGAATGACCGCGCCGCCTGGCTCAAAGGCCCACCCTCCCACTGTAGCATCCTGCCGAAAATCCAAACGCGCCCCCGTCGCTTCGTCCTGCTCGGCGCTCCCGGCGTCGGCAAGGGCACCCAGGCGGAATTGCTCAGCGCACGTCTCGGCGCCTGCCAGCTTTCCACCGGCGACGTCTTCCGCGCTGCGAAATCCATCGCCGCGTCCGAGCGCAGTCCGGCCCTCAACCGCGCCCTCGACGCCATGCAAAGGGGCGAACTCGTCACGGACGAGACCGTGCTTGCCATGGTCCAGGAACGCACCGTCTGCCTGCGGTGCGACGGCGGGTTCCTGCTGGACGGTTTCCCGCGCACCGTGCCCCAGGCCGAGGCGCTGACCCAACTCCTGGCGCACGAGCAAATCCAGCTCGATGCCGTGCTCAGCTATGAACTGCCTCTCGAAACCATCGTTGCGCGCTTAAGCGGCCGCCGGACCTGTGAGACATGCAAGGCCGTCTACCACGTCCAATCCAAACCGGCGAAGGTTGAAGGCGTGTGCGATGAGTGCGGGGGCAGCCTGATCCAACGCGAAGATGACCGACCTGAATCGGTCAAGGTGCGCATGGCTGCCTACGAATCCAGTACCGCGCCACTGACCGATTACTACCGCAAGCTGGACCTGCTCGTCGCCGTCTCCGCCGAGGGATCGCCCGAAGCGATTTACCAGCGCACGCTGCAAACGCTCGACGCGAGGGCATGATGCGCAGAATCGCCGCAGTTCGTCACCTATCGAACACGAAATCTTGGCCAATCGAAAGGGGCCGCTGTCCTTCCTAGTCCTCATCCAGCTCAACAACGAATACGCGCGTCAATTCCGCCAGTTCGTCCGGCGCGCCGATGAACCGGCAGCCCGAGCGTACTACCGGCGTCCCATCCGGAAGTTGTGTATTGATTGAGTAGCTGATCTGCACATCGGCGCGCACCGGAGGACGCGATGGATGAAGAATGCGACAATCGGTCAAGACACGGCCTGGTTCGAGGCGGTTGGCCGGATCGTGGAGGATCGTGCCGACTCCGCCGCGTCCGATGTCGGCGACGCGCGCCTCGAATGACCCGACACCCGGGCAGTCCACGAAACATCGCAAGGGCAGGTGCGGCGGAATCCTCACGCGCCGGTGCAGTCGCCGTTCATATTGGATCATGACCTCCGGGAGATCGAACTGCACCGCGGCGCCGTCGTTGAAGATCGTCTCTGTCGGTCTGAATGCCAAGAACTCAAGGTGCAAGCCGCCCCGCTCGCAATGAAGTCTAATCGTCCTGGACGATAGGAGCGCGGAATTGGCCCGCTTGGATGGACCGTAGTCGACCACGATGTGCCCTGCCTCGGCATCGACATGGAGCACCCGCGTGAGGAAAAGCAATTCACCATGTTCAAGATAGGCAGCGAGAGGCGCTTTGTCGTTCGCGAGGGCGCCCAATACCGCCGCGATCTCGATCTGCGAACGGATTAGCAGTTGTCGGGAAGCCGTTTGCCGCTTCCCCGAAGTGTCTTTTTCGGGCATGGGCTTGCTGATATGTTCTCCTATTGTTGCGAGCATCCGACAGATTCAGAACATCGGCGTTACCCACTTGTGACAACCGAAATGCAGTCCATTATGGTACTGTCAGAAGCAGACTGGCAGTTTGTTGAAAAGCGCCCGAATTTGACCGCGAATCTGTTCTCCACATGCTGTCGGACCCGCGACACAGGGCGCTTTCCGTTATCCTCAGTCGAAGAATACTGCATACTCGTCCAGCTCACTGCGCGGCAACCGGAAGGTGTTGATGAGGGGCTCGGGATCGGCGTAGCCATCGCCATCCCGCAAATTACGATCCAGTCTCTGGTGATGTTCGCGCCGGGCAATGTCCGGGTGGCTCGCGATGGCGGCCTCCGGGCAGGTATGGAGCCCGCGCAGATAGACTTGGCGCGCTTTCATTGCCCAGTGTTGTCCTTCTTTGCTCTCTGAATAGCCGCCCAAAGTTTTGGCGGCGTAAACGGCATATCGAGATGCTTGATCCCAATCGGTCGCAACGCGTCGATCGTCGCGTTGACCAGCGCGGGTAGCGAGCCGCTGCAGCCGGCTTCGCCCACGCCTTTCGCCCCGAGCGCGTTGGTCGGCGTCGGCACCGGATGGTCGTGCACTTCGATGTGCGTGAGCCAGCCCGCGCGCGGCATGACATAGTCGGTGAAGCTGCCTGTCAGAAGCTGCGCCGTGGCGGGATCGTATACCGCCTGCTCGCCGAAAACCTGTCCCGCCCCCTGCATCACGCCGCCGTGCACCTGGCCTTCGACCAGCGTCCGATTGACAACGTTACCGAGATCGTCGACGGCGGTGTAACGCGCGATGCTCGCCGCGCCGGTCTCGGGATCGATCTCGACCTCGGCGATGTGGCAACCGTTCGGATAGGTTACGCCGAACGTGCCCTCGGCAACCGTATCGAGCGGGTGGTGCTTGGGTCCTGCGAGTTTGCGCGCGAGTTCGATGAAACCGATCGAGCGATCGCCTGCATGAAACGCTCCTTCGCTGTAACGCAGCTCGTTCTGCGCGATGCCCAGCATGGCCGAAGCATGCGGACGCGCGAGCTCGATCAGCTTCTGGCCGAGCGTGCGAAAGGCACTGCCGGTGCCGAGCACGCCGCGCGAGCCGCCGGTGCCGCTGCCGATGAGATCCGCTGCCGGGGGACTGGGGTGAAACCGGATGTGCGTGGTGTCGATCCCGAGCGTTTCGGCCACGATCTGCGGAAAAACGGTTTCATGTCCCTGGCCGGATGACTGCGTGACGGCGAAGAGCGTCATGCTCCCGTTCGCGTCGAACTCGACTGCGACCTGGTCCTTCGGCGCCGCGCCGCCGCCGCCGGCTTCAAGATAAGTCGAAATGCCGATGCCGCGGAACCTGCCCGCGCGCTCTGATGCCGCGCGGCGCTGCGGGAAGCCGGTCCAGTTGGCGCGCTTCAGGGCATCCTCCATCACCGCTTCGAAATCGCCGGAGTCGTAGACGCCCGCATTCGGCGTCTTGTAAGGCATGGCCGAGCGCGGAACGAAATTTTTTCGCCGCAACTCGATCGGATCGAATCCATGCTCGTGGGCCGTGTAGTCGACCAGCCGCTCGATGGCATAGGCGATGTCGGGGCGTCCGGCGCCCCGGTACGCGGATACAGGCACCGTGTTAGTGTGCGCGAGCCGCGTGCGGCCGTACACCGCGGGTATGCGGTAGACGCCCCCGATCGTGATCGTCAGGTTGCGGGTGGCGATGAAGGAACCGAACGCAGCGCCGTAGGCCCCGAGATCGGCCCGGTCGTCGAAGCGGATGGCGAGGAATTTCCCGCCCGCATCGAGCGCGAGTTCGCCGGTGAGTGACAACGTGCGTCCATGGAAATCACTGATGAAGGTTTCGCTGCGGGTCGCAACCCACTTCACCGGGCGTTCGAGCTTGCGCGCCGCGAGCATCGCCGCGAAATACTCCGGATACGCTGCGCCGCGCACGCCAAAGCTGCCGCCGACGTCCTGCGCGACGAGCACGATCTTGTCCTTGTCGAAACCGGTGACTTGTCCGATCTGGCCCCGCATGCCCCCGACCCCCTGCAGCGGCACATGAATGGTGTAACGTCCGCTCGCCGCATCGAACGCCACCAGACAGGCGCGCGGCTCCAGCGCGTTGCCAACGAGGCGCTGGCTTTCGACGGTGAGGCGGCTCACGTATTTCGCGCGCGCAAACGCGGCGGCGACCGCCTCTTCATCGCCGGATTCATACTCGAACGCGACGTTTCCAGGAACATCGGTGTGAAGCTGCGGCGCGCCTTCTGCCGCCGCACCCTCAAAGGTCGTGACCGCAGTCAGATCGCGGTATTCGATCTCGATCACGTCCCGCGCATCCTCGGCGAGCGCCGCGGTTTCTGCGACGATCATCGCGACCGGCTCGCCGACGTAGCGTACGCGGTCCATCGCGAGCACGGGGTGGTGGGGCTTGCGCAGCGGCTGGCCGTCTTTGCCCGGGTAGCTGACGATATTAGGCAGTGACTTGAACCCGGCCTGCCGTGCATCCTCGCCCGTGAACACCGCTACAATCCCGGGATGGGTCAACGCTCGAGTAGCATCGAGCCGAAGGATTTCGGCGTGCGCCCGGTCCGACCGCAGAAAAACCGCATGTAACTGATTCGGGAGATTCCAATCGGCGGTATAGCGGCCCTGACCGGTTATGAGACGAAAATCTTCGCGGCGAGACATAGCGCTTTCCAGGTAATTGATGTGTCCGAATTCTCGCATAGTTCACACGGGGCCTGTCACGCAGCGGACTCGAAGACCTCGCGCCGGCAGCGGAGGGACGCTTCAGCCACCGGATCGCGGTGATGGCTGTCAGCAATCGCAATGCGGATGGGCGCACATGTCCGGCTCCACGGCAGCGGCGTGAGTGCAGCTCGGGATACTCCACCAACGTATTGTTTTACATTTATAAACTGGTTGGCTCGCGGGCAGGGCGCCGCCTGAAATTATTCCTAAGACGGCATAGGCTAAAATGGGCGAATGATCGGACGCGCGGATTGACGCAACACAGAAAGAGTGCTGAACCTCAATATGAATATGCGCATGAGTCGACTGCCAGCCTTGTTCCTCGGTATTCTCGTGGTGCTCGCGTACCCCGCCGCGGCGCAGCAGATCAGAATCGGTTTTGTGGACGGTCTTCGCATCGAACGCGAGTCAAAGCGAATGGAGCGGGGCGTCGAGGCCCTCAAGAAGGAATTTGCCGAGCGGGAGGAAGCGCTGCAGGAATTGCGCATTCAGGTTCTGACCATGCAGTCGGAGCTTGAGAAGCTCAAACCGGACACGCAGCCGGCTGGGCTGGAGAGGAAACGACGCGAGTTTTCGGGCCTCGCCCAGCGGCTGGAACAAAGTGGCCGCGCCTTCACCGAAGATCTCGATCGCCGCAAGGCCGAGGAACGGCAGAAGTTTGTCCGCGACGTGACGGTGGTCGTGCGCAAGATCGCCGAAGCGCAGAAGCTCGATCTCGTGGTGCAGGAGGCGGTCTACGCAGACGCCGCCATCGACATCACCGATCAAGTGCTGAAAGCACTGGACGCCTTGCCGGCCGGCGGCGGAAAGTAAGAGCCCCTTCGCGCTTTGGCCGGTTTTGGCTCGCAACGCACGTGCGTTTCATTAAACATGATGCCGCGTTCGGGGAGGGCGGCCCTTGACCCAGAAAACCAGAACCAGTCTCACCAATCGATGCCCTGCTGATGTGCGCTGGGCCCAAGCAGCGGGCGCGGCCGAACACAGCAGATCGTTTTCGACGAAGGCAAGGGGCTATCCACCAAGGAACAGCAATACGCCAACACTGCGATCATCAATGGCGTTCGGCAGGAAGTGGACAAATGGCGCGCGTTGCCCAATCCAAACGATTGGCGCGTCACGCCTGAAACCGCGCGCTTCTTGCAGCACTGGCGCCATCACAATTTCAGCGGCATCCGCCCGTTCTTCTGTCAGATCGAAGCGGTCGAAACCGCCATATGGCTGACCGAAGTCGCGCCGCAAATAGGCAAAGTAGGCGATACCTTTCTGGAACACCTGGCCAACGCCAACCGCGACGCCAACCCGGAGCTCATGCGCCTCGCACTGAAACTCGCCACCGGCGCCGGCAAGACCACGGTCATGGCGATGCTCATCGCCTGGCAAACCATCAACGCGGTGCGGCGCCCGCAGAGCAAACGCTTCACGCGCGGGTTTCTTGTCGTGACCCCGGGCCTCACGATCAAAAATCGCCTGCGCGTGCTCCAGCCTAGCGATTGGGAGGGCGAGTTCTGCCGCGTGGCGGAGGCGCACCCGCGGCGTGCGGGCCTACGTCAAGAATCACAGCCTCGGCCTCGAAGTGCCTTACCGCTACGGGTCGGAAACGCGCAGGTACCTCCCCGACTTCATCGTGCTGGTGGACGATGGCCACGGCGATGACGATCTGCTGCATCTCATCGTCGAGATCAAGGGTTACTGGCGCGAAGACGCCAAGGAAAAGAAATCCACCATGGACACCTACTGGGTGCCCGGCGTGAACCACCTTGGCACCCACGGCCGCTGGGCCTTCGCCGAATTCACCGAGGTCTATCAAATCGAAGCCGACTTCGAGAAAAAGGTCGAAGCGGAGTTCAACAAGATGATCGAGTCCATCGTGCTGAGCGGAGTGCCGGCGGCAATGCATCGATAATGACATCAAATGATGTATACTTCATGCATTTCAACGGAGGGAAACAACATGCGCACCACCATCAATCTGGACGACCAACTGGTGGCCGAGGCCCAGCGCATCACGGGGGTGAAAGAGCGGACCGCTCTCATCCACGAAGGGCTCAAGGCCTTGATCGAGCGCGAAAGCGCGCGGCGCCTCGCCCGGCTCGGGGGCAGTGAACCCAGGTTGCAACTCATCCCCCGGCGCCGTTCCCAGCCCGCATGATTCTGGTCGACACGTCGGTCTGGGTCGATCACCTGCGCGAACGCGCGTCGGCGCTGGCTGCCGCCCTCGAACAGGGCAGCGTGCTGATGCATCCGTTCGTCCGCGGCGAATTGGCCTGCGGCAATCTGAAAAATCGGGGCGAAGTGCTCCGGCTGCTGGGGGAGTTGCCCGGCGCGCCGGTTGCGACGGACGCCGAGACATTGGATTTCATCCAGCAGCGCGCCCTCATGGGCCGTGGCCTGGGTTATATCGACGTCCACCTGCTGTCTTCGGTAGCTCTGGCGGGAACTGCGCGGCTGTGGACGCGGGACAAGCGCCTTGCTGCCGTAGCCGCTGACCTGGAACTGGCCCACGTGGAACAAGTCTGAGCAGGGGTCCCATCACCAAGAAACCGTCCACCAGGAAAACCGTCGAAACCCTCAAGCACGACGAAGCGACGCGCCGGAACATTCCCACGGCGGAATACCAGTCCGTTCTGCAGAAGGAGGAACAGAACCCGGTGCGCGTCGCCTACGAGCGGCGCAACCGCGACCTCGATCCGCAGCTTGTCTGGCGCGGCAAGGACGAGCAGGATTGGAGCGACCTCGTCGTCCACGCCCCGCCGCTCTACATCCAGGAAAAGGTGCACCCCAAGGTCATCATAGATGACCTGGTGGCTAGTGCTCAGTGGCTAGCGGCTAGCGGAACACAAACCACAAGTCACGAGCCACAAGCCACTCAGCTCAACCTCTTCGCCGACTTCAACGGTATGCCGACGGGCGTGGATAAAACGGAGTTCTACCAGCACGACCAGAACTGGTCGAACCGCATGATCCTCGGTGATTCGCTACAAGTGATGGCGAGCCTCGCCGAGCGCGAGGGATTGCGCGGCAAGGTGCAGTGCATCTATCTCGACCCGCCCTACGGCATCAAATTCAACAGCAACTTCCAGTGGAGCACCACAGACCGAAATCCAAAAGATGGCAGAGCCGACCAAATCACTCGAGAGCCCGAGCAGGTGAAAGCCTTTCGTGACACATGGCGCGACGGCATCCACAGCTACCTCACCTACCTGCGCGACCGGCTGACGGTGGCACGGGATTTGTTGATGGATTCAGGTTCGATCTTCGTGCAGATTGGGGATGAGAACGTTCATCGCGTCCGGGCGCTGATGGATGAGGTATTTGGAGAAGACAATTTCGTCTCACTGATTTCTTTTCGAACCACAACCGGCCTCGGCGACCAGTTTTTGGATTCTGCCTGCAACTTCTTGATTTGGTATTGCAGGGGAAAAGAGGCATTGAAGTATCGCGAGCTATTCAAAACAAAAGGCTTAGCTGACGATGTTGGTGGTCGTTACCGCCGGGTTCAGCTCGCAGCTCTTGATAGACGGTCAATGACGGCTGATGAGAGAGATGACCCTGCGACACTTCCGACCGGCGCTGAGATCTATCGACATGACAACCTTACGTCCCAGAGCGGTGGTGAAAAATCTGCTTTTCCTGTGAGCTACGCTGGGCAAACCTTTCGACCTGGCCGTGGATACTGGAAGACGAACGAGATTGGTATGCAGCACCTCCTCGAAGCTGAGCGAATTGCAAGTCCGACACCAAATTCGATTCAGTACGTTCGGTTCTTGAATGACTTCGCAGTAGCAAAGTTCAGCAACGTGTGGACTGACACTCAAACAGGCGCGTTTACGGACGAGAAGCTCTACGTTGTACAAACGAACGCCAAGGTAATCGAGCGATGCGTTCTTATGACTACCGACCCTGGCGACCTTGTGCTCGACCCGACCTGTGGCTCCGGCACCACTGCCTACGTCGCCGAACAATGGGGCCGGCGCTGGATCACCATCGATACCTCGCGCGTCGCGCTGGCGCTGGCCCGCGCCCGTATTATGGGCGCGCGCTATCCGTATTATCTGCTCGCAGACTCGCGAGATGGCCAGATCAAGGAGGGTGAAGTCACCCGCACCGTGCCATCGTCGCAACCTACTCGCAGCAACATCCGCCACGGGTTTGTCTATGAGCGCGTGCCGCACATCACGCTCAAGTCCATTGCCAACAACGCCGAGATCGACGTCATCTGGGAGAAATTCCAGAAGGATCTGGAATTTCTAAGATCGCGGCTGAACGCCGCGCTGAAGAACAATTGGGAGGAATGGGAAATTCCGCGGCACCCAGAGGACGGTTGGACCGCGGAAACGAAGAAACTTCACGCGGAATGGTGGGAAAGGCGCATCAGTCGCCAAAAAGAAATCGACGCGTCGATTTCTTCCAAGGCCGAATTCGAATACCTCTACGACAAGCCCTACCCGGACAACAAGAAGGTCCGCGTCGCCGGGCCGTTCACCGTCGAAAGCCTCTCGCCGCACCGCGTCCTCGGCGTGGACGAAAACGACGAACTGATCGACACAGCCGCCCAGCCGGGCGCCGACTACGCTGCGAAGCAAACGTTTCCCCAGGTGATCCTGGAAAACCTCAAGACCGCTGGCGTCCAGCAGGCGCACAAGGAAGACCGGATCACCTTCACCTCGCTCAAGCCCTGGCCCGGCAGACTGATCTGCGCTGCTGGAACAGTGGCTAGTGATCAGTGGTCAGTGGTCAGGGAAGAGAAGAAGTCTTTA
>Ga0156226_1072_pt2 | contig 11684 bp, 8 predicted proteins | sample RifCSPlowO2_12_FD_107874 | JGI IMG/M metagenome (GOLD analysis project Ga0156226, IMG submission 107874) | Betaproteobacteria bacterium RIFCSPLOWO2_12_FULL_62_13
GGCAGGGGACTGGTCACCCACTACCTGCTATTCATGATCAGTCTTGCAGACCGCGTCGTTCACGTTCTCGGCGTGACGGCAAAACCGCACGAGGCATGGATGCTGCAAATTGGGCGCAACCCTATCGACGCTGAAAGCGGAGCGCTGTGCGGAAAGCGTTTCCTTATTATCGACCGCGACACCACGTACATCGACCAATTTCGGCGATTGGTGCGCGAGGCGGGTACGGAGGTGATCCGGCTGCCACCGATGTCGCCGAACCTGAAGGAATGCATATGCTGAGCGCTTCGTTCGCTCGATCAAAGAAGAGTGCCTGCTCGGACGAATTTCTGGACATTACGCGGAAGTGACTCGCGCAGTCACGCGCTTGACGGGTTCCTTCGGTCAATGTTAGGTTACTGCAGGATCCAGAAGGCGAAACGACTGGCGCAATGCGACGCTGCCATGCATCGCCCCAGCGACCGTTTGGTCTGGCCTTCATTGGGCGCCACATGATCCAACGATTTTCCCCCGTTTGGTGATGGCGGCGCGCGGGCGCCGAGACGGCCGTCGCGCCGGCTGCAGAAAGGCGATCGTAGTGAGCATTCAGGTCGACGGCATCGACATACACGCGCACGGGGTGCCGGCGCAATTCCTGCGAGAGATGAAGCGCACCCGCCTGGGCGGGGTTGACGTCGCCGCCGCGGACGGCGGCTACATGGTGACGTTTCCGGGGTGTGCGCCCCTGCGCCCGGCCGCCGGGATCATGCTCGATTTCACCAAGCGCTTGGGCTGGCTCGACGGACAAGGCATGCAACAGCAACTGATAGGGCCTTGGCTCGACGTGCACGGTCAGGAACTGCCGCCAGGGGACGGCCAGGAGTGGGTGAGGCAACTGAACGACGCCATGGCGGAGTCCGTCTCGGCTTCCGGGCGCCGCCTGCTCGCCCACGCCACCCTGCACCTGGCCGAGCCGGAGGCAGCCGCGCGCGAGCTCGAGCGCTGTACCACCAAGCTTGGAATGACGGGCTGCATGATCCCGACGAACCTGCCTCGCGGCGAGCTGAACGAGAAGCGCTACGACGCGCTTTGGGAGGCGGCGCAGTCGCTGAATGTTCCCGTCGTGTTGCACCCGCTGATGGACGGACCAGCCGCCTGCATGTTCCAGCAGCTGCCGAGGTTCAAGAATCTCTACGGGCGCACGATCGACACCACGATCGTCGCCGCGCGGCTCATACTCGCCGGCGTGTTCGATCGCTTCCCCAAGCTGCGGCTGGTCCTCGTGCACGGCGGCGGCTTCCTGCCGTACCAGACCGGCCGCCTGGACCGGGAGTTCGGCGGCGAGGACGGCAAGCTGCCCTCGGATTACGTGAAGCGCTTCTACTACGACACTGTTTTTATGTCGATGCCCGCGCTTCAGCTCCTGTTCAGCTTGGTCGGGACGGGGCAGGTCATGATCGGCTCGGACTACGCTGCCGGCCCCGTCGAACGCCCTGGACCCGAACTGACGGACGCCCTCGACGCCACCGGCGTCGACGCCGCGGCCAGGAGGATGATCGTCCGGGAGACCGCCGAGACTCTTTTCAGGACGGCGGGGAATCCGAACGCATGATCGCTGACGGGCCCCCGAATTCCTTCGTGTAACCCGCGTGCGCTTTAGCCTATCGTCCAAGGGGATGTTTGACAGGATGATCGTCATCGATCGCGATACCGTCGGCCCCTCCGGCCCGGGAGCGCCCTGATGCCAACCGTTACCATGACGGTAAACGGACAACGCGTCCGCGCCGAAGTCGAGGGACGGACACTGCTGGTACAATTGTTGCGCGAGCACCTGCGTCTGACGGGAACGCATGTGGGCTGCGACACCAGTCAGTGTGGCTGCTGCACGGTGCACCTGGATGGCAAAGGGGTGAAGTCATGCACGCTACTCTCGCTGGCGTGCGAAGGCGCGACGGTCACGACCATCGAAGGACTCGCGCCGGACGGGAAATTGCATCCGATGCAGGAGGCATTTCGCGAGCATCACGGGCTGCAATGCGGATTCTGCACTCCCGGCATGATCATGTCGGCGGTAGACATGGTGAACCGCAAGGGGAAGGACCTCGACGAGCGGACGATTCGCGAGGAGCTCGAGGGCAACATCTGCCGCTGCACCGGTTATCACAACATCGTCAAGGCCATTCAGGCTGGCGCCGCCGCCATGAAGCGGGCCTGACGGGACATCGGGCGCCGGGCGGCCCGCCGCCCCGGCCCCGGAACGCGGCCAGCAGGAGCATCCCAGGGATGTATGATTTTTCCTACCACAAGCCAGCGAGCCTCGACGAAGCGGCCGCGATGATCACGGGCAAGGACGACGTCAAGCTGCTGGCCGGCGGTATGAGCCTGATTCCGGCGCTGAAGCTCAGGCTCGCCCGCTATGCGGACCTGGTCGATCTCTGCAGGCTCGACGCGCTCAAGGGCATCCGGCGCGAAGGCGGCGCAGTCGTGATCGGCGCCATGACGCCGCACGCCGAGGTCGCCGCCTCCGCCGAGGTCGAGCGCGCGATCCCGGCGCTGGCGGTGCTCGCCGGCGGCATCGGCGACCCGCTGGTGCGCAATCGCGGCACGATCGGAGGCTCCATCGCAAACGCGGATCCCGCCGCCGACTATCCCGCGGGGTTGGTCGGCCTGGGCGCGACGGTCGTGACCAACCGGCGCGAGATCGCCGCCGACGATTTCTTCCTCGGGCTGTTCGAGACGGCGCTGCAGCCGGGCGAGATCATCACGGCGGTGCGCTTCCCCGTCCCGCAGGCGGCCGGCTACTGCAAGCATCCCCAGCCGGCTTCGCGCTTCGCGCTGGTCGGGGTATTCGTGGCGAGGACCGCCGCCGGCGTGCGCGTCGCGGTGACCGGCGCAGGCCCGTCGGTGTTCCGGCTCGAGGCGGCGGAAGCGGCCCTCGGCAAGAAGTTCGAAGCCGCCGCGCTCGACGGCATCGAGGTCCCGGCGCATGGACTCAACTCCGACATCCACGCGAGCGCCGAGTACCGGGCGTCGTGCGTGCGCGTGATGGCGAAGCGCGCCGTGCTCGAGGTCCTGGAAAACCGCGGGCAGCAACCGAAACGGAACCGAACGGAAACCGTGTCCCAGGCCCCCAAGAGCTCCCGCATCGGCGAGCCCGTACGGCGCAAGGAGGACCATCGCCTCATCACCGGCGCGGGCCGCTTCAGCGACGATGTTAACCTGCCGGGGCAGGTCTACGCCGTCATGCTGAGGTCGCCGCATGCGCACGCGCGCATCCGCGCCATTGACAGCCGAAGTGCATTGGCCGTCCCCGGCGTCATTGCCGTCCTCACCGGCGCCGACCTGCGTTCCGACGGTCTCAAGCAGATACCGTATAACCCGTTTACCCTGCATCCTGCGGACATACGAATGTCCAACTCGGACGGTTCGCCGCCTTTCGTCGTGCCGTGTTATTCGATGGCGGTGGACCGAGCGCGCTATGTCGGCGAAATCGTAGCGGTGGTGATCGCGCAGACGACGAATATCGGCAAGGACGCCGCGGAGCAGATCGACGTCGATTACGAGGTCCTGCCCGCGGTCACCCGCACGGTGGCGGCCGCACAGCCCGACGCGCCGCGCCTGTGGGACGAGGCTTCATCGAATGTCTGCCTCGACGCGGAAGTGGGGGCTAGGGAAGCGACCGCAGCGGCGTTCGCCCGCGCGGCGCATGTCGCGAAGATCGAGACATGGATACAGCGGGTCACGGGCGTCCCCATGGAGCCCCGGGCCGCGGTCGGCGAGTACGACGCGGCGACGCAGCGCTACACGCTGCATGCCGGAAGCGGTGGTGCGGTCCGTTTGAAGACCGACCTCGCGAAAATTCTCGACGTGCCGGCGAAGAACGTTCGCGTGCTCATGGACGACGTTGGCGGTAACTTCGGCACGCGCGGGATGATCTACCCCGAGTTCGCCCTGGTGCCGTGGGCGGCGCGGCGTGTAGGGCGCCCGGTGAAGTGGACCTGCGAGCGGCACGAAGCCTTTCTCAGTGATTTCCAGGGCCGCGACCTCGCCGTCACGGCGGAACTGGCCCTTGACGCCCAAGGCAATTTCCTCGCCATGCGTGGCTCGAACATCGGCAATTCCGGCGGGCACCCCGGAAGCTTCACGCCGCTTCAGAAGGGCGTCGAGATCATGTCGAGCCTCTACCGCATGCCGGCCGCGAATTTCCGCGCCCGGTCCGTCGTAAGCAACACGGCGCCCACGCGGCCGTACCGCAGCTCAGGCCGCCCCGAGGTCATGTACGTTATGGAGCGGCTCATCGATCTCGCCGCGCGGGAGTTCGGTTTCGATCGAGTCGAGCTGCGGCGCCGCAACCTGCTCAAGCAAGGCGAGCTGCCGTACACCAATCCGTTCGGCATGATCTACGACAGCGGCGATTATCACGCTGCCATGGAAAAGGCGCTCGAGCTGGGCGACTGGGCGGGCTTTCCGGCGCGCCGCGCCGAAGCGCGCCGCCGTGGCAAGTGCCGCGGGATCGGCATCGCCAATTACGTCGACACCGCGACCGGCGCCCCGCGCGAGCGGGCCGAAGTCACGGTGCATCCAGACGGCCACGTTGACCTTGTCATAGGGACGATTTCGAACGGACAGGGCCACGAGACGAGCTTCGCGCAGCTCGTGAACGAGTGGCTGGGCGTGCCGATAGAAAACGTCCGGCTGAGAACCGGGGATACGGACATCGTCAAGGTCGGCGGCGGCACGCATTCGGGGCGCAGCATGCGCATGGGAAGCGTCATCATCTGGAACTCCGCGCGCCAGATCATTGCCAAGGGTACGCGCATCGCGGCGCGCCTGCTGGAGAGCGACCCCAGCACCATCCGCTTCGAGAACGGCCGCTTCCGCGTGGACGGAACCGATCGCTACGAAAGCCTGTTTGAAGTCGCGGCCGCAGCCATGCGGTTGAGCGACCTGCCCGAGGACCTGCGCGGGCCGCTCGCCGCGTTCTCGGACGAAAGCTTCAATGAAGCAAGCTTTCCCTACGGCTGCCACGTCTGCGAGGTCGAGGTCGAACCGGAACTCGGAACGGTCGAGATCGCGCGCTATTCGGCGGTGGACGACGTGGGCCGCGCGGTGAACCCGATGATCATCCACGGGCAGGTCCACGGCGGCATCGCGCAGGGTGTCGGGCAGGCGCTCATGGAGCAGTGCTACTACGATCCGGGCACCGGGCAGCTCCTTACGGCGTCGTTCATGGACTATTCGATGCCGCGCGCGGACAACTTCCCGTTCTTCACCACCGAGATCACCGAGGTGCCCTGCACCACGCACCCGCTCGGCATGCGCCCGGCGGGCGAAGGCGGCACGACGCCAACGCTCGGGGTCTTCATCAACGCGGTCGTCGATGCGCTCGCCGACTACGGCGTGAGGCATGTCGAGATGCCCGCGACGCCGGAGCGCATCTGGCGCGCGATTCGCGACGCGCGCGCCGCTCCGCCCGCGGGCCGCGCGCGCTAAGTGGCGCAGACCCGGGCCATTTCAACAAGGAGGAAATCGTGAGAACAGCACCCCCCGTGACAGCAACCCTTCTGGTCCTGGCGGCGCTGGCCCTCGTATCGGACGTGGCGGCCGCGCAGGCGTATCCGTCCAGGCCGATCCGCATGATCGTGCCCTGGCCGCCGGGCGGCGGCACGGACGGGGCCGGGCGCATCCTCGCCCAGGCGCTGACCGAGAACCTCGGCACGCAGGTCATCGTGGACAACCGCGGGGGCGCGAGTGGCCGCATCGGCACCGAGCTTGCTGCGAAAGCGCCCGCCGACGGCTACACCCTAGTGATGGCCACCGTCGCGCCGAATGCGATCCTGCCGGCCGCCGGCGCCAGGCTCGCTTATGATACGGTGAAGGACTTCGCGCCGGTCAGCCTAGTCGCCACCTCCGATTACGTCCTCGTCGTGCACCCGTCGCTGCCGGCGAAATCGGTCAAGGAGCTGATCGCGCTCGCCCGCAGCCGGCCGGGGCAGGTCAACTTCGGATCCGCCGGCAACGGCTCGATGGCGCAGCTCGCGGCCGAGCTGTTCAAGCTGCTCGCCCGGGTCGACATGGTGCACGTCCCGTACAAGGGCGGCGGTCCGGCCGTCACGGCAACCGTGGCGGGCGAGGTCTCGGTGTATTTCGGCAGCGGTCCCGGCGTGGTTCCGTTCACGACCAGCGGCAGGCTGAGAGCGCTCGCCACCACCGGCAAGAAGCGCTCGAAAACTTTCACGGGACTGCCGACGGTAGGCGAAACGCTGCCCGGCCACGAGGCCGTTCAGTGGTTCGCGGTACTCGCGCCCGCCGGCACGCCAAAGGACGTCATCTCGAAATTGAACGCGGCGATCATCAAGGTGGTCGGCACGCTCAAGGTGGCGCAGCAGCTCGCGGCCGTTGGAGCGGACGCCGACGTCAGCACGCCGGAGGAGCTCGCAGCGCACATCAGGGCGGAAATCGCCAAGTGGCGCAAGGTGGTGAAGGGCGGCAACCTGTCGTTCGACTGACGACTTTGCAGGTACGTGTCGCCGCCCCGCGACGGGCGGCGATTTCATTTCTCCTGGGCAATGCCGGGAATGCCGGGCACTTCGCCCGGTTCAGCGCGGGTGATTCGACAGGCCGTGTTCCGCGCCTCCGCCGAGCCGGAGATTGGATCCCAGGGCGGGCCATAGGGAATGGCAACGTCGATGTTGAACGTGAGCGCGCCGTGATCCGGTCCCTGGATCTCCGGGTACCACCAACCCATCCCAGTTGCGACGACGTCCTCCGGCACCTCGTCGGTGATCCAGGCCCTCAGCAACGCCCTTCCCTCAGCGCCCGGCGTCGATACCCACATCCAATCATCCTGGCCGATGTTGCAGCGCTCAGCGGTTTTCGGGTTGATCCGCAGTTCCGGCGCGTCCTGGAGCTTGCGTGCCCAGACATGGTTCCTGAACCGCGAGTGGTGATACGCCATGCTGCGGATCCCAGTGAGAAGCACGAGATCGAATTCTGCGGGCGGTTTTGAGTAAGTGGGCGGCGAGTACCCGGGCAAGGGATCATAACCGATCTTCTCCAAGCGTTCGGGACACAGTTCAATCTTCCTGCTCGGTGTCTTGAACCCCTCCTTGCGGTATTCCTCATAATCCATGGCGATGGGCCGATATCCCTTGACACAAAGCTCATCGAAAGAACTGCCGCTGTCCTTGAGCTGGAAGTCGATGAAATCCAGATGGCTCTTCCACGGGAAGAGGTCGAACTCGAGAAGCCCCTTTTTGCGCAGCGCATTGACAATCCCGGCTGCGATATCGATATCGCTTTTGGCTTCGCCCTTAGGCGGTAACGCCCGTTGCACCACCGCAAGACAGGGTCCGCTCTGATCGACCGACACGTCTTCTTCCTCGAGCAGCGTCGTCTTCGGAAGAACGAAATCCGCGAGCTCCGCCGTCGGCGTGACGTGGTCCGTCGCCACGATCAGAAGATCGAGCTTCCTGAGCGCAGCGATCGTGCTCTGGATATCGGGATACGTGCACACGATATTCACGCCACTTACGTAGAGCCCCTTGACCGGGTAGGGGCGTCCCGTCAGCACGGCGCGTAGGAGCGATGGATTATGCGAGGACTTCGACCAGCTATCGGGTCCGGACCAGAGGGGATATTGCTGGCCGCCAATGATCTTTCGTTCGATATCCTCCGGCAGACGGAAGGCGGGGTCATTGATAATGCTGAAGTAGTCGCGGAAGCCGCTCTGTTGCTTCGGAAGGCGGTTGGTGCCCTCGCGATCGAGGTTACCCGTGAGAGCGAGAAGCGCGTGAAAGCTCATCGCCGTCTTGACGCCGTTCGCCTGCGCGTCAATTCCGTGGCCCAGGATCAGGCAGCCGGGCTTCATGGTGGCGAAAGTGCGCGCGGCCTTCGCGATGACTTCGGCGGGCACGCCGGTAATCGCGGAACCCACCGAGGGCGGGTATTGCGTCGCCCGCTCCCGCAGGCGCTCGGTCCCGGTGCACCAGTTCCGGACAAACTCGTGGTCCTGCAGGTCCTCGCTGAAGATGACGTGGATCATCGACAGCGCCAGCGCGGCATCGGTGCCCGGTTTGAGCCGCAGCCACTGGTCCGCCATCCTCGCAATCTGTGTGCGCCGCGGGTCAGCGACGATGATCTGCGCGCCGGCTTTCTTGGCCTGCTTGATGTGCATCCATTGCACCACGCTGGAATCCGAGGGGCTTTTACCGATCACGAGCACGCAGCGCGCCTTGGGTAACTCATTGCCAGGCTGCGCTCCCACCCCAGTCAGCATGGCAGCGGTATATCTGCAACCTTGACACAGATCCTGATTGATCATGTAGTTCGGCGAGCCGATGCTGCGAAGAAGCTGCGTCATCGCGACACCGCGGCTCACGAAGTGGTTGGATACGGCACCCGCTATTGCAGTCGCACCGTATTCAGCTTTGATTTTCCCTAACCGTTCCGCCATGGCGTCAAACGCCTCATCCCACGAGATTTGCCGCCACTCGCCCTCACCGCGATTGCCCAGACGGCACAGCGGGTGCAGCGGCCGGTCCCCGTGCTCGCGGGCAGTAACGGGGGCATTTGCTCCTTTTATGCAGAACGCTCCACGCGAGCCCGGGTGGTCCGGATTTCCGGTGATACGCACGACGCGACCGTTTTCGAGGTAGATCAGCGCACCGCATCGGACCGAGCATTCCCTGCAAGTGGTCGGGATGATTTTGGTTGTCATGGGCCGTCCTTTCTCCCCGTGAAGCTGCGCCGTTTCACTCGCGGATTTCAAACTCGCCCATGATCTCGAGAATCGCCCTGCGAGGCAGCTCTGCTACGCCCACCGCCGCTCTCGCATGTTTCCCGAACTCCGGCCCCCAAAGCTCGAAAAAGAGATCAGACGCACCATCGATCACCGCAAATTGCCGTTCAAAACCGGGCGCGGAATTCACCATGCCGAACAGGCGAATGACGCGCTTCACGCGGTCCAGACTGCCAACGGCTTCCTTGATTGAGGACATCATCTGCAAGGCGACGGCACGCGCCGTCTGATACGCTTCGTCCTCTGTGACCTCAGCCCCCACTTTGCCGTATTGTTTGACGTCCGCCGGCATCGCATGACGCCCGGAGCCGTGGCCGGAGAGAAACAGGATGTTTCCGACCTGAACGCATGCGGTTCGATTCGGGCTTGGGTAGGGATGCGTTTTCGGCAGCGTATGACCGAGTGCTTTCAATTTCTTTTCGATTTCACCCAATTGAACGTCCTTTCGTAAAATACTGCGGTTCCCCGCGGGCCGTACGCCGAATGTTATTCCCGCGCCCTTATACAATCAAATCCTAGCCAAAAATATTTGAAATTTTCAGTGGGAAGCCATTGCAGCTACTGACGCTCGACTTGGGCGATCATGTGAAGCAGTAATTGTATCGGGTAGCCGCTCATAGAACTTTTTGGCATCGGATTGAAGCGGATTCCGGCTACCATAGCCATGTAAAGCGCGCTGCGTACATGGAAACGACCTCCCCAGACGTCTCGCACTCCTCGAAAGAGGCCGCTATCTCGGTTTAATCACGAAGCGGGATGCCAAAGACATTACGTCATGCAGTGGCCGGCGAAACCACACGGCGCAGGCTAATGGCAGGACGTGCTGGAACCAGTACATCGTCTAATGAAAGCACGCGCGTTGTGCTGTGAACGGCGGCAGAGCATGATACAAGGCTCAGTCGGCTGACACCGCTTTCAGCACCTTGTCCGTTGTCATACTCGGCGCAAAGAGCTTGATGAAGTCGAGCGCGTAGCCTCGCAGGTACCTGTGCTTCTGTATTCCGATGTATATCTTGTTCGGTTCGAACAGATGCCGCGCGTCTATCGCACGCAGCTCGCGGTCTTCCCTGGCGTCGTAGGCCAGCGCGGCGACGATGGCAACGCCCAGCCCGCACTTCACGTAAGCCTTCATCACGTCGACGTCGGTCGCGCTCAAGATCACGTTCGGCTCCTGGCCGATGCTCTCGAATGCGCGCATGACCTGCGAGTGGGTGGTGAACTCGCTGTCGTAGGTGATGAGAGGATATTGCGCAAGCGCCGCAATCGTGAGCGGCGTTGTCTTCAGCAGCGGGTGCTTGCGCGGAGTCAGCACGATCTTGTGCTGGTCATAGCAGGGAAGCAGGGCGAGCCCGGTTACGCGCTGCGGTGGATTCGAGCATATGGAGAGATCCGCTTTCCCCGAGCTTGTCCATTGCGCCACCTGCGTGGGATTGCCCTGCCGCAGCGTCACGCGGACTTTGGGATACATCCGATTGAACGCCTGCATCACCTTCGGCAGCACGTAGCGCGCGTGCGTGTGCGACGTCGTCACGACGAGCGTGCCGGCGTCCCTGGCAAAGAAGTCGTTTCCGATATGCCGTAGGCCGTCCGTCGCACGCAACACTTTGCGCGCAACTTCAAGCACTTCCGCGCCGGGCTGGGTGAGACCGAGTATGCGCCGTTTGCTCCGCGAAAAAATCACGATTCCAAGCTCCTTCTCCAGAGCCTGTATCTGTCGGCTCATGCTCGGCTGCGAAGTGTGCAGCGATGCCGCGGCCCGTGACACGCTCAAGCCGCGCTCCACGATCTCGCATACGTACTTCAATTGCTGTAGCGTCATCCGACTATGCTGCAACGACATAAGATTATTTGATTATAGTCTTTGCTGGCATAAAGGTAACGGCCGATAATCAATAAAAAGGCGAATATCAGAGTCCATCGACCCGGAGGAATACCCCATGCTGCAAAAAGCGGATGAGTGTCGGCTGCTTTCGGTAAGCAGCATCCTGGGATACGGCTTCCCGGAAGCCTCGCTGAAAACGGGTATCGAGCGTAGTCCCCACTTCATCGGCGTCGACGGCGGCAGCACCGATCCGGGCGCGTACTACCTCGGCTCCGGCGAGTGTCTCAATTCACGAAAAGCGATGAAGCGCGACCTGCGGCTCATGCTGCTCGCGGCCGTGCCGCGGCGCATCCCGGTCGTCATCGGAACGTGCGACGGCGCAGGCAGCGAGCCGCATCTGCAGGAAGTGGCCGACCTTGCGCGCGAGGTGGCGCGCGAGGACGGGCTCAAGTTCCGCATGGCGCTGATACATGCCGATCAGGACCGGAACGACGTGAAATCCTGGTTGATCGAAGGGCGTATCAGCGCTTTGCGCAATGTGCCGAAGCTCACCGAAGCCACCGTGGAACGCGCTGCACGCATCGTGGGGATGATGGGCGCCGAGCCTTTCATGCGCGCGCTGGAGGACGGTGCGGACGTCGTGCTGGCTGCGCGGGCGAGCGATGCGGCTTCGTGGGCCGCATGTGCCATGCAGCTAGGCCTGCCACCGGCGCCCGCCTGGTATGCGGGCAAGATGCTCGAGTGCGGGACGGCGTCGGCGACGCCGAAAGGCCACGATTGCCTGCTCGCGACGGTGCGCGACGGCCACGTGGAAGTGGAACCGACCAATCCGGCACGCCGCTGCACGCCGCTTTCGGTCGCGACGCATGCGCTGCACGAAAACGCGAGCCCCACGATACACGAAGAGCCCGGGGGCCTGCTCGACGCCACCGATTGCGACTTCATCGCGGTGTCCGATCGCGCAGTGCGGGTAAGCGGCATGCGCTGGAAGGAAAGACCGTACGACATCAAGCTCGAAGGCGCGGAATTCGTCGGTTTCCGGGCGATTACGATTTGCGGCACGCGCGATCCGATCCTCATCGG
>Ga0156226_1052_pt1 | contig 11594 bp, 12 predicted proteins | sample RifCSPlowO2_12_FD_107874 | JGI IMG/M metagenome (GOLD analysis project Ga0156226, IMG submission 107874) | Betaproteobacteria bacterium RIFCSPLOWO2_12_FULL_62_13
GATCCTTCCACTGCGGTTTCTTGCGTTCGTATTTGCTTGGGTTCATTTGTCGCGGTTTGCTCCGTCGGCTTGATGCTTCGGGTCGGCATCTTCCGGTTTCTTAAAATTGCCGATCACGACTTTCAAGGGGCAGACTGTGAACACCGGACATTTCTTGCATCCGACTGCTATGGCGACGGGACACAGGGTCATATGGTTCCCCCAGTATTACTTGTTCGTGAGGGGCGAATAGGGATAGTAGCACGCGGCACCCGCTCTCCGGTGGTCATCCTGCGCTAGAATCACGAAAGATCAGGGAACAGATCAAACCACGTTTTTTGACCAGTCACGAGCGCACCGTCATACATGGAACGCAAGCGCATCAGTGCGAGCAATATCCGATCGGTGGGATACGATACCCGTAACCGGCTGCTCGAAATCGAATTCAGCAATGGCAGCATCGTTCAGTATTCCGGCGTGTCCGGGGAGGTGTATCGCAGGCTGATGAATGCCCCGTCGCCCGGGAGTTATTTTCACGACGAGATCGAGGAGAACTTTCCCGCCAAGAAAATCCGTTAGGCGCAGAAGCCGAACCGCCAAGGACGCCAAGGACGCCAAGAAGAACAAAAGAAGAACTAATCAATTCAAGAAAACAACTCGCAATACCGTGTTGCCTGTAAATCCGGAATGAGTTGATTTTCGTGTATTTAATCCTCTCTTGCTTTTCTTAGCGTTCTTGGCGTCTTGGCGGTTCATTTGCTTTTCCACAAGTCCGCAAAGGCGCTCACGGTCGCGTCGACGTCCGCCGGCGTGATGTGGCGGTGGGTGACGAAGCGCAGCGCGTAAGCGTCGCACGGGCTTGCGAGGATTCCTTTTTGCCTGAGGTCGGCCGACCACTGCGCGGCGCGGCGGCCGCTGGTCTTCACTTCCACGCGAACGAGATTGGTTTCGACATCACGCGGGTCCACCAGGCGCGGGTCGATGCGATGCAGCCCGTCCGCAAGACGCTTCGCAGTTTGATGGTCCTCGACCAGCCGGCCGACCATCGTCTCCAGCGCCACGATACCGGCCGCGGCAAGCGGGCCCGACTGGCGCATATTGCCGCCCACCATGCGGCGGAAAGCCCGGGCGCGTTCGATGAATGCGCCACTCCCGCAGAGGATGGACCCCACGGGCGCGGAAAGTCCTTTAGAGACACAAAAACAGACGGTATCGGAGTATTGTGAAATTTCGCTGGGCTGCAAGCCCAGCGAAATTGCGGCGTTGAAGATGCGCGCGCCGTCGAGATGCACCGGCACGCCGTTGTCGTGCGCGATCGCACAAACCGCCCGCATGTGGTCGAGCGGCAGCACTGCGCCGCCGGAGCGGTTGTGGGTGTTCTCCATCCACACGAGCGCGGTGCCCATCTGGTTGCGCAGGGTGGGCCGCATCGCCTCGCGCAGGGCCTCGACTTCCATCGCACCGCGCCGCCCTCGAATGCCGCGGTAAAACAGGCCGGCGACAGCGGCGATGCCGCCCAGTTCCGCGTTGAGCGTGTGGGAGCCTTCCTCGACCAACACCTCACCGCCGCGCCGGGCGTGCGTGAGCATGGCAACGAGATTCGCCATGGTGCCGCTCGGCATGAAAGCGCCGGCCTCCTTGCCGGTGCGCTCGGCGGCCATCTGCTCCAGCTTCATCACCGTGGCGTCGCCGTCGCGTGAGTCGTCGCCGAACGTGGCCTCGCGCATCGATTCGAGCATCGCTTCGGTCGGCTTGGTGACGGTGTCGCTTCTGAGATCGATCATCCTGTCGCTTTTTCTGGAATTCCTGGATTCCGGTTTTCGCCGGACTATCGCTCCGCTATTTCCATACCTCTAGTTTACATTCGACAACCTGCCGGAAACTCTCGCCGCAGCGCTTCCGTCGCGGCATATGCGGCGGGGCTCATCCTGCCGGCAGTGGTGAGCGTGTCGTCGATGTCACGCAGGGCGTCGCGCACGCGGCGCCGAGCTTGAACCGGGAATTCAGCGAGGGGTCGCAATTAATAACACTCTTTCTCGCCTGCCGGTTGCTTCGGGCGGGCGACGAAGCCGAAACGTGCTGGAACCTCGGCTGAGCGGATCGGCCCGATCCTCACGCTGTCTTCGCGGAACCGGAGCCACAGCCGTGCCTCTCGCTGCCGTCGCAGCGATGCCATCCCTTCCTCCAGCATCTCTTCGTCGAGAGAATTTCCGTCGGCGCCGATCAACTGCGGAGAGAGGCCGTCAAGATCGCGGTCGTGGATAATGCCGACACCGTATTCGGTTTCGAGCAGCAAGGCGCCTTTCTCGTCGAGCCAGGCGCCGCGGACCAGCGCGACCGGCTTGCCCGTGTGGCATTCGAGCGCGAGCGGCGCCCCTCCGGCGTTGACCACCCGGTAGACGAGCGGCGTGTAGTGGAGTGCCACAAACACTCGCTGTGGGCCATTCTGAAAAAACCAGCGGCCTCGCGCATCGTGCTCGTAGTTGCGGCCGATGAAACCGCTGACCTGAGGGTTGTGGATGCGCTCGCCCTTGATCAGCCACTGTCCGCGGCGGTTGAGCGACAGCCAGCCGTAGACCGCCGGCACATTCGGCCATTTGGCCATGCCGCGTATAACGATCTCATCCATGAAACAGAAACCGCCGATGAACGCAGATGGACGCAGATAAAACCGGTGAATGGCGAATGGGGAATGGCAAATGGGGAATGGGAAATGGGGAAGACCCGTCCGTCATCGCCCATCACCCATCACTCATCACCCGTCATTAACCATTCACTGTTCTTCTGCGTGCGCGGTCTTTGCGTATTGCGCGGCCAGCTCTTTCTGGACGTTCGGCGGCACCGGCTCGTAGTGTGAGAGCTCGATGGTGAAAGAGCCCTGCCCGGCGGTGACCGATTTGAGACGCGCCTGGTAGTTGTTGAGCTCGGACAGCGGCGCCTGGCCCGTGATCGAGAGGGTTCCGGCCTGCAGCGAGTCGGTGCCGCTGATCTGGCCGCGCTTCGACGAGATGTCGCCGGCGATGTCGCCCATATTGGCCTCGGGCGCGGTGATCTCGATATTGACGATGGGCTCGAGAATGATCGGCCGCGCCTTGCTGATCGCGTCCATGAAAGCGCGTTTTCCCGCGGAGATGAAGGCGACTTCCTTGGAGTCGACCGGATGGTGCTTGCCGTCATAGACGATCACGCGCACGTCGTGCACCGGGAATCCGGCCACGGGCCCGGCTTCCAGCACCTGGCGCACGCCTTTTTCCACCGCCGGGATGAATTGCGTCGGGATGGTGCCACCTTTGACCTGATCCACGAACTCGAAACCGGTGCCGCGTTTCAATGGTTCCACGCGCAGGAACACTTCACCGAACTGGCCGGCGCCGCCGGTCTGCTTCTTGTGCCGGTGGTGGCCTTCGGCCTTGGCGGTGATGGTCTCGCGGTAGGGGATGCGCGGCGGCTGGGTGGAGACCTCGACATGATACTGGTTTGCCATCTTGTCGAGGATGTAGCGCATGTGCAGGTCGCCCAGCCCGCTGATGACGGTTTCGTTGGACGCGGCGTTATGCGTCACCTTGAATGTTGGGTCTTCGGCGGCAAGCTTGTGCAGCGCCTCCGAGATGCGCTGTTCATCGCCGCGGCGCTTGGGCTCGATCGCCAGGCTGTGCATAGGTGTCGGGAACTCCAGCGGCACGAGGTGGATATAGTCGTCTTCATGGGAGTCATGCAATACCGCGTCGAAGTGGATATCGTCGACCTTGGCGACTGCCCCAAGGTCGCCCGGCACCACAGCGTCGGTTTCGACGAATTCCTTGCCCTGCAGCAGGAACAGATGCCCGACCTTGAACGGCTTACGCCCGTCGCCGACGAAAAGCTGCGTGTCCTTGGTGATCGTGCCCTGGTGCACTCGGAATCCCCCGACCTTGCCGACAAAGGGATCGATCACCACCTTGAAGACATGCGCAAGCACGTGTTTGCCGGGATCGGGCTCGGCACGGATCGGCACCGCGTCTGCGCCTTCGCCCTTCAGGAACTGCGGCGGATTGCCCTCGGTCGGGTTCGGCATCAGCCTGACGAAGATGTCGAGCAACTCGCCGACACCGGCGCCACTGCGTCCGGACGCAAAGCAGACCGGGATGAGATGCCCTTCGCGTAATGCCTTTTCAAACGGCTCGTGCAGTTGTTCGGGACTCACTTCGCCCTGTTCGAGGTACTTGGCCATCAACTCTTCATCGACTTCCACCACCTGGTCGACCAGGGCCTGATGCGCGGCTTCGACCGAGGAAAAGTCCGAGTCGCCCGATGGGTTGAAGAAGCAGTCCACCACGCGCGTCGCGCCGTCCGCGGGCAGGTTGATCGGGAGACATTCCTTGCCGAACGCCGCCTGGATCTTGGCGAGCAGGCCGGGCAAATCGAGGTTCTCGGCGTCGATCTTGTTGACGATAATCATGCGGCACAGGTTGCGCTTTGCCGCCCAATGCATCATCCGGTGAGTGATCATCTCGATGCCGTTCTGGGCGTTGATGACCACGGCCACCGTCTCGACCGCGGGCAGCGCGCCGATGGCGCGGCCGATGAAATCGGGCAGCCCCGGCGTGTCGATCAGGTGAATGCGGGTTTCGCGATGTTCCAGATGCACGAGAGCGGCGTTGAGCGAATGCTGGTAGCTCTTCTCGAGCGGATCGAAGTCGCAGACCGTGGAGCCTCTTTCCACGCTGCCCATCGCGCCGATGACGCCCGCTTTGTGCAGCAGCGCCTCGGCCAGCGTCGTTTTTCCGGCGGCGCCATGACCGATCAGAGCGATGGTTCGGATTGCTTCAGGGGAAAACTTCGACATCGTGACCTCCTGCGCCCTCTGGTACCCAGTGCCGAGACCTGTGCGACGCGTGGACGCTTGATGGGAGCCTTGAGGGTTAGCCGAGTATAAACGCCGTTCCGCCGTCCTATCAAGCAATTAGTGAGCGTGAGCCTTGTGACGCTGATGCTGGAGGAGAGCGCGCGACAGTTCACCGCGCCAGCACCGGTTAGCGACACGGCCCGGCCGGATTCCAGCGCCACGCTAGAAAAATGCGATGCCGCTGGGTCCGTCGATACGCCATCGGGCATCGCGCGGCCCGTTTTGCAATCTGACGCACCTGGCTTGGCCAAAGCTCCACCCACCGCGGCGGATCGCCGCGAGCCGGCTCCGCGGAAATCTCAAGTACTGCGTGAACTGGAAAACCACTCAGTCGAAAAACGGCTGCGCGGATAGCGGACCTCAGACGAGAGGGCGGAGCCGTGGAGGCCGACGAGTTGCAGGCGAGTTTGTCATAATGCGCCGCAAGGCGTCCGAATCGCGTGGGGCAGCACAAGAGTGCCCAAATCGTGTGCGGTTTTTGTGAAGGTGGGGCGGGCACGCCGCATGGTTCCGGCTTCCAGCATTTACCCAATGTTATTTAAGGCTTTTTACTGATACTCGCCGCGAAGGTGGAAGCGTATTTTGGTCCCACGGTGTCGGGCTGCGGCCGCCACCCCGGCGCAGTGGAAACCAAGACTTAGCGGTTAAGCTTGTTCGTTCGTCTCCGGCTGAATAGTGGCGACAACGGCTTTCGCTTACCCAGCGCCATTCGGCTTCTGCACCAATAAGGCGATTTTCGTGCCAGGGATAATTTCTTGACAAATTATAAATAAAACAAGACAATGCAGCGATATTGCACTGCATCATGATAATTCCAGCCGTGCTTCGACGGTGGCTGTAGCCGGCTGCGCGGTGGTTGCGGCCATGGGTCCGACCTAATAGAATTAGCCACCTTTTGTCCGGCCCCAGCCTACGCTGGTTACTCCGGGGCCGATTTCGCATCACGAGCATCGTTACCGCAGCGCAGCAACATCAGCCGGCGCTGCATGGGTTGCCGGTGACCAAAAGAAAGGAGGTTTTGCAATGTTCGCAAAATCGATCCATAGCCTGTTTCGAGGCCTGAGCATCGGCGTTCTCGCACAACGGACGCGCAAAGCAATGTGGGCCATGGTCCTGGCCGCCAGCCTGATGGCGCTGGCGTCGATCGTTCAGGACAGGTATGAGCACCTGGCTGCCGGTTCCTCCGTCAGCGTGCTCCCAGATGACGGGTTCGCGCCCAGTGCCGCCTCCAGCCAGTCGGACCCGGTGGCGAAACCGCATCCGGAAGAGAGGCGCTACCGTGCCATCGCCGAGTTTGTGGCCAAGAAGTACAGGGTTTCCCAGGACGTCATCTTTGACTTGGTAAGCATTGCGCACGCCGCCGGTCACCAGATCGGCCTCGATCCATTGTTGATTATTGCGGTGATGGCGGTGGAATCACGCTTTAATCCGATCGCCGAGAGCGTAGCCGGCGCCAAGGGATTGATGCAGATCATCCCGAGGTATCACACCGACAAGCTCGATGAATTCGGGGGCGAGAGAGCGGTTTTCGATCCCCAGATCAACATCCTGGTCGGCTCGAAGATCCTCAAGGAGTACCTCGCCCGTACCGGAAACGACCTGGGCATGGCGCTGCAAATGTATGCAGGGGCGCCGAACGATGTACAGGACATATATACCAGCAAGGTGATGAGCGAGAAACAGCGCCTGCAACTGGTCGTCGTGAGTCAGACGCGCCGCAACGCTCTCGCCAAGGTCTCTTCTGCACGCAGCATTGTTCTGCAGCCTTCGCCGCTCACACAGTAGTCCCAACGTCGCTCGGCGATGGCGACGATCCGTATCGCGTTGCGGTCTGGCGAAGTAATCGCTAACTTACGGGATACGCCGACGGTTCAGAAGCTGCTCGCGGCGCTGCCCTGCGAGTCGAGCGCCAACGAAATAGCAGGACTCCGCAGCCAAGCGTGCCCCGCACTCGCCACCGAGCATGCCGGCGCCGGGCACCCAGCATGGATCACAGCTTGTGGGCCCCGATCATCAGGCGCTTGAAGACGGAGTAGTGCTCGCGCACGCCTTCCGCGGTCGGTTCCCGTTTGACCGTAATCCACACTTCGGCCGGAAAGCTGGCGGCAAGCTCGGCGGTGTAGGCGCACTCTGCCTCGGCTGCCTGCCGCGCGGCCTCGATCGAGGGGGCACCGAGATCGTTGAGAAAATGCTGCGCCAGCCGCTCCATGAGCCCGGTGTAGGTGGCGGCATCGATCTCTGCCACCTCGGCGATGGTGCAGCGGCGGCGCGAGCCAACCGCGACAAACGTCGTATCGCAGTGGCAGCACGGCTGCCGGTGGCCTTGCTCAAGGTCGCATACCGCGTAGCCGCCCGAGACCATCCATTCGCCATCTTCCGCTGCCCCGCCTCCTTGGGCGTAAACGCGCGCATCGGAATCGTCGAGCCGCACTGCTTCGAGAAATTTCACGGTCGCAAGGATTTTGTCGGACTGGAGTCCGACAAAATCCTACGGCAAAACTGCCCGCAAGAAAACGGGGGATAAGGGCAATGAAAATCGCATTTCCGCTCCACTCGTATGCCCCACGATGATGGGCCAAATGCGGCAGTTATCGTCAGTTTTGTTCAAAATGCGCGGGCCGTTTTGCCTTTAGCAGCCTGTCCGAGACTTAACCCGACAGACTGCTGGGGCTCATGCCCGAGTCGGTTCTATAATAGCTGAACGGCGGTCACCCAAGGAGAACGACATGGCGGAACGCGACCTTCCCAAGGATTTCTTCGAGTTCATGCAGAAGATGTGGAATCCGCTCTCGTTTCCGATTCCCGGCATGCTCACACCGACCGTGAACGTGGAGGAGATCGAAAAGAAAATCGGTGAGTTGAAGAACGTCGAAACCTGGCTCACGATGAACATCGGCTTCGTCCAGATGACGATCAAGACGCTCGAGATGCAGAAGGCGGCGCTCGAGTCCCTGAGTGCGGGTGTGTCCAAAGACAAGCCCGAAGCGTGAAGCCGCTGTGGGAACTGCCGGCTGCTTCGCTTTACCCCGGAGCGCATTCCGGCATGACTGGGATCCACGGCAAGATAGTGACCGATCGTTGCATTTTGGGCCGTACGCTGCTATCTAATGAATAAGCGAGGCGAGGAGCCCCGCTGCGAAAAAGGAGGAACACATGGACACCATCAGGAGAGCGGACTATTTCAGCATGCAGACTGCAAACAAGGTGGGTGAGGGCGCTCGCCTACTGGGTGGGTTGCGCGAGGCCGGCGTGAACCTGCTTGCGTTCACAGGCTTCCCGAGCGGACGCCGCGCCCAGGTCGATTTCATCCCGGCCGACACCGCGCAGTTCAGGGCCGCCGCGCGCAAGCTCAAGCTGAAGGTGGGCGCGCGCAAAACGGTTTTTCTCGTTCAGGGCGACGACCGCGTCGGGGCGATTGCGGAAATCTGCGAGAAGCTGGCAGGTGCCGGCATCAACATGACGGCGATGGACGCCGTGTCAACCGGCGACGGCCGCTATGGGGCGATCTTCTGGGTCAACGCGCGCGACATAAACAAGGCTGCGAAGGTCCTCGGCGCGAGTTAAGACCCAAAGTTGCGGCCATTTGGTTTGGGGTTACCGGCGTTCATCAGCGCCTATGCCATCGCTTTGAACCGTTCAGCGGCCTTCACGAGCTCGGCGCAGATTCCGGGTTCCCAAGCCGAGTGGCCGGCGTCGGGGACGACGATGTACTCGGCCTCGAGCCAGGCGCGGTGCACTTCGTCGGCGTTGACGATCGGGCACACCGCGTCGTAGCGGCCCTGCACGATCACGCCCGGTACGTGCCGGATGCGGCCGATGTTATCAAGCAGCGAATTCTCCGGCAGGAAAATGTCATTGCTGAAGTAGTGCGCTTCGATGCGGGCGAGGCCCAAAGACACGACATCGCCCGCGAAATAGGCTACCGTTTCAGGGCTGGGCAATAACGTGGAGCACACGCCTTCGTAGATACTCCAGGCGCGCGCCGCCGGCGTGTGTGTCTTGGGATCGCGGTCGGTGAGGCGCCGGTAATAGGCGGCGAGCAGGTCGTGGCGCTCGTTTTCCGGGATCGCGCCCGCGAACTCGCTCCACGCTTCGGGAAACAGGGTGCGCAGTCCGTAGAGAAACCAGTTGATCTCGCTCTTTCGGCACAAGAAAATGCCGCGCAGAATGAAGCCGCGGCAGCGTTCGGGGTGAGTTTCGCCATAGGCGAGCGCGAGCGTGCTGCCCCAGGATCCGCCGAATACCAGCCAGCGCTTGATCCCGAGGTGCTTGCGGAGCTTCTCAATGTCGGCGACGAGATGCGGAGTTGTATTGTTTCGGAGCTCGCCGAAAGGCGTGGAGCGCCCGGCGCCGCGCTGATCGAAGATTACCACACGATAGTGCGCGGGATCGAAAAAGCGCCGATGCGCCGCCGCCGCCCCGGCTCCAGGTCCGCCGTGCAGGAACAGGACGGGTTCGCCGTCGGGGTTGCCCGACTGCTCCCAGTACATGCGGTGCAGCCCGTCGAGATCGAGAATGCCGGCGCTGTACGGTTCAATTTCCGGATAGAGTTCGGCGCGGGCGCCGGCAGAGAGATCGGCCATAAGCGTACATGAAAAGCAGGCGTGAACATAACACAATGTTCGCGCCTGGTGGAAACCGCCCGCTCAATGGCCCGACGCTGCTTGGGCGGGCGTTTTCTCAGTCGCGTTTGTCCCGGCCGCGTCCTTTTCGCTCGCCGTCATGCGCCGGTTCTTGTTCCGCCCCCCGCCCGCGCGCTTCGGGTCCAGGCCCACGCGTCTCACGATGCGGTGCGACCTCGCGTTGTGGTACGCGTTGAGCCGGCATCGGAGGCGTTGCTCGCGTGGCCGCATCGTTGCCCGGCGCGCGGCGTTGCCGCTGCATGTCGGCCCGCGCCTGCGGCGCCGCTTCTTCCGTAGAGGGTTTGCGGCGCTCGACCTGCCGTTGCAGCGCTTGCGGCACGCTTCTGGGCTGTGTTTTCACGTCGGCTTGTGGCGGCCGCGGAACGTTGTCTGGCGTGGCCGCCTGCGGTCCGGACCCTTGTGGCGTACCGCTCCCCAACTGGCGCCCCGGCGCGCCGGTGTCACTCCGCCGCTGACCGATCACGCGCACCCGCGGCTGCTCGGTAGCTACGGGGCGCCGCGCTTCCTGCTGCGCTGCATCGGGTGAAGTGGCGGCAAAACCTTGTGCCGCACGGACCGGTGGCGCCCGCATCCCGACCACTTCTCGCCTGATCGTGGCCGCAGGCGGCCGCGGCCCCGGCTGTTGCCGCGCGAGACTCTCGCGCGCCGGTTGCGCGGGCGTCGTTGTGTTCACCACTTGCGCCTGGGCCAACTGGGCCGGCGCTACTCGGAGCGCAGTCCGCGCAACCGGTTCCGCAGAAACGAAACTCTTGCGCGGCACGACGGTGACCGCGTGCGGGTGGTTCCGGTTCACGTATTGGATTTGCGTGACGTCATTGTAGATATTCGTCACATTGATGTTCTTGACGTGCGTGATGTTCACGTTGCGCACGTGGGTCGGGCTGGCGCGGTACCACGGGACATAGGGCTCGCGCCAGCCGAGTGGGAACCAGCCGACCGCCGGCGCGCCGCCGCTGGCGACCGACACCGACCAACGCGAGCCGCCGATGAACGCAACCAGCGCCGGGGCATAGACCGGCCTCGCAATCCGCGGACCCGGCGCCCAGGCCCAGTAGCCGTTGAGCCATACCCAGCGGCCGTAATGAAATCGCGCGAAGCCCCACGGCGCGTCATCGACCCAGGTCCAGCCCCAGGGCTCGACCCATACCCAGTGGCCATGGCGGTACGGCGCCCACCCGGCGGCCACCGCCGTAGGCACCCATACCGCCCCGTATTCCGGCATCGTGCGCCACGTGCCGTGAGCATCGAGATCTTCGTAACCGGTCGTGTCGGGCGACACATAACGCGTGGCGGCGATGTGGTCCTCACGCTTGTCGCGCGCCGCGCTCCAGCGGTCGAACTCGTCGCCGGGCGGTGCGGCGGCTATTTCCGATGGCGCGCCGTCCGCGCCACCGAGCCTCACTTGTTGATTCGCGTGAAGCGGGAAGCCTGAAGTATTGGTCAGCACCTGCGCCCGCCCGAAATGCACGATTACGGTAGCTGCGTCGCCGGACCGCCCGGCGCTGATGCGGTAGCTGCCGGGCTGTTCCGGCAGCACCGCCCCGCTCGGGGTATCGACCACGATCGTTTCGTCGCTTGCCAGCGCGCGCACGCGCACATCCACGTCGCCTTGCGCGAGCCGCAACTGCAAGGTGCGGTCGTCGAGATTAAGAATGTCGAGGCTGGTTTGTGATGCCATTCGTACCGCGGTGGAGCCTACGTGCAGTTCGGCGCGGCCGTTCCGGTCGGCTCACAGACGATCGCCCGCGGTAAGCTGGCGGTTGAGCGTCGCCTGCGACCACTCGTCCGGCGCCTGCGCGGGCGCGAACGATACGGGACCGGACAAGTAGTTCAGACGGCCGGCCCGCGCCGGCGGATCGCCGTGTACAAGCGCCGCGCAAGACGCAATCGCGAGTGCAAAAAGAAACTTGATGTTTTTGGTCATAGAGACCTTCGTCGACTTCAGCCGCGCGTCGCGCGAGGATAAGCCGCAGCTTGCCGCTGTTAACCTCAACAAACGGTCGCCGCTCACCGCGCGGTCAACCGCTCACCGAAGACCAGACAGGTATGTCGAGCCCTGAAGATTGGGCATGCCGCAGACGTGGTTG
>Ga0156226_1020_pt2 | contig 11573 bp, 10 predicted proteins | sample RifCSPlowO2_12_FD_107874 | JGI IMG/M metagenome (GOLD analysis project Ga0156226, IMG submission 107874) | Betaproteobacteria bacterium RIFCSPLOWO2_12_FULL_62_13
GTTTTTGGCGTAACCCGGCTGAAAGGCGCCCGCAGCCGCGACTGTCACGCCGAGTAACGCAGCAATGCATTGTGATGCGATCATTTGCCCTCCTCGTGTAGTGTGCCCGTCACAGGTTTCCCAGTTCTTCTGCAGCATCGAACGACGTCTTCCTTCCAACGCCAAACCAAGATCACAAATTTCCCGGTTTGTTTACGCGCCAGGCATCGCTGTTTTGGGGCTCGAGCGCATTATTCCCTCAAGATCCTTGATTTCTGACCTCAGCGACGAAACGAGTCCTCGATGCCGGGATGTGGGCATTCGTGCGGGTACACAGGCAACGCTAATGGCTGCGGCAGGCACGCCGTTACGACCGCCGAAGGGCAGACTTACGGCGCTGACCCCCGGTATCACAATATCTTCTGTAAAAACGTACCCCATCTCCTTGGAGCGTTTAACAAGAGCAAGAATGCTCTTTGTTGTGACGTTCGTGTACGCGTGGAGGCGGTGGGCGTTGGCCGTGAGGATCTCGCTCAATTCATCCTCTGGCAGTTGCATCAGAAGAGCGATGCCCCCGGCGCCCACACCCAACGGCCGGCGGTTGCCGACGTCGATTATCAGTGTTTTGATCGGGAACGTTCCTTCTTTTCGATCGATGCACAGGGCATCGAGACCGCTGCGCACATTGAGAAAAACGGTGTCACCGGTGTTTTCTGCGATTCGAGTTGTGATCGGGTCGCACAATTCTCGTAAATGCATCCGTGGAGGAACACTGAGACCTAACTCATACACAAGCGGCCCAAGGGAGTAGCGAAGCGTGCCATTGCCTTTCTCCACCATCCGCTGCTCGACCAGGCATCGAATGATACGGTGCGCAGTCGGATACTCCAGATCGAGGCGGGAAGCCAGTTCAGCCACACGCGCGCCGCGCGACCCGTACACCGCGAGCTCTTTGAGAAGGGCAATCGTTCTCTCGACGCTTTGTGTCCCGGAGGTTTCTTTTACTTTATGGACCACGATATTCGCCGCGCCGGATATCCACTATTTGAATGCGAAGCTTGCCAACAAACGCCAATACGTATAGTGTCACTCTTGTTGTTCTTCTGCAACCGGGAATAAATAGGTCATATTATGACTGTCTCGGGATTCTTTGCGGCTTGAAGAGTGGGAACCGGCGAGGCTGGCCGGCGGGAGGCGAGAGTTGGTTGCGGAAACTCTGGCAGCCATGGTGTTGAGGACGGGTTGGTTATTTGTTGGCAAGCGACGACTTTGATGAGGAGATGGTCGATGGATGCGGCTTCAGGCGGGCAACAAACGAAGCAATCGAAGACAAGGGTCATTCGTGGCGGGAGGCTTATCGATGGGAATGGGGGCCCGGTAACAAAGGACCCCGTTATTGTCATCGAAGGCAAGCGCATCAAAGCGATCGGCGCCAAAGGGGAGCTCAAGGAGCCGGAAGGGGCCGAAGTCATCGATGCCGGCAAGTACACGCTCATGCCCGGGATGCTTGATTGCCATCTGCATCTCGCGGCGTTCAACTGCTCAACCTTCAATAACTATCGGGTCTCGATCTGGGAAGTGACTCCGCAGTTGCAGATGATGTATATGCTGTTTCACGCCCAGATGTGCCTGGAGATGGGGTTTACCACGCTGCGCGATCTGGGCCGCGCGACCTCGCGCGGGCCCTTTGTATTTGAGGCGTGCGCGGTGCGCGACGCGATCAATGCCGGAATTCACGTGGGCCCGCGGCTCCAGGTGTGCGGCCGCCCGATCATCACCGGATCGCATCTGGATCTGACGCTGCCGCGGGCTGCCGCGCGGAACTTTGACCTGACGTTTACAGCGGATGGTCCATGGGCGTTGCGGGGTCTTGCACGCGAGCACCTGCGAGCTGGTGCAGACCTGCTGAAAACCAGCGTTTCGGGAGGTGGCGGAACAGCCGACGAGGAACCCGATGTCCGCAACATGACGCTCGAGGAACTGGAGGCGATCGTGGACGAAGGGCACGCATTCCACAAACCGACTGCCGCACACTGCTTCACGGCAGAGTCGCACAAGATGTGCGTACGGGCGAAAGTGGACACCATCGAGCACATGGTGTTTCACGACAAGGAATCGGTCGCGATGATCAGGGATTCGGGCATTCCGGTGACGCCCACGCTTTCGCACCGCACCGACCACGCGATCGAAGTCCGCGCAAAGATCGGCACACCGCAGAACATCCTGGTCAAGATGAAGAAAATCCAGCCGTACACGTTCGAGACCTTCAAGGTCATGCACCAGGCGGGCATCAAGATCGCGATGGGCACGGATCTCGGCCCGGAGCCGGAGATCGGCACTAACGCCAAGGAAATCGGGCTTTACGTCAATCTCGGGATGTCGCCGATGGAAGCGATCCAGACGGCTACAAAGAATGCGGCGGAAGCCTTGTGGTTGGGCAAGGATCTGGGGACGATCGAGACCGGCAAGCTCGCCGACATTCTCGCGATCGACGGAGATCCTTCGCGCGACATCACCGTGCTTGCGGTGAAAGACAACATCAAGATGGTGATGAAGGAGGGCGAGCCGTGGGTCGACAAGCTATCCGCGCAGCATCGGTGCGTAATCCAATGTGAGCTGGGATCATGGAAGATAATCGACAACGCTTGAGGAGTCCCTGCGGTCCCGGGTTTGGTAGGCGCTGCCCCGTGCGGCTTACGGTAACCGTTTCCGCCTGGTGGCTTGTGAGGCGAGGACGGCGTGGCGTGGGTCGTCGAGGCGGACCACGGATCCTGACCAAGCTGATTGCTGCAGTGGCGTTGGCCAGCGCATTCCATGTGGTGGCTGCCCAGCCATACCCCGCGCGCCCGCTGCGCCTGGTGGTGCCGTTCCCGCCGGGGGGATCAGCCGACACGGTGGCCCGCATTGTCGGCCAAAAGCTATCCCAAAACTTTGCTCAGCAAGTCGTCATCGATAACCGTCCGGGCGCAGGGACCATCGTCGGTGGCGACATCGTCGCCAAGGCTGCCCCTGACGGCCACACGCTGTTGTTGGGCTCGGTGGGGCTTACGATCAACATTACGTTGATGAGCAAGCTGCCGTTTGATCCGAGCAAGGATCTCGCACCCGTTACGCTGGTCACTTCCGCGCCTAACATCCTGGTGGTCCACCCAGGCGTGGCAGCTGCCAGCGTGCCCGAGCTGATCGCACTTGCCAAGGCCAGGCCGCGGCAACTTAACTTCGGCTCTGCGGGCACCGGAAGTGGCAATCATCTTGCCGGAGAAATGTTCAAGGTGATGGCAGGTATCAACATAGTGCATGTGCCATACAAGGGCGATGCGCCGGCCGTCACGGAACTTGTCAGCGGCCAGATTCAGATGCTGTTTGTAGGACTCGCGCCCGTGCTGGCTTATATCAAAGCGGGCCGGCTACGCGCGCTCGCCGTCACGAGCCTCGCGCGCTCGTCGCTGCTGCCGGAGCTACCGACCGTGGCGGAGGCGGGGTTGTCCGGATTTGAATCAAATACCTGGGCGGGGTTGTTCGTGCCGGCGGGCACGCGAAAGCCGGTAGTCGACAAGCTGCACGCCGAGGTGGCACGTACCCTCAAGCTGGCCGACGTCAAGGAGAAGCTTGCTAGTCTCGCGTTCGATGCAATCGGCAACAGCCCGCAGGAGTTCGGTCAATATTTCCGTTCCGAGATCGCCAAGTGGGCGCGCGTCATCCGGCAGGCGAATGTGCGTGTGGAATGAGGGTTTGAGGGTGAGTGGTGCAACGCTGCGGCGCGCCCATTACGACTAGAGGAGAAACCATGGTGAATCTGCTGTTGGATCAGAAGCAGGTCGAGCAGGTGCTGTCCCACATCGATGAGAAAGAGCTGATCGAGTTGGGCTGTCAACTGGTGGGCATTCCAAGCCCGACTGGATACGAGCGCAAGGTGGGCGAGTTCGTCGCGGACTGGTTCGAGGGTCTCGGCTTGAAGACCATCCGCCAACACATCGGCGCCGAGCGCATGAACGTGATCGGCATTATCAAGGGCACCGGCGGCGGTGTCTCGCTCTCGTATAACGGTCACATGGATGTGCCGTATTCCGCCAGTGAGGACGACTTGCTTTACATGAGCAGGGAGGTGTACGAGCGCCCCGCACATAAGCTTAATGCGTTCGTCAAAGACGGCTACATCTACGGTTGCGGCATCGGCAACATGAAGGCGAACCTCGCGGCAACGATGATCGCGATGAAAGCGATCAAGCGAAGCGGCATCCCGCTCAAAGGCGATCTGCTCGCGACCATTGTCTGCGGGGAGATCGGCCGCACTCCGGTTGGCCGTTTTCAAGGGCTGGAGTACGAAGGCGGCGGGTTTGGCGCGCGTTATGCGGTCACTCACGGCGCCCATTCCGATTACTCGATCTGCGTCGACAACTCCGGGCTCAAGCTCACCTGGGTGCAACCGGGGATCGTGTACCTGCGCGTCATGGTGTACGGAATGGCCGGCGGTGCTTGGGCCACTGGCGCAGCCGCGGGCAAGCACACCAGCCAGAATGCGATCATCAAGATGCAGCCGGCGATTGATGCCATTGATACGTGGGCTCAGACCTATCCGGACCGCTACACCTACAAGTGCGAAGGCGGCATCGTGCGGCCCACCGCCAGCATTACCAGCATCGAGGGCGGCACGCCGTACAAGGCGTCGATGCGCCCCGGTGTTTGCACCATCACCATGATCGTGATGATCTCGCCGGGCACGCAACCTCTCACCGTCGTGCGCGAGATTCAGGACGCAGTGAACGCGTCGAAAGTGGACGCGGAAGTCGAAATGCACCAGGCGCACCTCGGGTACGAGGCGAAGGGCGTGGACGGTCTGGTTGAAGTCACGCGCAAAACATTCGAGCGGCTGTTCAAGACCACGGTGGAAATCTGCGACTCGCCGTATTGCAGTGTGTGGACCGACACCAATACCTACAATCAGAACGGCATTCCGTGCATCAAGCTTGGCCTGGGTCTTTCGGCGGATGAACGGCTGAAAGTCGGCATCGACGCCTACGACTGCCACCCGATCGCGACCATGGTCAAGGGCGCTCATTTGTATGCCACGTTGCCGCTCGAAATCTGTAATCGCGCCACACTTTGATTGGAAACCGCATCATGTTCCTTCAGCATCTTGTAGTTGCAGCATGTGCAGCCGGCATCGCGGCCGTTTCCGGGAGCGCGGATGCGCAAGCCGAGGTCGCGCGCCATTATCCAAGCAAGTCGCTGCGCTGGATTCTTGCCTTTCCCGCGGGCGGCGTTTCTGATCTACTCGCGCGCCCGATCGGGCAGCGGCTAAGTGACGTGCTCGGCCAGCAGATTGTGGTCGACAACCGCCCCGGCGCCAGCGGCATTATCGCCTCCGAACTTGCGATCAGGGCGCCAGCGGACGGCTACACGCTGATGCTGGGCGAAACCAGCACGCACTCGGTCAACGTGAGCTTGTTCAAAAAGCTGCCGTATCACCCGGTGAAGAACTTCGCCCCGGTGACCCTGCTGGCGGAGTCACCGCTGGTGCTGATCGTCGGTCCGGCCCTGGCGGTGAATTCGGTGCAGGAGCTGATTGCGCTTGCAAAAGCGAAGCCCGGTCAGCTCAACTACGCTTCTGGCGGAAGCGGCACCGGCACCCATTTGGTGCCGGAGTTGTTCAAGTCGATCACTGGCATTCAACTCACGCACATCCCCTACAAAGGCACGCCGCCCGCCCTCACTGATCTGCTCGGCGGACGGGTGGAGCTGATGTTTCCCAACCTGCCGCCGGTGATCGGGCAGATCAAGTCCAGGCGCCTCAAGGTGATTGCGCTGAGCAGCGCTAAGCGAGTGCCCTCGCTGCCCGAAGTGCCGGCGATCGCCGAGTCGGTCCCCGGTTTCGTTGCCAACACCTGGTACGGCGTGCTGGTGCCGGCGGGCACACCGCAACCGATAGTGCAGAAGCTTAACGCAGCACTTGTCACGGTGGTGGCGACAGCCGAATTGCGCGAGCGCCTCTCCGGACTGGGATTCGAGATCGCCACGTCGACCCCGGAAGGGCTGGCGCGGTATATCCGGGCGGAAATCGACAAATGGGCACGCGTGATCCAGCAGGCCGGCATTAAACCGGAATGAATTCACGCCAGAGAGCGGTTAACCATGGATACGAGCGCTGCGGTTACTAAACCGACGACCACCGAGAAACCGGCGATCACGGCGGCGCTGACTGATTTCGTCGCGCGGACCGGCTTCGATGACATTCCATCTGAGGCAATTCACAGAGCGAAACTGTCGTTTTTTGATGCGGTGGGCGTTGCGATCGGCGGTTCGACCGAGCCGGGGCCGCGTATTCTTGCGCGATTCGTCAGGGAATCGGGCGGCGCTGCTACGGCGAGTGTGATCGGCCACGGCTTCAAGGCCACGCCCCAGTATGCGGCGTGGGTAAACGGCACTTCGACCGACGTCAACGGCTGGGCCGATTTCTCGGTCGCCCACATGAATCACCCGACGGCATCGATTTGCCCAGCAGCGCTGGCGCTGGGCGAAGCGCGCCACGCCACGGGTAAGGATGTGCTGCTCGCTTATATCCTGGGCGTCGAGATCAGCAACAAGATCGCGCAGGGCGTGAAGCCTGGTTTTCACATCAAGGGCTGGCACGCGCTAGGCGTGTGCAACACGTTTGGGGCGGCTGCGGCGGCGGGGAAACTCTTGGGGCTTGACCACGAGCGGCTGGCGAATGCATTTGGCATCGCCGGGGCGGAAGCCTCCGGGATCAAGGCGTCAATGGTCACCATGACCAAGTCGTACGTCGCGGGCGGCAGCGCGCGCGACGGGATAACCGCAGTGGTGCTGGCGCAGATGGGGTTCACCGGTCCGCAGGACGTGATGGAGGCGCGCGACGGCTTCCTGCAAACGTTCGGCGACGGTGTCGACGGTCGCCGCATGCTCGAGCGTCTGGGCGAGCCGTTCGAGTTCGTCTCACCCGGATTGACGCTCAAGTCCTATCCCAGTTGCACGCATACCCATACCGGCATTCACGCCGCGCTCGAGCTCAAGCGCGAACACAACATCCGGGCAGAGGACATCGAGTCGATCGAATGCGCGGTTACTCCGGTGGTGAACGACTTCCTGCAGTGGCACGAACCGCGCGGCAGGGTCGAGGCCAAGTTCAGTATGGAGTTCTGCGTGGCGAGCGCGCTGGCCGAGGGCAAGCTCGATATGGACAACTTCGCCGACGAAAAACTGGCCTCGCCGGTAGTTCGGGGGCTGATGCGCCGTGTCACAATGAACGTGTCGCCCGAGCTTGCACGCCTTGGCTACAATCCCGATGCGGCGCCTTCAGGGTGCATTCTTACCATCCGCCTGAAGGACGGCACCGAGCATGTGCGGCACCAGTATAAAGGCCCGTGGGAACCAGAAACGCCGCCCGGTTGGGATGCGCTTGGCGCCAAGTTCCGGAGCTGTGCGCGGGGCGTAATCCAGGCTGAGCGCATCGAGCGGGCGATGACCCTGCTTCGCGATCTCGAGCGGCTCGACGACGTCAGCCGCCTGATGGACCTGGTGTGCGGTTAGCTTACCGCATAGCAAATTCCTGGAGGAAATCGTAATGGCTGACGCGAAAAAAATTGCGAGCGACAAGAAGAAAGTTATTGAGCTAATCAACCGGGAGGAGGTGGTGAAAATCGCCTGTGACTTGGTGGATATCCCGAGTCCCACCGGCTCGGAAGGAGCTTGCGCGGACTACATTATCGAGCGCTACAAGCGCGCGGGACTCAAAGTGCTGCCGCAAGTGTTCGAAGATGGCCGCTCCAACGCGATCGGCATCATCAAGGGCAATGGCACGGGGCCAACGTTAATGCTGAATGGTCACATGGATACCTCGTTCGTCGGCAATCTGAGCGGCCCGGAGGAGCACATGCCGGATCTTCCCGGATACCGGCCGAAAGCCGTCATCGATGGGGACTGGATTTACGGGCTCGGGGTATACAACATGAAAGCCTCACTCGCCGCGTTCATTCACGCTGCGGAAGCGATTCAGCGCGCGGGAGTACAGATGGATGGAGATCTGGTGATCGCCTGCGTCGCGGGGGAAATCGAAAAGTCCCAGGTGGACAAGTATCAAGGGCCTCTCTATCGCGGCGGTGGATGCGGCACCTGGTACGCCATCACGCACGGCGCAGTCGCGGACCTCGCCGTGGTGGGTGAGCCGTCGGCCCTGACGTTAGGGCGCGCTCATGGCGGTTACGTGTGGACGAAGATCACGCTCTTCGGGGATCCGATGCACAGCATCTACAATGACCCGAAAAGAAACACGATCAACAACATGTTGAAAGTGGCGCAGGCGATTCATGAATGGGGCGAGGAATACCAGGAGCGCCGCTCTGTGTACGGCATGAAAGCTAATGTCACGCTTTCCGCGATGGAAGGTGGCTGGCCGTTTCGGTGCAGTCGGGTCCCGATCTTTTGCACGCTCTATGTCGATACGCGCTTGCTGCCGGGCCAGGAACCGCTCGAGGTGCAGCGTGAGATCGAAACGGTTTTCGCCCGGCTGAGGCGGAAAGACGAAGACCTTGCCAGGCTACGCTACGACATGAGTATTTTCATGAACCAATGGGGGTCGGAATGCTCGCCGGAGGAGCACATCTGGAAGGCGGTAGCCAAGGCACACGAAGAAGTCACAGGAACTCCGGTCGAAGTTACGGCGAGACCGCCAGCGTCAGACGCCTGCGAGCTGGTCGCCCACGGCATCCCGAGCCTGAACTACGGCGTTTCTGGCCGGACGAGGAAGCACACGAATTTGCGGCATTATGGAAAGACAGATTGGGATCCGGGGGAAGGAGAGCATGCGTCGATCGAGGACTTGGTCACGGGGACCAAGGTGTATGCGAATCTGATCGTGGAAGTGTGCAACCGTAGCCGCGAAGAGCTCGGCATCGGCGAGTTCAAACGCCGTGATCACTCCGATCATTCACATGCGTAACGAGAGTACTGGGGAAGAGACGCGAACGTCGTATCCGTCGACGCAGCCGACCATTGAGAAAACCTTCCTGTTATTGTGTTACTACTCTCAGGGAAAGATCGTATGAGATTTTGCTGGCGCGCTTGCGCGGCAATGCTCGCTTTCGGAGCAGTGCAAGACGTTGCTGCGCAGGAATACCCGAGTAAACCGATCAAGGTGGTGGTTCCGTATCCAGCGGGGGGAATTACCGACATACTCGGGCGCATCATCGCGCAGGGGCTCAATCAAAGCTGGGGTCACCCCGTGATCGTCGAAAACCGCGCAGGTGCGGCAGGCAACATCGGGACGGACCATGTGGCCAAGGCGCCTGCGGACGGCTATACGCTCCTGGTGAACAGCGGTCCCACGATGGTGATCTCCGCGAGCCTTTACGCCAAGCTTGCTTACGATCCGATCAGGGATCTTGCGCCGGTCATCCAAGCGGTGGTTCTGCCCAACATCCTGGTGGTGCACCCATCAGTGCCGGCCAGATCGGTGAGAGAGTTGATCGCGTTGGCCAAGTCCAAGCCCGGGAAACTCAACTTCGCCTCGGCGGGAACAGGTACCGTCGGCCACATGGCGGGCGAGCTTTTCAAGATCATGGCGGGCATAAACATGGTGCACGTTCCCTACAAAGGCGCCGCGCCCGCGGTGACGGACCTGCTCGGCGGACAGGTTGATCTGTTCTTCGATACCATCGTCTCATCGCTGCCGCACGTGAAGGCGGGCAAGTTAAGGCTGCTCGCGGTAAGCAGTATCAAGGGATCTCCGCTGCTTCCCGGGGTGCCTACGATCAGCGAGGCTGGACTGTCAGGCTTCGACGCCAGCCCGTCGTTTGGCGTGTTCACGCCGGCCATGACGCCGCGTCCTGTAATAAGCAGGCTGAACGAAGAGATCGCACGGATTCTTAACGCACCCGCGATCAGGCAAAGGCTGGAAAGTCAGGGTGCGGAGGTCGCAGCGGGGCCGCCTGCGGATTTTTCGCAGTATATGCGCGAGCAAGCTGAGAAATGGGGCAAGGTGATCAGAGAGGTCGGAGTTAAGGTCGAGTGACAATGGCAACCATTAAGCAGCTCTTTGATCTTAGTGGACGCGTAAGCATAATCACGGGCGGCTCTGCCGGTCTCGGGTTGCAGATGGCGACCGGTCTGGCGGAAGCCGGATCGAACCTCGTCATCTGCTCCCGTAACCGCGAGCGATGTGAGCAGGCGGCCAGAATTCTGCGGGCGATCGGCCCGGAAGTCCTGGCTACCGCGTGCGATGTGTCAAAGCCGGATCAGGTCGAAAGACTCAAGGATGAAGTGCTGTCCAGATTTGGCCGGGTGGATGTATTGATCAACAACGCGGGCAGAACCTGGTGGGCGTCTCCCGAGGAGACCCCCCTGGATAAATGGCAGTACGTCATCGATCTGAATGTCACCGGGACATTCTTGTGCTCGCAGATATTCGGCCGCCAGATGATCAAACAGAAGCGGGGCAAGATTATCAATATCGCATCGGCCTCGGGGTTGAGAGGAAAGAATCCGGAAGTGCACAACTCGATCGCGTATAACACCACCAAAGGAGCGGTCATTAACATGACCCGCGACCTCGCGGTAAAGTGGGCGCCGCACAACATACTCGTGAACGCTATTGCGCCCGGGTTTTTTCTTGCCAGCCGAAACCAGGGGCGATTTGAAGAAAGAAAGGACAAAATCCTCGAGGAAATTCCCTTGGGGCGCTCGGGGGGCGAAAACGACCTTAAAGGGGCGGCAGTCTTTCTCGCGTCGGATGCGTCCGACTTCGTTACCGGTGCGATTCTGTCCGTAGATGGTGGGGCGACGGCGTGGTAGATGGCCAGTTGGCACCTCTGCAAGGGCTGAAAGTCATCGAAATCGGCGTCGCGATGGCCGGGCCTTATTGCGGCATGATGCTGGCGGACTACGGCGCCGATGTCATCAAGATCGAGCGGGTGGGGCAGGGGGACGAAAGCCGCAACTGGGCGCCCTTTTTTGGCGGGCGGGTCTCGCATTATTTTGCGGCCGTCAACCGCAACAAGAAGAGCCTCGCGATCGATATCAAGCACAAAGAAGGGGCCGCAATCGTTCGGCAACTTGCCGCTGGCGCGGACGTGCTGATCGACAACTTCCGTCCGGGCGCCCTCGAAACTGCGGGATTGGGTTACGACGCTCTAAAGGTAATTAACCCGAGGCTCATCTACTGCAGTATCAGTGGTTACGGCGCTACGGGCCCGCTCAGAGACGAGCGTGCCAATGACGTCGCCATGCAGGCGTATGCGGGAGGAATGAGCATAACCGGAGAGGCGGGCCGCGGTCCTGTGAAGATGGCAATATCGGTCGCTGACATCGGTGCCGGCATGTTTGCGACGACCGGGATTCTCATGGCGCTGCAGATGCGCAATGTGACCGGCCACGGACAGCGCGTTGACACCTCTTTGCTCGAGGGGCAAATTGCGATGCTTTCTTACCATCTCACCGCCTACTTTGCGAGCGGGAAAGCGCCCGAACGCAAGGGATCGTCCGCACAGGGGCTGGTTCCCTACCAGGCTTTTGAAGCCCGCGACGGATGGATGGTGGTGGCGGTCTTTACGGATCGCATGTGGTGCGATCTTTGCCGGGTGATC
>Ga0156226_1236_pt1 | contig 11518 bp, 9 predicted proteins | sample RifCSPlowO2_12_FD_107874 | JGI IMG/M metagenome (GOLD analysis project Ga0156226, IMG submission 107874) | Betaproteobacteria bacterium RIFCSPLOWO2_12_FULL_62_13
ATCCCGATGGCGATGCAGGGCACGTGGTGCACGCAAATCTGACGCTCACCGGGAAACAGCTTGAGTTGTCGGTCAATTCGCGCCGCCGCCTCGAAAGAGCACGCGCATTCATCGAGCCGCTGCTCGCCGGGCTGATCGGCGAACCCGAAGTCGCGATCAAGTCCGTGGAAGACGCCATGACGGAGAACCGGGACGCGCCGGCCTCACCCCGGCGTTCGGTGCCCAAGCGGGTGGAGCGCGAGGTCACGCAGCGCTTTCTCGATACTCATTACCGCAATTGGCTGGATGAGAAAATACCCGCGCTCGACGGCAAGTCACCGCGCGAGGCGGCACGCGATTTCGAAGGACGCGAGCAACTGGTCGCGCTCCTGAAGGAACTGGAAAACCGCGAGGCGCGGCGCGCCAAGGACACCGGGGTGGGCTACGACGCGCGGTGGTTGTGGCGCGAGCTCGGGATCGAGCACCTGCGGCGTTAGCCAATTTCCGGAAGATCTCGACTTGCCTCGCGTAGTCTGACGCAGCCGATTTGAGTTACGCCAACGCGCTTACTCGTCTGGAGTAGGTAGGTGGACCCAGACAGCGCTTCTTGCAAACGCTTTTCTGACGCTGTCTGTTTTTCTCCCGAAGACTTCTCCGTGATCCGGATGGTCAGGTAACGGTGCTCGGCGAATGCCTTGACTGAGGTGTCGTGCAAAGCCCGCTGAAAATTCCACAAGCCCAAAGCCCGGATGCCCCAGGAGCGACGCCTCTATGCTCGACTCCACCCCAACAACAAAAACGGACATTCGTGAACCGTTTGGGTGGTCCATGAATGCAGCCGAGGATGGACGACAATTTCCTTGGCCGTCTGGCACCAAATGCAGTGGAGGAATGCGTCGCCAGAGCGGGTTCTCGTCGGGTATGGACTTATTGTCGACGAGGTCAGTGCCGGGCATCGCCAACTCTGGAGTCTCGGTTATTTATACCAAAGCTCTTACGAGAGACTGGATCTGTCCCAGAAGGTCGGAGATGTTGCCTTCGGAAGTCGTCGAAGGTTTCCCGGTCCGTTCGAAATAGATTGAGGCTTGCCCGTTCGGAGAGAGGGAAACTTCCAAATCCTTTTGTGGGGTATGCCATTCGAACTGAATTCCCCCGCTCGCCAAGGGCACAATAGTGGGTTCAGGGGTGTGAGGGTCGTGGATCGCCCCGATCAAATTCAGCGCCATCAACACAGCATTCCTGTCGATGGGTTTCGCTCCGTACGAATCCCAATTGGCCTGAAGCTCGGAAAGCCGATTCAGCTTTATGATGGCGCGGCTGACCCAGCCGGTTGGGTCTGACTGAACGCGAACTATTACCACCCCGGGATTCGTATACCCGACCACAGACGAGAGGGGACGATGCGATACAGTGCCCCACGCTTGTGTTTCGTCGGTGTCATAGTCCCAATTCTCATCAAAAGCGAGAGGCACTTTGTTTGTTTGCACTTGGCGTCCCGTGATTGATGAAGTCATTAATCTAGTCACAACGCCCCCATTTGTCATGCATGATTTTGGTAGTAAGCGCGGCAAATGACCGCACGATCTCGGCTCGCCCTGCGTCGAAAAACTGCAGCACCTCACCGAGACCGGGACCCTTTGGTGCACCCCGCGCCGTCAAGTTCATAACCAATATCGGTTTGCCATCGCTGGTTCGAAATGCGGGCTGCACCTCAACACTCAGTCGCCCTGCCGCATTCGTAGAGGTCTGGTCTGCTCCGAATCGAAAGCGCCCTTGGAACCGGACGGTTTCGGTAACTAGATCGGTTTCTTTGAAGGCGGTTTTTTTCCAAACGGTAAATACCTCGTCGATCTTTCCTAGATCCCGCCAATCATCTCCGGTATCAATGTGGTTGATGTACGTGACCTCACATTGGTTGGGCACGATCTCCGGCAGCTTCTCCTCTCGAATGAAATGGTCAAACGCCCTGAAGTCTCTTTCAAACCTTTCGCGAAGGAGTTCATAACGCGGATACTCGTCAGTTTCCTGCACCTTGCGCCAATTCCGGATAAAACGGTCCTGCTGGATCTGAATCAACTCCGTTCCTGCGTCGTTCAATAACCACACTCGTGGGACGAATCCGCTCTGAACAATCTCGAAGCGAATCCCTTGCGTGGGCTGGGGGCGTGTCCCAAATTGCTCGACGACCGGGTCAATGGGCGGATACGTCTCGGACTTCGGATAATCCGCCCGGACTCGGGACCAAAAAAGGCCCAAGTGGGTCGCCTGAAATCCGGCTATCGCGTTGAACTGCAGCGAGAGAACGACTTCCCCGACCGGAGGTTTCCGGAAATCGGGAAGTACTGGGCGGCTTAATGCCACGCTAGATGCTTTCTCCGCAGTATCGATACATGGTCGATGGCAGATGCTGATGCAACGTATTGATTGTAGGCGGTAAAAATACTATGGTCAACACGCACGCCGTATTCTTTTAGAAGGGAATTCGGCAATGCGTCTTTCAAGAACGCTGGTGACCACCATGGGAGTAAACGGCAAGCACTGCAAACCTACTTGGTCGATGTTTCAATGTCGCTCGGCTTGTTCCTGTTCCACACGCAGCGACGCAGTTGATGGGGATTAGCGCCCCGCGCCAAGACGCCCGATGATCGGCAGCTTGAGCGCTGGTGAGAACGGATCGACGCCGAACGAGAGGCCCAGCACGTTGACCTCGACACCCTCGACACCGCTTGCCAGCACGCCGAGCAGGCCGAAGAGCGACAACTGGAAGCCGCTGCCGCTCGGCGCGGTGGCGATCAGCCTGTCGCCGAGGTAGTCCTTGCCGATCGCGGTGGGCGGCAGATCCACCTCGAGCTCGGGCACCGCGCGGGCAACGTACGCAGTAAAGGTGTTGGAATTCGGTCCCGGCCACACAGTGTATTCCCCGGCGTAGGGATAGTCCCGGGCGGCCTTGTCGATGCGCTCGATGAGTGCCTCGACGCCGTTTCCGCGTTTTTCCGCCAGAAGCTCGGGTGCGTTGCCGAACCAGCGGCCATCGGGCGCACCTTCCCGGATCACGAGCGCCGAATCGCCCCAGCGCAGCCGCCAGCCGACCAATTCGTAGATCGTGTAGGCCCTTGCCCCGGCCGGCTTGACCGCGATCCAGGTGTGGATACCGAAATAGCCGCGCCAGCCCCAGGCGCGTGCGCCGTAAACCTGGACGAGCGCTTCCGGGGTAGTCGCCGGGTCGGGCGCCAGACCGACGGATTCACGGCTTGCGGTGCGCCAATCATGCCCCAGTGCACCGCCGCGTGAGACGAACATAAGAATCACGATGCCGACGATCAGGCCAACACAAATAGACTGGACGGCGCGCCTCACACCTGCTTCCCATTCGTGCTTACACGATCATACGCCGAATCCGCGTGCATGGATGGTAATGCGGCCACCCGGATCGACGTATGAACAATTGAAGCTGACCAGAACGCTGGTGTTTCCCTTGTCGCAGAAAAACAAAGGCATCCAATGAGCACGACCAAACTTTCAGGCCAGTTATTCTTGTTCGGTAAAACACCTGAATAAATCGTGCCTGGTTTCGCCTGTCTTCGCATCGCTCCCCTACGACAGCAGATGCTGGCGGAAAATTCCCTCTTCGCATCATTGACCAATGTGCTTGACAATTTCCCGCTCGGTCAATAGCCTCCCCTGGCTACAACAAGCAATCCCTGACGGAGGATGGATCAATCCATAGTCGCGCGCGGGCAGGCGGGTGTTGCCGCGCCGCAAAGCCCCTGGCTGCTCGAGGTCGATGACCTGCACGTCCATTTCGTGACGACGCGCGGCGTCGTGCGCGCGGTCGAGGGCATTTCCTACAAAATCAGACCGGGCGAGGTCGTGGCGCTGGTCGGGGAATCGGGCTGCGGAAAATCGGTGTCTGCGCTCGCCATCATGCGCCTGCTCGCCAGGCCCGCCGGGCGCATCGTCGCCGGACGCATCCTTTTCCAGGGGCGCAATCTGCTGGATCTCACGGAAGACGAGATGCGCGAAATTCGCGGGCGCGACATCGCAATGATCTTCCAGGAGCCGATGACTTCGCTCAACCCCGTGCTTACCATCGGCTTTCAGATCATGGAGCCGCTGCTGATCCACATGGGGATGACGGAGAAGGCGGCGCGCGGGCGGGCGGTGGAGCTTCTGAAGATGGTCGGCCTCCCCGACCCCGAGCGCCGGCTCGGCCAGTATCCGCACCAGTTTTCGGGCGGCATGCGCCAGCGGGTGATGATCGCGATCGCGCTCTCCTGCAACCCGAAGCTCATTATCGCGGATGAGCCGACCACCGCGCTCGACGTCACGATCCAGGCGCAGATTTTGCAGCTCATGAAAGACCTCTCGCGCGAGTTCGGGATTGCGCTGGTGATCATCACCCACAATCTCGGGATCGTCGCGCGCTACGCCGACCGCGTGAACGTAATGTACGCCGCGCGCCTAGCCGAGCAGGGAGCCGCCGCCGTCGTGTTTGCGAGGCCGCTCCATCCGTATACCGCGGGGCTGCTGCGCTCGGTCCCGAGGCTGGACAAGCCGCGCGGGCGCAAGCTCGAAACGATCGAAGGGCTCCCGCCCAATCTGCTCGATCCGCCCCCGGGCTGTCGCTTTGCGCCGCGCTGCCCGGCACGCCAGGATGCATGCGTGCGCGCGCTGCCGGAGTTGGAACAAGTCGCACCGCACCGCTATTCGGCGTGCATCCGTGCGAGAGAAATGGCGCAAGTCGGACCGACCGGTCTGGGTCTGCAAAGCGCAGCCATCGATACGCCCGTCCCCAAGACGCTCGACCGCAGCAAGCCGCTGCTGGCGGTGCGTGGGCTCAAAACCTATTTCGAAGTGGCAACCGGCTTGAAGGCGCTTTCGGCACATCAGGCGGTCGTGCGCGCAGTCGACGACTTGTCATTCGATGTGTTCCGCGGCGAGACCGTGGGGCTGGTGGGGGAATCGGGTTGCGGCAAGACTACGGTGGGGCGCACGCTCCTCAAGCTCGAGCGTGCGACGGCGGGCGAGATTCAGTTTGGCGACCTCGACGTGATTCGCGCCGAGGGCGATGCGCTCAAGCGCTACCGCCGCAAGATCCAGGTGATTTTCCAGGACCCGTACAGCTCGCTTAATCCGCGCATGACGGTAGGCGAGATCATCGCCGAACCGATTCTGGTCCACAAGCTCGCACCCGGTCGCAAAGCGGCGCGCGAAAAGGCAGTGGAGCTGTTGACGCAGGTGGGACTCTTCGAGTACATGGCCGACCGCTATCCCCACGAGCTCTCAGGGGGGCAGCGCCAGCGCGTCGGGATTGCGCGGGCACTCGGCATGCAACCTTCGTTCATCGTGTGCGACGAACCGGTCTCGGCGCTCGACGTTTCGATCCAGGCCCAGATCATCAACCTGCTCGAAGAGCTGCAGCAGAAATTCGAGCTCACGTACCTTTTCATCGCGCACGATCTCGCGGTGGTGCGGCATATCTCCGACCGCGTGATCGTGATGTATCTCGGCAAGGTGATGGAAATCGCCGACCGGGACGCGCTCTACGCCGACCCCCTTCACCCTTACACGCGGGCGCTGCTCGACGCAGTGCCGATCCCCGATCCGGCGCTCGAGGCGAAACGCGCGCACCGCGTGCTTGGCGGCGAGGTGCCGAGCCCGCTCGATCCGCCGCGCGGTTGCGTGTTCCATACCCGCTGCCCGCTGGCGAGCGAAGAGTGTAAGATGGCAATTCCCGAACTCCGGGAAGTGCGCCCCAGGCACTATGCTGCGTGCATCAAACTGTAAACCAGTAATGAGTAATGGGTAATGGTAATGAGTAATGCGTCCAACCCATCACCCATAACCCATTACCCATCACTCATAAGAAAGGAGGAGGCACATGAAGCTTTCTGCGTTGTTGTTGAGTGTCGCGGCGCTGGCCACCGCCGGCGCGATAGCGGCGGAGGCGCCGAAAACCGGCGGCGTGCTGAGATTCGCGGTGAGCGCCGAGCCGCCCAACTACGATTGCCACGCGAACACCTCGTTCGCCTTCATCCATCCGGTGCGGCCGCACTACTCGACGCTGCTCAAGTTCGACACCGCCAAGTATCCGGCAATCAAGGGCGACCTTGCGGAGTCGTGGACGGTTTCAAAAGACGGGCTTACCTACACCTTCGGGCTGAGAAAAGACGTCAAGTTCCACGACGGCTCGGCGCTTTCCTCGGAAGACATCAAGGCGACTTACGAGCGGCTACGCGATCCGCCGCCAGGAGTGCGCTCGGTGCGGCAGGCGAGCTACGCTGATATTGCCTCGATCGAGACCCCCGATCCGCTCACCGTCGTGTTCAAGCTGAAGAAGACGAACGCATCCATGCTGAGCAACTTCGCGAGCCCGTGGGACTGTGTCTACAGTGCCGCCAAGCTCAAGCAGGATCCAAGGTTCCCCGAGCGCAACATTCTCGGCACCGGGCCGTTCACCTTCGTCGAGCACGTGGCGGGCTCGCACTGGACGGCGCGCAAGTTCGACGGCTATTACGAGAAAGGCAAGCCGTATCTCAACGGCTTTGTGGCGATCTTCATCAGCGGCGCGCCGATGGTGAACGCGCTCGTCGCGCGCGAAGTGTTCGTGGAGTTCCGCGGTCATTCGCCCGCCGACCGCGACCGCATCGTGAAGGCCGGGGGCGACAAGGTGGTGGTGCAGGAAACCCCGTGGGTGTGCAGCCTGGTCGTGACCTTCAACACGAGGAAGAAGCCGTTCGACGACGCGCGCGTGCGCCGCGCGCTCTCGCTCGCGATCGACCGCTGGACCGGCGCGCAGGCGCTCTCCAAGGTCGCGCTGGTGCGCCACGTCGGCGGCCTCCTGCGGCCGGGGTACGAGCTTGCGGCCTCGGAGAAGGAACTGGTGAACATGCCGGGTTTCGCAAAGGACATCAACGCCTCGCGGGCGGAGGCGAGGAAGCTTTTGCAGGCGGCGGGCGTGCCCAACCTCACCTTTGCGCTCACCAACCGCACCGTAGCCATGCCGTATACGCCGGTCGGCGTTTTCCTGATCGACCAGTGGCGCCAGATCGGACTGAACGTCAAGCACGAGCAGCTCGAGACGCGGCTTTATCTCGCCGCGCAGCAGCGCGACAACCCGACGTTTGAGGCGGCGCTCGACTTCAACTGCGACTTCATGGACGAGCCCAACCTGCAACTGCAGAAGTACCTGTCGCACGACCGCTCGGCGATCAACTACGCGCAGCAGACCGACCGCGTGCTCGACGAGCTCTACGACAAGCAGTCGGGCGAGCTCGACAAGAAGAAGCGTTACGCCCTCCTGCGCGAGTTCGAGAAGCGCGCGCTGGAGCAGGCCTACACCATCCCGACCATCTGGTGGCACCGGCTCGTCGTGCACCACAAGCCGATGAAGGGCTGGCACATCACGCCGAGCCACTATGTGGGGCAGGATCTGGCGGATGTGTGGCTCGATCAATGACGGGTGACCGATGAAACGTGACTGATAAAGCGTGACTGAAAAGACGTGACTGGGAAGGCGTGAGTTGCGACACCGGTTCCGGTTTACGCACTCTCAGTCACGCACGACCAGTTACGGGATACCGGTCACGAATTACCAGTCACGCTTTTTGTAACCGATGCTGCGCTTCATCACGCACCGCATTTTGCTCATGATCCCGACGCTCTTGGGCGTCGCGATCCTGGTGTTCTTCCTGCTACTGCTCGCGCCCGGCGACCCGGTGGCGACCATGCTGCTGGGCGATGCCGGAGGGGCCAACATCCCGAAGCACGTGATCGACGCCGAGCGTGCGCGGCTCGGGCTCGACCTGCCGCTCTATGTGCAGTTCTTCAAGTGGTTCTGGGGGGTGCTGCAGGGCGACTTCGGCTACTCGATGTGGACCGGGAAGCCGGTCGCCTACGAAATCGGCATCCGCCTCGAGCTGTCGCTTCAAGTGGCGATCATGGCGACCGTCCTCGCCGTCCTGCTCGCGCTGCCGCTTGGCACGCTTTCCGCGATCTTCAAGGACAGTTGGATCGACGAGACGATCCGCGTATTCTCGATCGCGGGCCTCGCGGTGCCCTCGTTCTGGCTCGGCATGATCATCATCCTGCTGCTGCTCACCTACTTCTCGTGGATCCCGCCGCTCACTTTCACCTCGTTGTTCGAGGATCCGAAGGCGAATCTGGCGCAGCTCATCTGGCCGGCGCTCGCCGTGGGCTACCGCTACTCGGCGGTCGCGACCCGCATGATGCGCTCGTCGATCCTGGAAGTGCTGCAGGAAGACTACATTCGCACCGCGCGCGCGAAGGGCGTGATCGAGCGCGTGGTCGTCGCGCGCCACGCGATGCGCAACGCGCTGCTGCCGGTGGTGACGGTGATCGGGCTCGAGTTCGCGTTCCTGATCGGCGGCCTGGTAGTGACGGAGCAGGTCTTCAATCTCAACGGCATCGGCAGGCTCTTTGTGCAGGCGGTGGCGCGCAGCGATTTCACCATGATCCAGGCGCTGGTGCTGCTGGTCTCCGTGTTCTTCGTGCTGATCAACTTCGCGATCGACATGCTGTATGCGTTGCTCGATCCGAGGATTCGCTATCGCTAAAGGCGTGACTCGTGACTGGTGACTCGTGACTCGTAAGTGCGCAGAGATTTTCTCCCTCCCCATTGCCAAGGGGGAGGGTTGGGGTGGGGGTGCTTACCGCTCACCGCTCACCGCTCATGCGGTTACGCTTCGAGAACGGTGTTCCATGCGAGGCGGCCGGAATCTATGACGACGACTGCTGCCGCGATTACTTACAAAGTCCCCAAACGGCGGCACCCGGTGCTGCAGTTCATGGTGCACCAGCCGCTGGGGGCCGCGGGGCTCGCGTTCATCGTCGTGATGGCGATCTGCGCCGCGTTCGCACCGTGGGCGGCGCCCTACGACCCGTTGGCGGTGGACTACGGCGCGATGCTGGCGCGTCCTTCACCGGAGCACTGGCTCGGCACCGACTCTTTCGGGCGCGACGTGCTCTCGCGCGTCATCTACGGCGCGCGCACCGCGCTCGCGATCGGTTTCATCGCTTCGTTCTGGGGCTCGACGGCGGGCGCCATCATCGGTGTCGTGTCGGCCTACTTCGGGGGCAAGACCGACCTTATCATCCAGCGCATCATGGACGTGCTGCTCTCTTTCCCCATCATCGTGCTCGCGATAACCGTGGTGGCGGTGCTCGGCAAGAACATCGTGTTCGGCATCGACGTCAATCTCATCATCGCGATCGGGCTACCGATGATGCCCAAGGTGGCGCGCGTGGTGCGCTCATCCGCGCTGGCGATCCGCGAGCTTCCGTATATCGACGCCGCGCGCGCGGCGGGCTATTCGCACACGCGCATCATCTTCCGTCACATCGTGCCCAACGTGGTCGCGCCCTACCTTATCATGCTCACCGCGTTCGTGGCGCAGGCGATCCTCGCTGAGGCTTCGCTTTCGTTCCTGGGGCTGGGCGTAACGGAACCGACGCCGTCGTGGGGATTGATGCTGTCCGGAGCTGCTGCGGACTTTTACCAGCAGGCGCCATGGATGATCGTATTTCCGGGACTGGCGATCAGCTTCGCGGTGTTCGCCTTCAACCTATACGGCGATTCGCTACGCGACTGGCTGGATCCCAAGATCAAGCTTTGAGCGGCGCTCAAAGCCTGATCAGTGATGACTGATGACTGACGACTGATGAGAAGCGAGCGGCGCGACAGGGTGCGTAATCTGCGATCCAATACCCGTCAGTCGTCACCCGTCAGTCGTCACGCTTCTCTTGCATAGCGCCGCACCTTCGCCTCATCGACTTCGATCCCGAGGCCGGGGCCGGCGGGCACTTCGGCATGGCCGTCAGCGAAAGCGAGCGGCCGCTTCAGTATGTCCTGGGTAAGATACTGGCTGGTGAGGCTTACTCCCCAATCCACCGAGGGAACAGCCGCGGCGAGATGAAGCAGCGCAGCGGTGGCAATGCCGGATTCGGCCATCTTGCAGGCAAGATTGACCTTCATGCCGAGCTGTTCGCACAGCCGCGCCGCCTCGTACACCGGCTTGATGCCGCCGAGCTTGATGGCCTTGAGGCTGGCACCACAGGCGGCGCCGGCCTCGTGGTGGCGGCGCAGGTCCTCGATCGAATGCACGCCTTCGTCGGCGCCAATCTTGATGCGGCTTGCGCGCGCCACGGCGGCCATGCCTTCAAGATCGTCTCCGGCCACCGGCTGCTCGAAAAATTCGAGCGCGGTGTCCTCGACTGCATGCACGTAGGCAATCGCCTGTTCCACGGACCAACCCTGGTTGGCGTCGGCGCAGATGAGCATGTCGCCGTTGCCGAGGACGTCGCATATCCTGCGTGTGCGCTCCGCATCGGCGAGCGGATCCGCGACACCGTCGTCCGTTTCAATCCGCATCAGCGCGTTGTTGGCGCTGCGGACCTCCTCGAACGACATCTTGACCGGCTTGACCATTGGCAGGCTTACTGCGACGGGTTCGATGCGTTTGATTTTCATGGAAATGAACCGGTAATGGGTAATGAGTAATGGGTAATGGGAAAAACCCATCACCCGTCACCGAGCGCGACCGGCGCGGTTACAGCTTGCCGATCTTCTGGATCGCGGCAGCGAAGCGCTTGTAGTCGGCGTCGAAGAACTTCCTGAACTGCGGCTCGTCCCGGTAGTCAGGCACGACCTGGACCTTCTCCAGCGCCTGCTTGAAAAGCGGATCGGCCGCCGCTTTGCCGATCAATTGTCGCATCTTGTTACGTGTGGGCTCCGGCACGTTCGCGCCGGTAAACAGCCCCACCCACAGGTAGGCTTCAATGTCGATGCCCATCGACTTGAATGTCGGCACGTTCGGAAGCGCCCGGTATGGCTTCACTCCCCAGCTTGCGATGGGACGCAACTTGCCCGATTGGATGTGCGCGTAGAGGGCCGCCGGCCCGCCGCCCGTCACCTGCGCGTGTCCGCCCAGCGCCTGCAAGATGGCCGGTCCGCCACCGGTAGTCGGAAGATGGCGCATCTTGAGCCCCGTGGCGTCGAGGAACATCGCCGTCGGCATATGCGTGATGCCGTAGGGGCCCGAGGAGGAGAACACGATCTCGTTCGGCTTCGCCTTGGCGAGCGCAATCAACTGCTTCACGTTCTTCACCGGCATGGAAGGATGGACGACCATGATCAGGGGATCGGCGCTCAACAGCGCGAGTAGTGCGATCTGATCGAGCGAGTAAGGCGACTTGATCCCGTACAACTTGTCCTTCTCGAGCACGAGAAACAGATTCGGTGTCGTCACCAGAATGGTGTGACCGTCGGGCGGCGCGTTGACGACGGAAGCCGTGCCCACCGCCGCCGTCCCGCCCGGCCGGTTGACGACGGGCGCCGGCTGGTTGGCGAGCTTCTCAAGCACCGTCGACAGCGGCTGCGCGTGAATCTGGTTCATGCCTCCCGGCGGGTTCGGCACAACGATGGTGATGGCTTTCGAGGGATAATCCTGCGCATAGCCGCCGGCTGGGGCGACACTCAGGGCAACAGCAAGCAATAAACGTCTCATCTTTTCCTCCTATG
>Ga0156226_1164_pt1 | contig 11492 bp, 13 predicted proteins | sample RifCSPlowO2_12_FD_107874 | JGI IMG/M metagenome (GOLD analysis project Ga0156226, IMG submission 107874) | Betaproteobacteria bacterium RIFCSPLOWO2_12_FULL_62_13
GTCGTGGCGAGGATGACCTTACCTCCATGAGACTCGGTATACCCCTTCAAGTTCGCGATCGTTCCGCCCTGGCCGATGAAATCATCCACGATGACGTAAGCCGATCCTTTCTCGACGGGACCGTCGAAGAGCGTCGGATGGGCGATACGCGTCCAGCCGCTCGCCCCGGTATGTCCTGCTCGATTCGCCTGTACGATGTCCGCGTGTCGTATCGCGAGCGCGACCTTCTCGGACGGGATATGACCATCGAGGAAGTTCAGTACGTCACCGAAATGGTGCGGCGCATCGCGGCGATACTGTTGCTTACCGACAGACTGGATGAAAACTATCGTTCAGTGTGCGCGAATACGTATCCATGGCCACAAAATTGAAGACTGCCTCTCTTGTAACGCCTTGAGACGGCATCGGGCGGCTCTTGTGATGGTGCCAACAGCGTCGGCTGTGCTCGCCACCGTTCTGCTACGTCACGTCTTTGCCTGGAGGCGGACGCCGCTCAGCAGATCTTGCGACAGATACTGTTGGCGGTAGGTCTCGAACGGCAAGGTGTTCCCGGCTTCGATCTGCCGCTGCGCGGCGAGCGAGTCCTCGGCCATACGCGCGTAGCGGGTCTCGACTTCGGCGGCCAAGGGCAACTCCAGCAGGTGGGTCCGGTGCCGCAGCGACTGGGCGAGGGCGAAACGATAATAAGACTTGTCGTAGGTCTGCGCCATTTCGCGAAGGACGCGGGCGGAAGGCGTGGCCGAGGGATCCCTCAGGGCGACGCCGGCGGCCGACAAAGCATCCCGGTACGCGGTGCTGTGGTGAGCCTTGTCGAGGGCAGCAGCGATGGGTTCGCACTCGCGCAGCAGTTCGCCGCCCCATTCGGCCGGGGTGACTTCTTCTCCGTGCCGGGTGAGGCGGATATTCGGGTCCCGGCCCCTTTCGGCGACGCGGTGCTGGTTGCGAGAGATGGTGGCGATTTCTTCCGGCGTGTCCGCGGGGCTGTCGCTGAGCACACAGTGCAGCAGGAACGCGTCCAGAAAGCGGAACGTGGCGGCAGTGATGCCGACGGGACAGAAAGGGTCGAGGTCCATGCAGCGCACTTCGACGTACTCGACGCCGCGCTCGCCCAATGCACGCAGGGATCGCTCGCCTGGGAGGATGCGTCGCTTGGGCCTGATGGTCCCGTAAAACTCGTTTTCAATCTGCAGCAGGCTGGTAGCGAGTTGCCGGTAGTCCGCGCCGTCACGTACGCCGATCGCCGCGTACGGCGGATAAGGTTCAGTGAGCGCGCCGTTGAGCGAGCGTGCGTAGCTTTCCAGGCTGTTGTAGCTCACGGCGAGCGAGGCTTGCACGTCGCTCTGGTAGCCCAACGGGCCCATGCGCAGGGATGTACTCCCGGGCAGGTACAGCGTGCCGGCTCTCAGCTCCTGCAACCGGTGAGCGCGGCCGGCGACGAAAGTCGCGCAGACCGCCGGCGATGCACCGAAGAGATAAAGCAGCAGCCAGGAACGACGCCGGAAGTTGCGAATCAGGGCAAAGTATGCTTCGTTCTGATAATCCTGCGCCGCGCCGCCGCGCTCATCTGCCTGCTGAAGCATCGGCCAGGCCGCTTCAGGCAGCGAGAAGTTGTAGTGAATGCCGGAAATGGTCTGCATGCGCCTGCCGTAGCGGTACGACAAGCCGCGCCGGTACACAGTCTTGGCCCTGCCGACATTGGAGCTGCCGTACTGTCCAAGGGGAATGTCATCGTCGGCCGGCAGTCTGCAAGGCATGCTGGCGCACCACAGCGCTTCGTCGCCAATGCGGCGGTAGACGACTTGGTGTATCTCTGTAAGCTCCTCGAGGCATGCGTCCACGCCAGCGTGGACGCCGGTGATGAGCTCGAGTTGGGATTCACTGAAATCCGTGATGATGTGCGGGTGGGTGAGCGGCGACCCGAGCCCGGCCGGATGCGCCGTGTCCGCAAGCATCCCGTCCTCCTTGACACGCAGGCTTTCCTTCTCGATTCCGCGCAGAAGGCCCCTGAGCACCTCGGGCGCGAGCGCGCGCAGCCGTTTGTAGAGCCGCTCCAAGCTACCGCTCCTCGACAATAACACGCGCTATGGTAACAGAAGCGCATCGCCGGCCGCGGCGTGCTCGAGACAAACACAGCCCCGTTCTGCAGTCTTGGCGCAAATCACGTATCCCCACGTGCCCTCAGCCTGACAATTGCGCACGAAGGCTTGATCTCGGTCAAAGTCGGTCTCACGCAAGGGTGTAGCCTGATGCAAGAGCGAGGAATGATGATGGCTGCGACTTTCGGGGAGGCGATTACGGATTCCACCTTGACCCGTCCGGGCTCCGGCGCCGCGGGGAGCTTGCAGTGCCTGCGCGATCCGCTTCTCAACAAGGGCACCGCGTTTAGCCACGACGAGCGCGCGCGCCTGGGTATAGATGGGCTGCTCCCACCCCGTGTGGAATCGCTGCAGGAACAGGCGGATCGGGCGCTCGAGAACCTCCGCAGAAAAACGAACCCGCTGGAGAAGTACCGTTATCTCAGCGCGCTGCAGATTGAGAACGAAACGGTGTTCTACCGTGTCGTGCTCGACCACCTCGAGGAAATGCTCCCGATCATCTACACGCCGACGGTGGGCGAGGCTTGCATCGAGTGGAGCCGCATCTATGAGCGGCCGCGCGGCCTGTACATCGCCGCGCAACACCGCGGCCGCGTCGCCGAGCTTCTGGGAAACTGGCCGCGCAGCCACGCCGTTTTGTCGGTGCCGGCGAAGCTTGTCTTGGCATCGGTGCCACCGTGATCGCCGGCATGCAGCGTGAGGGGCCTCGATCCGGCGGCGACGCTGGTGCGCGAAGTGATGTCGCGGGATGTCGCCTTCTGCTTCAGCGATGACAACGTCCCCGACGCGATCGGGCAGATGGAGCGCAAGCACATCCGCCGGTTGGCGGTGGTAAACCACGACAAGACGCCCGCGGGTGTGTTGTCCGTCGATGACGTGGCGAAATACTCCCGCGGCCTCGCTGGCGAGGTGATCGACCTGGCAAGGCCCGGCCACTACAAGGATGTATTCGTATTCGGCGCCGATCTCGCCGGACGCCACCGCGAAGGGGATGCGCTCAAGGCGCTCCGGCACCACGGCGCGGTGTACGGCCGTGGGGCCGGCCTGCAGGGACGCAGCTATGCCATTCCAGTGCGCGACGAGCAGGACCGGCTGCTGCCCATCGCGATGATCGCACGCTACGTGCAGGCCTTTCTGCGCTTCGCCGCCATCTACACAACCATGACCTTAAAAAAAAGCGCCGGTGGTATTGCGGCCGGCGCTTAGACACCCCGTTTTGGAGGAGGAGGGGGAACGGGGTGAGGAGGATCTCGTTCGTGCGATCACCAATGTCTGAAGATTATGCACACGTGCGGAAATCCCGTACTGACGTAGATCAAACCGGCATGACGCTTGCGCGTGAATTCGGCGGCCAGCAGAAATAGTTCCGGCGCGGCAGGCGGTTGCTGCCGTGTGCGACGTAAAATGAGCGCCAACGGGATGCATCCGCGTGAACACTTCGGTCATTGACTTGCGGGAAAATCAAGCGATCGCGGACAAGTTGCGCGAGGCCGAGGCCGGCAGTTTGCCCACCATCGCACCCAAGCGCTTCAATCCGGAAGGCAAGGCGTGGCTTCCAGCGCTGCACACGCGCCGGCGTAGGACCATCCGCCCTCGGCGGCCGTCATCGATCCGGCTCGGCCGCTCCTCGCTCGTCAATTTGGCTCCAACTCGCCTCGATATGCCTTGAGCGGCACTTTCGCTATTGCCCGCGCGAGGAAGATGTCTGTCGTCGTGATGCGCGGTATTGCTCCCGGATGTCGGCGGTATCGACGCGCGCTCTCGTGAACCGGACTACAAGCTGGGCCGGGCCGCGGGAGCATGGGTTTTCTCGTGGTTCTGCTGACACTCAAAGCAACGCTTGGCGGTGGGATAGGCAGCCAGTCGCTCGTATCCGATGGAGGCCCCGCAGTTGATGCACACCCCATACCGGCCCGTCGTGATCCGATGCTCTGCCGCGACGATGTCTCGAACCTCGTTCACGTCTCGCGCCACCTCGGCATGACTGACATCGCTGAGCAGATCGGCGACCGATTCGTCCCCCATATCGGCCACCTCACCCGCCAGACGGGCGTAGCGTTCGTCACCCGTGCGCACGAGCACCTCCCGGATTTCCTGCAGCAGACGGCTCTTCCGTTCCGTCATGATCTGGGCGAGATGATCGAGTTCCGCTTTCTTCAGTATGTTCATATAGTGAAGTATATCGCTGCTTTCTGACGACATCTTGATTTGCATCAATCTTGACACGTAAGAGCGCGAATCGCGCGGCCAACGGCATCGACAGACAAACTGAGCGTCGCAATGCCGTCTTCAAAGCGGGACGGCTTCCTCGGTGAACCGGCATCTCGGGCTGTCGATTCCGCGTGACCGGCGGGGAAAAGGGAATGGCTATTCTCCGCTCTCCACGGCCCTGAACTTTGCGCCGATCAGCGTGGCGAGGATCACCAGGGTGATCGAGATGAAGATCATGATGATGCCCAGGGCTGAGAGCTTGCCCCACAGCCCGTCGTCGGCGAAGCGCAGGATCTGAACGGCCAGCACCTCGGTCCCGGGCCGGGAGAGCACCACGGACAGCGTGAGTTCCCGCACGAACATGGTGGCCATGAGGATCCACGCCGAGACAATGCCTGGAATGAGAAGCGGCACGATGATCCGGCGCATGGTCGTCAAGGGACTCGCGCCGCAAACCAGTGAGGACTCCTCAAGATGCGCGTGCACTTGAATGAAGGCGCTCGCGAGAGGCCGGATGCCGTAGGGCAGATAGGTGGCGATGTAGCCGATGAGCAGCGCCCAGATGGTGGCGTAGAGCGGTGTCTGCACGAAAAACCACATGAATCCCACGCCGATGACGATGCCGGGGAAGGAAAACGACAGGTAGCTCAGGGATTCGAGGACTCCGGAGGCCCGCGTTTTTACCTTGACGATGACGTAGGCCACGAAGATGGAGAGCGCCACGCCCAGAGTGGCCCCGACCACGCCCAGAAAAAGGCTGTTCTTCAGGGAGAGCAGCGAGAGGGGGTCGTGCAGAACATCGATCCAGTGCTTCCAGCTCATGAGCGAAAAAGCGCGCGCGCTGGGCACCATGGTGTAGGGCACGAGCGAGGTGTAGAAGAGCACCGCCACCGGCAGCACGATCATGATGAAGGAGAGCAGGGCCACCACGATGAACAGTGGAATCCTGGCGCCTTTAAGCTCGACCATGGTCGGGCGGTAGCCGCGGCCGGAAATCGTCACGTATTTTTCGCTCTCGGCGGTAAGCGCGCGGTAGACGAAAATGAGCGTCACGGAGGTCGCGAGAACGCTCATTCCCACCGCCGCAGCCTTGCCGTAGTCCGTTGCGAAGCCGAGCGCGATCATTTCGTACAAATGCGTGGCCAGTACATAGACCCGGCCCGGCATGCCGATCACCGACGGCACGGCAAAGGACGCCAGGCTGCGGACAACACCCAGGATGAAAGCTGCGAGGATCGCCGGCCGCAGCACCGGTAAGGTCACCCGGAAGAGCGTCCGCCAGGTGCCGGCGCCGAACACCCGCGACGATTCTTCCAGGGCCACATCGAACGAAGCCATGGCCGGCGCGATGATGAGATAGGCGATGGGCAGATCGAGAAGTCCCTCCACCAGGATCATGCCCCACAGCGAATAGATGTTGAATGGCGCGCTCTCCAGAAACAAAGCGTTCTTGAGCACGATGTTCATCATCCCGTTGGAAGGATTGAGCAGCAGCGCCCAGCTCACCGAAAAAAGCAGGTGCGGGATCATCATCGGGATGATCGAGAGGATCCGGAACAGGAACTTGAAGGGAATGTCGGTCCGGGTGTTGAGATAGGCGAGGAACAACGCGAGTACCGTGGCCAGTGTCGACGAGCCCAGCACGAAAATGACCGTATTGACGATGACCTCGAACAGGGCAGGATTGGTGTAGGCGTCGATGTACTTGTCCAGGGTAAAGCTGCCGAACGCAGTCAGCCCCTCGGAAAAGCTCCCCAGGGTGAGCATGACCACAGGACACACGGTCAGGAACCCGACGATGATGACCAACGAATAGGTCAGTTTCGATCGGCTCTGATCCATCGCCGCCGGGCTTCAAATGGAGACGAGCAGGCAGTGGGCGGGATCCAGGGTGAAGCTCACCGGATCGCCCTCGTTGAGATTCGCGTCCGGATCGAACTTTGCGAGCAGGAGTTCGTTACCGGCACGGATCTCCGTTTCGTAGGCCTCGCCAACGAATACCAGGGAGTCGACGCGGCCGTTGACGACGTTTTTGCCGCCGGCCCCCTCGCCCCTGGCGAGCCGGATGAACTCCGGCCGCAGGCACAGCGTGACCTCGCTCCCGATGGGGAAGTCGCGACGCTGGCAAGCGATCGTTCCTATCCCGGAATCAACGACGGTGTGTTCGGCTTCCTGGGTGCGGACCGTCGCCTTGATAAGGTTGGCCCGGCCGATAAAATCCGCCACGAATTCGTGGTCCGCGTCGAAATAGATCTTCTGGGGCGAGCCCACCTCGACAATCTCGCCGGCGCGCATGACCGCGATGGTGTCCGAAAGGGCGAGCGCTTCGACGCGGTCGTGCGTCACGTAGACCGCGGTGATCTTGAGCTTCCCCAGAAAGGTTTTCAGCTCCTTGCGCGTCTCCTCCCGGAGCTTCGCGTCCAGGTTGCTCAAGGGTTCGTCGAAGAGAATCACCTTGGGCTCGGCCACCAGGGCTCGGGCGAGCGCGACTCGCTGCTGCTGGCCTCCGGAGAGCTTGGTCGCCGGGCGCTTTTCAAAACCTTCCAACCGCACGAAGCGGAGCGTCTTTTCCACCCTCTCGCGGATGACATGCCTGGGAAGCTTCCGGATCTGGAGCGGGTAGGCCACATTGTCGAAGACGTTCATGTGCGGCCAGATGGCGTAGGTCTGAAACACCATGCCCAGTCCCCGCTTCTCCGGCGCGATGGAGATGTTCTTCCCCTTCGACCAGACGACGTCGTCCCCGATACTGATTTCCCCCGTATCGGGAGCTTCCAGGCCGACGATGCATCGAAGCAATGTGGTTTTGCCGCAGCCGCTCGGCCCCAACAGCGTGAATATCCGGTTGGCCGGGATGGTGAGATCGACGCCATCCAGCGCCTTGATCGTCTTACCTTCGGAGAAATAGTACTTGCTGACGCCTTGGATCCGAATTTCCACGGTGTTTGTCCGTGAATGCCTCTATTGAGCCTTGCGCAAGCAGGTGACGGGCGTCTTGCGCCACGAACCTCCTCTCCCTCGCGGCCAGCCCCGCATGACAAGCCGCCCGGCCTGCCAGGTTCGGGCGGCTGGTGATCTCTTTGGGAACGGTGCTATTTCACGTCGAATATTTTCTTGAACTCGCCGCCCCATTTCCTGGTTTCATCGTCCGACAACTCGCGGATGGCGATGACTTTGGCCTTGTCCATTCCGTCGATGGGCGGGAAGACTCCAGGCGAAAGCACGTACTCGCCGACATCCTTGGCCAGCATCCCCATGGCCTTCTTCGAGAGCCAGTAGTCTACGAAAACTCTCGCCGCATTGGGGTGCGGGGCCTTGGAGGTCACGGCGATCGCGCGCGGGGTGCCGAGCAGGGGCTGCGTCACCCTGGCCCACTCGAGCGGGGCCGGAGCCTTCGTGATGATGTATTTGGGCATGGAAATGCCGATCAGTTTCTCGCCGCTCTCGATCGGCGCCGGGGTGGGTCCCAGGGACGCCACGAACATGGGCTGGTTGGCGGCCAGCCCCTTCACGAATTTCATCCACTCGGCCTCGGACTTGAAGACATTCTCTTTGAGCCCGATCAGCCAACCGATGGTCGTGGCATGGTTGGCCGGATTCGGCATGACGATCTTGTTCCTCCACTTGGGATGGGTGAGATCCTCGTAGCGCTTCGGCACGTCCGCTTTTTTCACGAGCTCCTTGTTGTAGATCAGAGCCACGTACTCGATGCCAAAAAGCTGGATGTGACCGTCCTTTTTGGTCCACTGCGGATACCCGGCGGCGGCCGGCGACTGATACGGCGCCAACATACCCTTCGCTTTGAGCAGCTCCAGGATCGGGAGGGGGCCCTGGACGACGTCGGCCATGAACTTGCCGGCTTCGAATTCCGTGACGGCCGTGGCCACGAATTTTGTGGTCGAAATCCTGGTGTACTCCGCCTTCACCCCGGTATCGGCGGCGAAGGCCTTCATGATCGGTTCGACGGCGGTAATATTGGCGTAGAACGCAGCCCTGCCTTCGGCCTTGGCCTTGTCCAGCAGAGGCTTCTCCGCGGCATGTGCGTGCGCGGCCGCGAACAGAACGATGAACGCAACGAGAAGCTTTTTCATGGAAACTCCCTTCGTGGGGACCGCGCGGCGGTTGTGCTTCAAAAAAACGCGGCGGTCGGTTTGGCTGGTCTGTAACGTTGACGAAGCATGCCGAATGGAAAAAAACACTGCTACACCTTCAAAAAGAGTACTGCGACGCGACGGGATGGGTCTGATAAAGTGGAATCGCTTCATCGGGTTATTTCTTCACATTTTTTGCGCAACATTAACACATTAGCAGATCCCTGCTGTTTGAATTTGCGCTAGATCAAGCTCGGCAGAATTGCAAGCAGTGAGTTTGTGCTAATCAGCAGCGGGCGCCGGACAGCAATTGGAGATTGACACCACCATCACCACATCCCCGAGAGCGGCCGCGGATTGAAACGATGCTTTCAAACTGTCGAAGACTGCGTCGGCTTCGCCCGTGATTACCGTGCTCATGGTTCCGGGCCTCACGTCGAGCCCGCAGGCGCGAAAAACCTCGAGCGCCTTGGAAATGGTTGGTCCCACGTGCGGTTGTCGAAGCGGGTACAGGCTCACTTGAACCGAAATTGTGTTCATGCTTTCGACTCCTCGTTCAACTGCACTGCCATGCCGATGAAGCCACCCCAGGGCAGGGGCAGGTCGCGCATGCCGGGAATTGGCCACAGGGTGGTCCGCCACAATACCGTCCTCGTCCTTCGCCCCGCCGCCTCCCGGACCATCTTGGCCAATTCCCAAGGACCAAAGAACCGGGCGGATCGCCACATGGCTTTTCCGGAAAGGCGGTACCGCAGCGCCGGCAGGCTGCACCGATTCAATACCCCCAAGAGGATTCCTTGACGGGCCACGCGAACGGCTTCGGCAAGGGCGCGCGCGGGATCCGGGAGAAATTCCAGCGTCGTGATCAGAGCCGCCACATCGTGCGACCGGTCCGCAAAGGGCAGCGATTGAGCGTCACCGTGTAAGTACCTTGGTCCGCCGAGACGATGCGCCTCGTTCAACATGGGTTCGGATATGTCCAGGCCCACGGCATCCAGGTCTCTTCCCGCCATCCAGCGCGTAAAGTGGCCTGTGCCACAACCCACTTCGAGAACGGAGCGTGCGTTTGGAAACAAGTGGAGCAATTTTCCCAGGAGTTCCTTCTCCAAGACGTCGGCGCGCCGGCCCTCGCTGGCGTACCACTCCTCGTAGCGGCTCGCCAGAGCAGGGGCGTCAAAAGGGTTCGGTGCGTGGTTCTTGATTGTCACAAAGTTCTTGCGTCGCGTATCGAGTCCGTCGCCGGAATGCTGCGACAATGGCGCTTGAGGCATTCGCGCTCGATGCATCGACAACAATTTAAATATTGACGCACGACCGAAGTTGGCGATTTGATCTGGATCAACCCGTGCCGCGACGGTGCGTGTGAGCATCGCATCGGGACCCGCAGCAAACCAGGAGTACCGTCATGGCGCATGAAGGACTGCATGAAGCGGCGTTGTCCAGGGAGATCAAAGACTATCTTTTTACCGACAAGCCGATCGCCCATGAGTAAGTAAGAAACAAGTGCGAGAGGAGTTTGGGTGACATCGTTGCAGGAAAAGGGCGGAGGCACGTTCCGAGGGATCAAGCTGCTGCTGTGCGAGAACCCGTTGCCGCCGCTCGACGAGGCGATTGCCGCAGCGATCCGTTTAAACATTAGCTTTGGAACAATCAGAACAGGAAGCGGCGCGGCTGTGCGCGCCGCGGAAAACCCATCATGAAGTCACCCGGCGTCGTGGCATTTGTCATGACCGGCACCGAGTACGTGGAGGAAGCGACCGCCATAGTCCAGGTCGTATCGGCAGGCCAGCAGGTTACCGCTTCGCCGCGGGATCTCGCCTAGCGGCCGGCAGCCGATCATCCGGAGTAGGTCGAGCAACGACCGCGGCTTGCGTGAGGACGCGGGGTCACGACTGTTTCACGCTGAGCTTCGTCGTGGGGTCGTCGCGGATCGAACGCAGAATATGCGATGGCCCACTTGGTGTCGCGGCGCTGGACTCGGGCGGTGCGCCTTCCGTCTTTCCTACCGCGAAAATAAGCATCCTCCTACCCCGGCACGCGGTATTGTCCGATACTCGCGCCAGGCCGGCGCGAGTAGTATGGCAACCATGAAAACGCTTCAGGACCGAATCCACGGCGCGCGCGCCGCCGGCTTCGAGGCGGACCTCGAGGCGACGGTCAACGCGCTTTTTCGCCGCTACCCCGCACTTTGCGGGTTTTCGGTGCGGGACGTGGCGACCGGTTCGAAGGAACTCGAGGCGGGCCAACCGGAGCGCGACCTGGTCCTCGCCGAGGTTGGCGTCTATCCGTGGCCGGGCTATGCGCAATCGGGGCAGCTCTTGAGCGGGATTGCGGTCGCGCTGCTCGAGCTGATGGACGAGTGTCCTGAAGCTCGCGAACTGCTGCGCGGGCGGACATTCGCCCGGGCAATTCACTAGAGGGGCGCGTCATGGAAAGCTGGGATCGGAGGCTTCGTACGCTTGCAATCCTCGCCTCCTGCCTGCTCGCGCTCGGCGCCGGTGCCGCGCGGTCGCAGGATCTCGGCACTCCGCTGCTGCTGGTGGCTTCGCCCGCGGTGCGGGGCTTCTATAGCCAAACGATGCTGGTCGCAGTGCCGACGGGTAACAAGCACCTCGGCTTCATCGTGAACCGCGCTACCCGGATCAAGCTCGCGACGCTGTTCCCGAGCCACGCGCCCTCGGCCAAGGTCGCCGATCCGGTCTATTTCGGCGGCCCCGAGATGGTCGGGGCGATCTTCGCCGTAATACGTCGGAATCCGGGGGCCAATTCGCTGCGCCTCTTCGGGGATCTTTTCGTTGTCGGCGACGCCGACGGCGTCGACCGCATCATCGAGCAGACGCCGAACGATGCACGCTACTACACCGGCTTCGTCGGCTGGCAGCCGGGCGAGCTTGCCAAGGAGATCAAGGCCGGTTACTGGTACGTCACCGATCCGGACCCCGGCGTCTTCTTCCGCCGGAACACAAGCGGGATGTGGGAAGAGCTGGTCGAGCGTCTCGGCAACGGCCACGCGCCGCAGCGCGCGCGGCTTCCTCAAGGCGCGTCTCGAGAACCCATCTCAATAATAGGCACGTGTGCGACGGAGGCGATATGG
>Ga0156226_1018_pt2 | contig 11308 bp, 8 predicted proteins | sample RifCSPlowO2_12_FD_107874 | JGI IMG/M metagenome (GOLD analysis project Ga0156226, IMG submission 107874) | Betaproteobacteria bacterium RIFCSPLOWO2_12_FULL_62_13
GATATGTGCGTTTTTCTTATAAGCGCGCGCGTTGGAGACCACCTCATCATACGCATTGGCAAGCTCGCCATCCGAGGCGATTGCGAGCCGTACCGCGCGCGCTTCGGTCTTGTGCGAAATGTCAGGCGACTGCACCTTGATTGCCACCGGATAGCCGATGCCTTTGGCCGCCGCCAACGCTTGCTCTCTGGACGTTGCGAGTTCTTCCTGTGTCACGCCGATGCCGTACTCCGCGAGGATGCGCTTGGCGGCATGTTCGGACATGTCGCTGGTTTTCCCCGCGAGCGCCCGCCTCGCATCAGGCTTGCTCAGTCTCAGGGCCGTCTCGGCGCGCCGCGTTTCGTTGCGGCGCTTCGCCCCGGCATACCATGACAGCGCCGCCAGCGCGCGCCCGCAGCGCACCGGCGACTTGTAGTGCGGGATGCGGGCTTCCTCGAGCATCCTGTAGGCCTCTGGCGCGACCGCGTCGCGCGCACTCCAGGCAAGCAACACCGGCTTGTCGATCGTCCTGGTGACGGCGACGATTTCCGCCGCGATCTTCGCCGCAAGCTCGCCCTGGAGTGAGGCGTTGATCATCGCCACACAATCGACGTTGGGATCATCCGCGATCACCTGCAGCGTTCTATTGATGAGGCTAGTGTCGTTGAAGATGGCGGCAGTGACGTCCACGGGGTTGAGGAGCGAACCGAAGCTCGGCACAAACCCGCGGAGCTTCTCGATCGTGTCCGGCGCGAGCCGGGCGAGCTCCATGCCGCGGCCGATGCATTCATCGGTCATCAGGATGCCTCCGCCGCCCGTGATGGTGATAATGGCGAGCCGGTTGCCGCGCGGCAGCCTCCCGCAGCGGAAGGCGCGGCCGTAATCGATCACATCCTGAATGTCCTCCACCTGGATGATCCCGCTCTGCTCGAAGGCGGCCTTGTAAAGCGCCATTGCCCCGCCCAGGTTGGCGGTGTGTGAGGCGGCCGCTTTCTGCCCCTGCTCGGTATTGCCAACCTTCCACATGAGGATCGGCTTGCCTCCAGCGAGCGCCCTGTTGCCGACCTCCACCAGGCGGCGCGCATCCTTCAGCCCTTCGATATAGCCCACGATGATTTCAGTCTTCTGGTCCTGTATGTAGTAGTCTATAAAATCGAGGGTGGAAACCCCGATTTCATTGCCGGTCGTCACCGTCTGGCGGAAAGCGAGCCCGCCGTCTTTCGAAGACAAATTCATCACCGAAAAGCCGAAGCCGCCGCTTTGCGACACCATGCTCACCGCGCCGGGCTCATAATCGGCGTTGAACGCCGACCCGAAGCCCGCGTACACGCTGTCGGCGGCATTGATCATGCCCTGGCAGTTGGGACCGATGACGCCGATGTCGAATTCGCGCGCGATTGATTCGAGTTCCTGCTGCATACTCACTCCGCGACCCCCAACCTCAGAGAAACCGGAACTGAAGATGATTGCGTATGGCACGCGTTTCGCTCCGCACTGGCGCAGCACCTCGGCGACGCGCGTGGCGTTGACCAGGACCAGCGCGAGATCCGGTGCTTCCGGAAGGTCCACGATCGACGCATAGCACTTCACGCCGGCGATTTCCTGATAACGAGGATTGACCGGGTAGAGCCGGCCCCGGCAGCCGTGCGAGGTCAGGAATTTGAGCGGCTGGCCGCTGATGGTGTTGAGGTCTTGCGATGCGCCAATGATGGCGATCGCCCGCGGATTGAAGAACCGCTCCAGGTCCGTTCGCATTTCCTGCCGATCCTCTGACTAGGTTCGCGGGGCACGGAACGCGCCGCAACTATGTAGCGCAGCAGTGCGCGGAGCAAGGGCGACAGGCGCCGGCTACCGATTTTCGAACGCGAAGCCCTTCTCGCGGAACAGCCTGACACAGGCATCAACCGCGCCCGGATCGAACTTCGTGCCGCGGAACTTGGTGATTTCCGCGAGTGCCGCATCGATGCTGAGGCCCGGCCGATGGAAACGCTGCGAGACCATGGCCTCCACCACGTCGGCCACGGCGAGAATGCGCGCCTCGAGCAGGATCTCGTCGCCCTTCAGCCCGCGCGGATAACCCGAGCCGTCAAGCAGCTCGTGATGCTGCAACACGATCTCGGCGATGGGCCACGGCAGGTCGATCCCCTTCAGGATGTCGTGGCCTGCCTGCGGGTGGGTCTTGATCAGGGCGTATTCAACCTCCGCAAGCCTGGACGGCTTGGTAAGGATCTCCGCGGGAGTCTGGATCTTGCCGATGTCGTGCACCACCCCGGCCAGGCGTAATCCATGCGCCTGCCCTACGCCGAGCCCCATCTCGCGGGCGATCGCCGCGGACAGAGCGGCCACGCCGCGCTGATGCCCCGCGCCGTAGGCGTCGCGCAGCTCCGCCGCTGCGGCGATCGCGGTGATCGCGCCTTCCATGCTGTGCAGCAGCCGCTGCTCGCTGCGCCGGCGTTCGGTCACGTCGTGCAGGTTCACGATACCGACCATTTCGCCGTCGAGGTCGAACGCCCCGCTGGCGATGCCCTCGACTAGCCGCCAGCTTCCGTCGCGATGACGCATCCGGAACTCGGTTTTCACACGCTGGCTCCCCCCCTGCAATACACGCTGATAACTATCGCGAACTTTTGCGAATTCATCGGGATGCACGAGTTCGAACAGCGAGCGGCCGATCCGCTCGGGGGCGCGGTGGCCGAGCATGCGCTCAACGGCGGGACTCTGGTACCTGGTGGTGCCTTCGGCATTGACGACGACGGTGACGTCGTTGCCGTTCTCGGTCAGCGCGCGGAAGTAGGCTTCCCGGCGCTTGAGCTGTTCCTCCGCTGCCTTGCGCTCGGTGATGTCCTCGAACACCCAGATCGACTTGGTGCCGTCTTTCTCGCGGTCTGCCGCCCGGCCGGCGAGATGTACCCAGATGAGCGACCCGTCCTTGCGCCGGAAGCGGGTTTCGGTCCGGTAAATGCGACCTTGGGCCAGTTCCGGATACGCGTCGCGGCCGAGTTTCTCGTAATCCTCCCGCGCCGGATAGACGATTTCCGTGCTCTTGCCGATGAGCTCGTTCTTCTCATAGCCGAGCATCTCCGCGAACCGGCGGTTGACGCGCTGGATCACGCGGTCCATTGCGAACGCGATCCCCACCACCGCATTCTCGAAGATCAGTTCGAGTTCGATCAGCACGGCGTCCATGTTCGCTTGAGCCTGCTTGCGCTCGGATATATCCATGGAGGTGCCGACAACGCCCAGCATTTTGCCTTCGGCGTCACGCAGGATCGCCGCGGATAGCAGGCTGGTGAACAGTTCCCCGCTCTTGCGCCGGTTGACAATTTCGCCCACCATGCCGTCGCGCTCCAGCACGCTGCGGCGCACCGCGTCGCCCGCCGCCGGATCGGCGTACAGCATGTTCATGGGCTTGCCCAAGACCTCCTCGCGCTGATAGCCGAACGTGCGCTGCGCCGCCGGGTTGAATTCCACGATGCGGCGATCCCGGTCCGCGGCGACGATCATGGCGAGCGACGAATCGATGATCCCCCTTGCGTATTGCCCGGACATGCGCAGCGCGGCTTCCGCGCGCTTCAACTCGGTCACGTCCTGAAAGATGTAAAGCCGCCAGGACCGAGGCAACCCGGAAGATGCGCCGACCGACCGGACGAGGAATACTTCGCCGGGGGAGGGAGAAAACTCGAACTCAGTCTGGTCGCTGTCAGGCGGACCGGCAAATGGGTCGTCCTGCTGCGGGCCGATCAGCGCCGAGGGGAATGCCGACGAGTCAGCCGGAACGGCAAATGGGGCGTCCTGCTGCGGAAACAGTTTCCAATAGACCTTGCCGATGAGGTTCTTGACAGGCACGCCGGCACGCTTCGCGTAGGCCCGGTTGGCGCGGACGATACAGCCGGTCTCATCGTGCATGAAGATCGGCTGCGCCAGCGCATCTACGGTTTGGGTCCACGCCCGGGATGCCCGTTCGACACGCTGAGAGAACACTTCCTGTTCGTGCAGCAGCGCGGTCAGTTTCTCCACGTGCGCGCGCGCTGCCGCCAATTGCGCCCGGAGTTGCTCGACTTCGGCAAGACGCTGTTCGCCGCCTGTGCCAGGAAGGTTAGCCATCGGACATTCCCCGCTTGTTGTCACCCTTGCGTCCCACAATAGTCAATCCGCCCATAAAATTCAAGCTCTCTTGACGAACGTTGCACCCAGCCGCGGATGCACCAGAACGGCATTCACGATGCCGAGGCGGCGAAGGGCTCCTCGTTGATGAAACCTTCTTTCAGCAGCATCGGAATCACTCCCCCGGCAATCACGATCTCCGCGAGCAGCGGCGCCAAGGGCTTGCCTCGAATCGACTTGCCGCGGGTGACATTCTCGACCTCGCCGGAGAAAAAATCGACCCGCGCAATATCGCCGTCCTCGAAGATCGCTCCGGAATTCAGATCATGGCCGAACCGGCGTTGACGTTGAGATTCACGCCCGTGATGTGACGGCTCTCATCCGAGGCGAGGAAAAGTACCGCATCGGCAGTATCCTGCGAATCGACCAGGCACCTCAACGGATTCGCGGAGGCCTTCTTTTCGATGGTCGCCGCGTCCCAGACCTTCTTCACGCGCGGGGTCAATGTCGTGCCCGGGGACACCGTATTCACGGTAATTCCGTACGGCCCGAGCTGTTTGGCGAGGTGCTTGGTAAGCGCGATCAATCCCGCCTTGGCGCACGCGTATGGGATGTTGGAGTTGGTGCCCGGGTTCGGGCCCGTCCCGCTCTGAGAGCCCAGGTTGATGATGTGTCCTTTTTTCCTTTCCATCATGATCCTGGCCACGGCCCGGACGCAAAGGAATGCGGACTTAAGATTCAACGTGAAGATCCGGTCCCATTCTTCGTCAGAAATATCGGTAACGGGGGCAAGACTTTGCCATCCTCCAACGCCGTTCACCAGAATGTCGACGGCGCCCCAACGGTCCAACACCGCCTTCACCATCCCGTCCACCTCCTGGGACCGCGTAACATCTGCCTGAAGAACCAGGGCCGAACCACCCGCCGCTTCAATCTCGGCCCCTACGCGTTTTCCTTCCGGAAGATTCCTGCTAACTATGGCGACTGAAGCGCCCTCGCGCGCGAAAGTCTTTGCGATCGCCTCGCCGATCCCGGCGCTCGCTCCGGTCACGATGGCCGTCGCCCCGGAAAGTCTGCCTGCTCCCGACATCTGCAAATTCCCCTTCTCCATGGGACTGAAGCCTCGAATTCATATTGCCGAGAACGCGGCCCGCTTGAACCCGTTGTCAGCGCGCCTCGATGTCCTGCGGATCCAAAACCATGGATCCGTGCGATTTTGAGATCGACGGGGTCAGTCGGAACACAGTTTGAAGACTGATTCTATAGACATCATCGGCATGCAAGTAGAAAGTTGCGTCTGAATCACTCTTAAACCCAAGATTGAGAATCAACGGCTAGAATTCAATTGGATGCACCGGGGCGGGACCTTGGTCCCGCTTGAAGACACCTATGTTCCGGAGGAGGAAGATCATGAGGCATGCCCTGCTCACCGCGGGTGCTGCGGTGCTCGCTGTGCTGTCTAAACGCACGCCGCGGGCATGCGCGGATCTGTCAGCGCGCCGCGTTGTCGCTTTGCGCGGTGGCAGGATCTGCTGGTCTCGCGCTATGATTGCGCTTCGAAACTGACTTCGACGCACCACCACGATGAGAGCCGCGCCCCCGGCTGCCCCAGTCGTTCCGCAATCGTTCAAAGAAGTATGGCTGATCTCGGCCGGGCACGGCTTCACGCACTGGTATACCGCGACCTTCTACCTCCTGCTGCCACTGATCGGCAGGGAATTCGGCCTCTCCTTCACCGAGATCGGGTTCGTCATGACGATCCAGAGCCTGGTCGGCGCGATTTCCAATCTTCCCGGCGGGATACTGGTGGATGCGCTCGGCAAGAGGGGCTACCTGATGGCGGCATCGCTGTTCTGGGTCGGCTTTCCCTACGCGCTGATGGCGCTCACCCACAACTACTGGATGCTGCTCGCGTGTGTCACGCTGGTGGGCATCGGCAACAATCTCTGGCACCCCGCCGCCATTTCGGCTTTGGCCGATCACTATCCCGAGCGCAAGGGCCTGGTCCTTTCCTTGCATGGCATGGGCGGCAATGTCGCCGAGTCGCTGGCGCCGCTCGTGGTTGGCGCTTTGTTGGCGTGGTTCAGTTGGCGCACGGTAGTCGTCATCAACGTGGCGCCCGGCATCGTGATGGCGGTGCTGATCATCGCGATGCTGGGCGCGCTCAGCATGGCGAAGGCCGGGGGCAAGCCAGCGTTCAACCCCGGCGCCGAGTCACGCAGCACCAACAATTACCTGCGCGATTTCATGAGCCTGGTCAAGAACAAGCCGCTGATGCTGGTTTCGTGCAGCGCGGCGTTCCGTACCATGACGCAGTCCGGGCTGCTCACCTTCCTGCCGGTGTATCTCGCGTACGAACTCAACTACTCGCCTTTCGTGGTTGGCCTCAGCATGACGGTGCTCCAGATCGCAGGCTTCGTCGCGGCGCCGATTGCGGGACACCTTTCGGACAAGATGGGCCGCAAGCGCGTGGTGATTTCGAGCATGATCCTCACGGCGGTGATGATCGTCGGCATGGTGCTCGCCGGGCGCACCGTCGTCTTCATCTTCTTCATCGCGCTCGTCGGTTTCTTCCTCTACGCCTTGCGGCCGGTGCTGCAGGCGTGGGCCGTGGAGTGCACCCCGAAAGAGTTCGCCGGCACGGGCGTCGGGCTTCAGTTCGGGATCACCGGGTTGGGCGGCAGCGCCTCCCCGGCGCTCTTCGGCATAATCGCCGATGTTTTCGATCTATACACCGGTTTCTATTTCCTCGCCGGCACCATCGCATTCGCCAACGTGCTGGTCTTGTTCATGCCAGACGGCAAGCCGGCCAAGGTGGCGGCTGCCACGGCAAATTGAATGACCGGCGCGGGTCCCGCCCGTTCCGCAGGGGACCTGAGCACGAAGTCGAGCTCATCGCGCCGGCGGTTGAGTAAGGCCGCCCGGCGAAAACCAGAAACTCGCACCGCGGTCGGGGTCCGTGTCGCGCCCCTTGGCAAGCGGCAGGGTTGTCATAGAGGCTTTACCTGATTGGCAAAGCCGGCGCGGTCTGCGATTCTTACACTTACTAGTTGCACGTCGGGTTGCCTGCGTTATCGGAATGTCCGGCTGTGTGAGGGCTCCGGGCGGCACATTCGCTGTGGAACGCGCCGCCGGAGGGTTTTACCGTGAGCGTGCATATTGTGGAATGTCGAGGGTGATGAAAATGGAGAACAAGATCAGGGTTGCCATCGTCGACGATCACGCTGTCGTGCGCGAAGGCTTGCGGCGCATTCTTGCGGGCGCCGACGAGCTGGAGGTGGTTGGCGAAGCCGCAGACGGGGTTGCTGCGCTCGGTCTTGTCCGCGGCCGGAAATGCGACCTGATGCTGCTGGATGTCTCCATGCCGGGAATGAACGGGTTCGACGTACTCCATGCCATCAGGCACGACGGCGCGGGCATTTCGGTCTTGATGCTCAGCATGCACCCTGAAGATCAGTTCGCGCTGCAGGCATTGAAGGCCGGCGCCGCGGGCTATCTCAACAAGAACACCGGACCGTCGCAGCTTCTTGCGGCGATCCGAACCGTGGGCCGGGGACGCAAATACGTCAGCGCGGCTGTGGCCGAAAAACTTGCGTGGGATGTGGACAGCGGTCGCGCCAGGCTGCCGCACGAAAGCCTAGCAGACCGCGAGTTCGACATATTGCGGTTCATCGCGTCCGGCAAGACGGTCGGCCAGATCGCGCGGCAGCTAAATCTGAGTGTGAAAACCGTGAGCACCTACCGCGCGCGGCTGCTGCAAAAGATGAACATGAAAACCAACGCCGAACTCACGCGTTACGGGGTCGAGCACGGGCTGCCCCTTTGAGCAAGCGTGAAAGCTGTGCGTGCGTCAAGGCGCGCGGCGCGCCCGGTCAAATTTTTTCGAGATTGTCTGGACCCAACACTGGCCGCTGCCGGCGCTGCGAGAGGCCGCCATTCGTGCGGTGATGCGTTCAGGACGGAAGCATCTCCTTGAAGGCGACTGTCCTACACGAAAATCAGAGTTTGTCCTGCTTCCTTTTCCCGGGATCGCAATTAAGCTTGCGGAGCCGGTGCAGATGCCGGCGTTCGTTCCCTCATTATGGTTCTGTGAGAAAAGGAGAGCAAAATGGCAGCCGAAGCGAGATCCGTATCGATTGAACCGCAACAAAGATCGCGACTTCTCGAGGTCTCCTGGCAGGATATCAACGAGCCGGGGGCGTATGTTGAACTGGGAACGGGCGATCTCTATCGCATCCCGAAGGAAGCGTTGATCCTGGGCGCTTCACCGCTCATTCACAAGGAAAGCAGCGGGGCATCAAGATTCATGCAGGTCAGCAAGAACCCGTTTGTCACGACTCTTGAAGCGCGGATGACCTGCTGCGAACACAACATCACGCCGAACTTCTGATTGCTGCTTCATGAGTGAAACCGGCCCGCGGCGCCTGATGCGATAGCAGAGGATCAGAGTATCCGTGCGGCGCAGGCGCGGCAGGCCGGATCAGATTAGTGCGCCGCCACGCGGTTTGTCGTGGCGGCCTTTTCTTTCGGGCGCAGCGATCGCGTGACGCGGCGTTTCGGGAAGCAAGCGCAGCGCCGCTCCGTTGCACCCATGCCGTCTTATTGAGTCTTGTGCCTCAAATCTCCCTTCTCCTTTCGGGAGAAGGGGCGGGGATGAGGGCTGAGCGTTGTCATGCATTTCTGCAATGCTCAGTAGTTCGCCAACAAAAAGGAGGCGTGATGACGGAAGCCAAAAGAGCTGCTCTGCCGGGAGCCGTGCCGAAACAGACGGCGGATCCGGGCGATCTTCACCGCGGCGCGGCAGCCGGAGCCGGTCCCACCGGGAAGACCGGTCTGGAGCAATATCAAGAGAACGAAATGATGTTGCCGCAATTGCAGCGCATACTGGAAACGACGCGCCGCGCCTTTGAGATCGGCCCGCACGCGGCGCAACGCCCCGAGCAGCAAGACGCGCAACTGATTGCGACTCCGGTCGCGCGGCGCCAGGGCAGAATGGCGAGTCGTTATCTGGCGGGCACGGGCAGCGCGACCTACGCCCGGGGCCGCACAAGCCCCTCGCGGTGGCCGTGGCCGGGAGTGTAGCAAAGCGCGCCGGCGTGCGCGGAGGGCGCCCTCACGACTCACGCACATTGTGCTATGCTTATCGCCCGCCTCGCTGTGAACTCTCACGCGGCGGACGCAATAGGAATGGGGTTTCAGATGCGAATGGAAGTTCACGTTCACGGCAGTGCGTTTCTGTGCAAGGGGGCGCGGCTGTCACAGGTCGAGCAGGCATTGCGCCCCTGGCTCGAGTACCTGGATGTCGATACGCTCGCCGAGGCCGCCAGTCTCGAACACGAAGAGCCGGGTATCGTTTTTGACACTCGGGAGCGTACCGTCAACGTCTGCTGGACGGGAGAGGTCGGCCGCAGCTTCCACAACCGGCTGACCGAAGCTTTCCATAATCTGGGGCCGCTCACCGAGTATGCCTCGGAAATCGAAGTCACCTACTATCCCGAGCACGGCGACGACGAGTTCTACCAGATGTTCGTCGGCCCAACGCCCGAGGCCATCCACGATTTCCGCCGTCAGTGTGTAGTCGAGGACGTCTCGAACATGCTCTCGCGCCACCTCGGCAAGCAGGAGGTCGACCAGGTGGCGGCGCTCATCAATCAGATGTTCGACACCGATCTCGCAGCCAGGCGGGCTGCGGGCGAACAAAGCCCGTCATCGACGGTGATCCCGCTGCATCCCCGAAACAAGCACCTGCATTGAAAATCCGTGAGAACGTAAGTTCGTGAAATCGGAAGTGGGGAGAGGAAACCCCGTCGGACGCGCGCGCCTCTCGCCTTTCTCCTCTCTCCTCTCTCCTCTCGCCTCTCGCCTCTCTCCTCACCTCTCACGCCTCACTCTTGGCGCGCCGGCTCACCACGCCGCTGCCCGTGAGAAGCAGTGAATTGGCGACGAACACCGGCCACACGCCCAGCACGGTACCGAGCGTGCCGAACGCCAGCGGCACGGCGATGTGCATGAAATTGTTGAGGGTGAGACGCAGGCCCAGCGCCTCGCCTGAACGGCCGTGCGGTGCTCGGCTATAGATGAGGGTCAGCGTCAGCGGCTGCCCGCAACCCATCCCGAGACCGAGCACGAAGGCGATCGTCCCCAGCAGAACGGCGCTCTCGAACAGCGGGAACAGCAGATAGGCCGCCCCACCCACAAAAAGCGACGAGGTCAGCACCGCCTCAGCGCCCCAGCGCCTGACCAGCGCCGGCATCACCAGCCGCACGACGAAGGCCGCGGCGGCGAACATGCTCAGAACCACGCCGATCGCTGACGCGGAAAGCCCCACCTCACGGCCATAGATCGGCATGTAGAACTGGATCAGGTCAGTGCCGGTCAGAATCGTGGCGCTGCTGATCATCGCGCGGCGCAGCGGCGCATTGCCGAGCAGGTTCTTGGCATGCACCACGTGATCTTCCTCCGGACTTTTGTGCGCGCTCTGCCGGCCGACCCGGCTTGCGAAGACCATGATCAATACCGGCACCAGCGGCATCGCGGCGAGATAAAGATAGCTCGTGGCATGCCCGAAGCCGTCGATGGAAAATCCGGCGACGAGCGGTCCGACAAAGCTCGCGACGGCCATCACCAGGCCGTAGTTGGTGTAATTTCGGGTGCGGTCGTCCGCGGCGCTCAGGATGCCCACCAGGTTTTGCACCGCGACGTTGTAGAACACATGGGAAGCACCGATCAGGGCAGCGGAGGCATAGAGCGCAGGCAGCGTGGGGGAAAGGTACGGCACCACCAGGCCGAGGGCCAGACCGATCGATCCGCCGAGCATGGGCGGACGCATGCCGAGGCGGTCGCACAACTTGCCGGCATAAAGCGCAAGCAGCATCGGAAACAGCGAATACGTCGCGACCAGGGCGCCGATGTAGACCTGCGGCGCGCCGAGCTCGATCGCGAACAACGACACCAGGACCTTGCTGCCGCGCAGGCTGATCATGTTGCCCAGCACGATCAGAAAGACGATGTAGATCGACATGCGTTATCGCGCCGGCGCACCGCGGCTCGCATGCGCGCCGAGCGCGAGCGCTGCGTAACTGACCCAGAACACGACCTTCAAGCCGAGCACCGCACCGACTGCTCCGAAGGCGGCCGGTGCCGCAACGTGCATCACGTTGTTGATCGCGATGCGCAGTCCGAGCGCCTCGCCGACCCGGTTTGCAGGGGAACGGTTGTAAGTCAG